>Ga0070765_100000382_pt1 | contig 26541 bp, 17 predicted proteins | sample HubBroMetageWFT5_FD_71516 | JGI IMG/M metagenome (GOLD analysis project Ga0070765, IMG submission 71516) | Warmed and freeze-thawed soil microbial communities from the Hubbard Brook experimental Forest, New Hampshire - Hubbard Brook CCASE Soil... | ecosystem: Environmental > Terrestrial > Soil... | reverse complement strand
CGGTTCTGGTTGCCGGCATCCTGCGGCGTGTCATTCGTTTTCATGTCCATGGCTCCAAGTCGTCGGAAATAGAATATCGATTTTCTTGGGAACTAATCGACCATGCGAGTATAGTTTTCTCTTTGCGAGTCAGTCAATCTTTTGTTGTTAGTTGATTCTTGTGGGTGGCGTTGTGTAGTTGGGTTTACCGTCCGTTGAGGGCATCCGAGTTTATTCATGGTCCGATCGGGGGTAGCGATCGGTCCTCAGGAGAGATGAAGAATGAGTCGTCGAATGTTTTCCTTTTGCTTCGCGGCTGCAATGATGTCATCGACAATTGCGTTCTCCCAGTCGTTCTTGAGCCAATACAAAGGCTTGCCTTATCACGATGCCCGCTATAGCGGCGGTCCCCAAAAGATACCGGGGAAGGTATTGTGCGCTTACTATGATTTGGGTGGTGAAGGGGTTGCGTATCATGACACCGATCCAAAGAATCACGGCAGCGGAGAGTTGAATCCGGCTGATGGGACCTATCTCAATGAATTTCGTATCCATGAGGGAGTGGATACTTCCTACACGAAGTTTCAGCGGAAGCCGGATGCGGTTGACGACAACCCCTTCGACAAGGTCGTGCCCGCTGCGGACCTGCTTTATGTTGGCTGGACTGAGCCCGGCGAGTGGTTCAACGTTACGGTAGATGTGGCGGAGTCGGGAACATACGCAGCCGATTTCCTCTACACATCGAATCGCGGCGGCACAATATCAGTGGATGTGAATGGAAAGGACGCTACCGGACCTCTGCAGATCGCCACGACAAATGATCCTGCAGACCCGGTTGCCTGGCGTCAATGGCACCATTGGAATCTCGCTTCGCAACTTTTCAAAGTCCGTCTAAGCAAAGGGAAAAATGTTCTCACCGTTCACATACTGACGAACGGAAACATGAATCTGGCTTATTTCGACTTCAAGCCGATCCACGAATGAAATCGTATTAAATCGTAGAATGCGCAAAGTAGCTTCGTCCAGGAAGCTTGGTCGGCTTGTGCAGCTCGTAGCTTTTGAAATATCTGGCAAACACAGCGCAAGGAAGTGAGAACAATGTCTTCACATTTTTCGCGCCGAGAATTTATTGACGGTGCTGGCGCGCTGGCTGCTTCATCCATTTTACCGACCGCAGTGTTTCATGATGTGACTTCCGTCAACGCCAGTGAACGATTGAAGCCTGGAGAGCTCCGGGACAAACTTCGGGGTGTGATTGCTTTTCCAATCACGCCGCTAAAGCCGGATCTGTCCCTGGATATTCCTGGACTCCGAAAAAATTTACAGCGCCTGCTCGAAACCCCGATTGCTGCGATTGTCGCCGCAGGAGGGACCGGCGAAATGTATTCACTGACTCCTGCCGAGCATTTGGAAGTCGTAAGGGCAACGGCAGAAGAAGTGCATGGTCGCGTTCCGGTCATTGCTAGTACAGGATTCAACGTTCCCGTAGGTATCGAGTTGGCTCAGCAATCGGCACGGGCAGGGGCCGATGCCATTCTGGCTTTGCCGCCGTATTATCCCAATGCCGACGAGGAGGGTCTGGCTAATTACTATGCGGAGATCGGTCGCGCCACTTCGTTGGGGCTGCTGGTTTACAGCCGCGATTGGGTGAACCCGAGCCCGGCATGGGTTGAACAACTGGCAGAACGTGTTCCCACGCTGGCGTGTTGGAAAGATGGCCAGGGCGACTTGCGGCGATACCAGCAGATTATCAACCGCGTTGGCGATCGACTGCATTGGATTGGCGGAGCAGGCGACGATTGTGTGCCCGGGTACTACAGCATCGGCATTCGCAGCTACACCTCGAGCATTGCAACTGTGGCTCCAAAGCTTTCCTTGAAACTTCATGAGACTGCTTCCGCGGGTGATTCTGCCGCCCTGATGCGTCTGGTGAACACTTACGTGCTCCCTCTCTATGAACTTCGCGCTCGCCGAAAGGGATATGAGGTTTCGGTCATGAAGGAAATGATGAACGCCCTTGGCTTCGCTGCGGGTCCAGTGCGTCCGCCACTTCCGCAGCTTCGCCCCGAGGAAGCGGACCAGGTGAAAGTCATATTGGAACGCTGGAAGCCATTTCTTACATAACCGCTTCAACCGTCCGGAAGCCTATGGCGTGCCAGTTTCAGGCGGTGCACGACCGAGCGGCCACACCTTCGAATGAGTGGTCGACTAAGGGGAGTTCGTCACGAAAACAACTCAACTCACCGTTACGCGCACACCAGTCGCATGAGAAACGCTAACGGAGCACTTGCCCTGCTTAAGCGATTCCGTCTTCGTTGACACTGTGATGTGCGCTTCGCGGCTGTCCAGCGCGGGTGCGTGTAGTGTATCGGTTTGCACCACTCCACTCGCGTCGCGACCAAAGTCGAGTTCCACCTCGAGGTCTGCTGCCGTGTCCTTGTTCAGAATGATGACCGATGTGTGCCCGCCCGGAAGTTTCGCGGCATAGGCCGTTGCATTGACTCCCGCATCCTGCAGCTTCGGCGAGAACTCGGCCTTCAACAGTGTTCCCCCGCTGAACGATCCTGCAAACTTCAGACCATACGCAACCGGCTCCAACAGATAGTCCGAGCCAAATGTTCCAATCGGCGTATAGAAAGGATGCGGATGGGTGGCAATCTGTTCGGGAGTTGCGCCACTCGCTTCGAGAAGCGCGTCGCCGGGAAGAGATCCGCCAACGGAATTGGCCACGGATTTGCCCGTACCACCGTGCAGGTTGACGCCGGAATAGTTATTGCTGGCCAGTAGGAGCGAATAATCGGCTGACCAAAGCGCAGCGGCAAACACATCGGAGACACCCGGCTTGCCTCCGCGATAGCATGTGTTGCCTTCGGTCATGCGCACGCGGGCGCTCATCTTGCTGGCGGCGGCTGATGCGATATTCGCCGTGTTCTGCACCCTCTGCATCGTCGCCGGTTTCAGCAGGTTCGGAATGTTGACGTCGGGGTTGGTCGCCGGGCCGCCAAAGTAATAGTGATGAGTCAGTGTCGTTACGCTGGGCGGGGCTTGTATAGAAGGCCATTGATCGGCAATCTCGGTCAGCCATGACGCGTTGGCCGCAACATCCGGCATGCCGAACTTTGCCGCCGGCACCCGACCTGCGATAGCCCGCGCCAGCGTGAGCCATTCTTCCAGGTATGCCTTGGCAGACCATGTTTTCGGATCGCGCAGGTGATGGTCAAATAGATCCGCCTCGTTGCCGATCTGGAAATACTGCAGGCGGTCGCCCAGCGTTTCGGCTACAAAACCTGCTTCCTCGGCTGCGCGCGCCGGTGTGTTCGTGCCCATCCCGATGCCGTAGATGCAGTTCCAACCCGCGGCCTGGAGAAACTCCGCGAGGTTCCTGACTGCCTCGGGCGTCACAGCGTAGTACCGCGCTTTCGGTTCGCCCACGACCTCACGCACCTGAGGATGCTCCGGTTCGGGAGAGTCAGGCTTAGGTTTCCAGTAAGCGAATTCGCTGGTATTGCCGCCAAGGCGCAGAACACCGGTTGACGAGAGTGCTTTGAACTCGCGAATCAAGCCGCTGTTCTGCGCCGAAAAGAAACTGGGATCCGTGAGTTGCTGCACCTCATAAGACAGGCCGACAAAGTCGATCGGCATATGCGGACCAGTCGCTTCCCTGGGGATGCTGAGGGCAACCCGGACCTTGCTTTGGTCCTGCGCATGAAAACGTGCTGCGGCCAGGGTGCAAGCTGCGGTGGCGAGAAACTTTCGTCGTGTGAGCATCGGATCTCTCGATTCCTCTCGTTACTGCTGGCGGGGAGCGCGACCGCGGAGGTCACGCCGGATCATGGTCTCGGCGCGTTCATCGGTTCCCCACTTTGAGTCAAGTACGAAAAATATTGCGTAGTTTTATTCTAATAGGTATCTGCCAGTGTGTTTTCGCACCGTGAAACAGGCCGACAGGAAGAGACGCACACTCCGACGGAAAGATGGCATGCCCTACCCGCGCAGCCTGAGAAGAGGCGTTAGAAGCTGAAGCGCGCCGACAGCACGACAACCCGGCCAGCAAGAGCGCCCGGAATCGTGCCGAAGTTCGAGCTGCCAATGTTGTTCGAGATCGCATTCGGGTTGAAATTCAAGTTGTTGAACAGGTTGAAGGCATCCATTCGCAATTCAAACCTTGCGTTTTCGCCGAGCACCGGCATATTAGGCAGGCCGAAACCCTTCGCCAGCGTGAGATCGATGTCTTTGTATCCTGGAAGGTTCAGCGAGTTGCGCTGGACGCCGGGAGGCTGAGGAACCGCGTTTCCGTAAGCGGCCCCGCTGTAGGCAGTGTAGGTTGGACTCGAGAAATAGGCCGTTCCACCCGGAGTAGCCGCGTTTGCCCCCTCGGGGAAGTTTGAACTAACCGGGCCTTTGAATGCATTGTTGCTCGTGCTGTTGCCTGCGCCGCCCAGGTACGCACCGGGAAAAATGTTTCCATAAGCGTAGCAAGTTCCGCAATAGAGCTCTCCGCCGACAACGCTTACGAGAGGAGTCCAGGGAAAGCCGGAGTGGATATTAAAGATGCCACTGAGCGACCATCCTCCTGCGATTTTTTCAATCCAACTATTGATGCCGTGGAAAAATACCGGCTGCCACATGCCAAAAACCTTGAACGCTTTGCTGACGTTGTAGTCAGAGCGCCCGTAGTCGAGGTCAAGGTTATAAGGATAATTCTGCTGGGAGTACGGGCCGGAACTGGTGTCCATGCTCTTGGCCCAGGTGAATTGGGCATCGGCCATGAACTGACGCGAGAACTGGTGCTTCAATTCGGCGAGCATGGCATTGTAGTTGCCGCGGCCGTTAACGGTCCAGTAGTCCCCACCAGTGATCTGCGGGTTGAATGTGTAGCCCAAGATCGCAGGAACAGCTCTCGGATCCTCGTGGAAGAAGATGTTGCGCGAAAGGCTTCCCTCATATCCCAACGAAAACACGAAATTGTGGCCGAGATCGTCTTGCATGTCGAACGAATAGTGATGGACACGCATGGTGGGAAGGGTGCTGGGGAAGATTTCGACATTGGCGCCACTGCTGGGTAGTCCGTTGGCGCCAAAGGTCGAAATCGTGTTCAGGTTAGGCGGGTAGCCATTCAAGTTGTGCACGTCACTGGATACGGCGTAAACGATGCCGGGGTTCGGCGCGGACGGCGTGGCCATGAACAGGCTCGGCGACACTGCCACTCCGGGATTTTGTACAATACTGGACGAAATGGCGATTTCTTCCTGGTTGTAGTTCAGGCCGTAACCCCCGCGGAACACGATCCTGCTTCCGAACCGGCTCGGACTCCAGGCAAAACCGATCTCGGGTCCGAAGTTATCCTTCTGCGCGTTCCAGGAATTTCCCCTGCGTATAACCAATCCAGTCAAGTAATTTGCTCCCGCTCCGGGGATGGAATACAGCATGTTGCCTTCCTTGGAGGAGAGTGGACCAAAATAGGACCAGCGAAGGCCGAGATTAATGGTCAGGTTCGGCCGAAGTTTGAAGTCGTCCTGGGCAAAAAAGCCCCAGATGTTTGTGCGGTCGTCCTGGCGTTCCGCCGTCGGTTCCCCGGTAGTCGGACTGAAGTTCCCTTGTTCCTGATGTGGCGCATCGTTGAGGAAGTCCCACAGGTTGAAAAAGAAGTAGTCTGGCACACCGTTACCGCTGGAAACATTATTTTGCAGGTAAAAGAGGCGCGTGACTTCACCGCCGAACTTGATGGTGTGGCGCCCAAGAATCTTGGTGGCTACATCTTTGTAGCTGTACGTCCATTGATCGTAAATGCCGCCGACGTTGGGCCCGAATTGATTTGGCGTAATGCCGCCGATTACCCCTATATTGTCAGTGGGAAGTCCCACCGGTGACTGCGGGTTGTCGCCGATTTCGTTGTAGCGCCAACCGGCAGCATTGACGCGAGCTTCGTTGAGGAAGGACGACGAAATAGTACGGTTCCAGATAACAGAGAATGCGTCATTGGTCTGCTGATGATGGAAGAGGTTATAGGCGCGGGTACCCCCGTTGTAGTCGGTTTTTGACAGGGGAACCCAGTAGAGGGCAAAGGCGATGTGATCTTTGCTCGTAACATTCGCATCGAGGCGGCCATTGTACTGGGCGGCGGTGAAGGTGGTGGGGTTGATGGTGTTGTAGTTCGCCAGGTCAGCCACAGTTCCGAGGGGGCTGCCGGGGGTTCCGCAACCCGTGCCGGCCCCCCCGCAGCCGGGGTCGCTTGGCTGGGTCCAGCCCAGATCTTGGGTATGTAAACCTGTGGTCAAAGGAGTGCCGAGATTGATGCCCTGGCCAGGAATGGTTGCGCAGTTCACCCCTTCCGTCAGACCGGCGGTTTGGCAGCCGGCGTTAGGATTTAGGGTTCCGACTACGCCAGCACCGGGGAAGGAAAGATACTGCGCCGCGATGCTTCCCGGAGGCGCCAGGGCGTCGAAGGCCTGCGTATCGTACCATCCGTTGCCTTGGAGCGGGGAGGATGGTTCACGAACAGTCTCATAGTTGAAGAAGAAGAAGATCTTATTTTTCCAGATCGGACCGCCTACGCTGCCGCCGAGCTGCTGGAACTTATCGTTGTCTCTTTGATCGGCAAGCAAATAGCCGTTGTACGGCTGGTAGGCGTTCAGGTTCGGTTGGTGAGTGGTGAAGAAGAGGCTGCCGTGGAAGTTGTTGCTGCCGCTCTTGGAGGTGATCTGAACTTGGGCACCGCTGAAACGGCCATCCTCGGCGTCATAGCTGTTCGAGACTATTTTTACGTTGTCAACGGAATCTTCAGACGGGGTGATGACGGTAGAGCCGCCCCAGACGGCGCTCGTGGTGCTGATGCCATCAATCGAAATGCTGTTGTTCTCAGTCTGATTGCCGTTGGCAATCAGCTGTACCCCGTTTTCTGTCTTGAAGATGCCATCGTTACCGCCAGAAGCACCCCCCTGAGTCTGGGTGCCGGGAAGGTTATAGTTGTCACTGCCGCTTGCCTGCGAACCATCACTGAAAGACCCGGGAGCCAGTTCGGCGAGTTTGGTAACATCCCGCCCAAAGGAGGGCATGTGCTGAACCTGATTGCTGGTGACAGTGCCGCTCACCGTAGCGGTCTCCGTGTCCAGCGGCTGGGTTGTACCCGAAACTGTTACAGTCTGCTGAACCTGGCCCACCTCAAGTTGCAGGTCGAGTCCGTTTGGCTGCTCGGGGATAATGACAACATGCCCCAACACCTTCTTCGTGAACCCTTCGTGTTCGACAGTCATTCGATACGGGGCGGGCGGGAGCGCGTTGAAGTTATAAATGCCGTTGCCGTCGGTGGTAGACACCATGGTCTGGTTCGTGTCCGTGTCCACCAGAGTCACGGTTGCGCCGGCAACCACTTCGCCCTGGGGATCGCTCACCGTTCCACGGAGGGAAGCGCGAAACTGAGCTTGGACCAACGTGGTGGATGTAATGATGCCTACCGTTAGCAGTGCGACATGGACTGCCAGACTACGCTTCATGAGATTCTCCTCTCCTGTGTACCGCGCTCGCTGAAAACGCGAACTCCTGCCGAATCGCTTTTTTAGAATCTAGTAATTGCATTGGCTTCCGACGATGTAGGCTTCGCCGTCCTCGCAGAGGGCGGCGGAGTGAGATGCCGTTGTCGAACTGAAGGGTTGCTGGCGATCTGGCAGAAAAATAGAGGCGCAACTACAGGAACTACAGAATCCGGCTAGTGCTCTGTGGCGGACGCGCTCGCCGCCTTATCGGGCTGGAACCCGATCTTATCCAGCATGGGCTGAATCTCCGGGTTAGACATAAACATTTTCCAGACCAGGCCGCTGCGATAGTTCTCAATCATAACCACGATCGGGGCCTGGTCGAGACCCATGTAAATAGGGGAGAACCAGTTGCGGGAAAGATTGAACGCATCGCGCGGTCCGTAAACCCCCCACAACCGGTCTCCCAACTCTCGATAGAAAAACTTGAGCGCAGCCATGGAAGCCTCGGGCGTATAGGGGAACGACGAGAGCGCGCCGGTCGGCGTGATCGTGCCGTCGTCGTTCGCCGTGTCCGGGGCATGAGCGAGATAGCCTAACTGGTCGTCGCTCGCCGTCAGCCCCCAGTCATCGGCGCCATAACCTTGGAAGTGGCTGGGGTTCGCCTCGCAGTATGCCAGGTTAATCAGCGCAATATTACGGTTGTTGTCAAAATAATCGGTGTACCGGTCGTGAATGCCGCTGGGATTAAAGCCCATGAACGAATACTGCGTGAAGAATAGTGGACCGCCCGCGCCCACGCCCACGTCGAGCTTGATGCCATAGTAAGTATGGCCGTTTTGATAGTGGTCTCCTTCGCTTGAGCCGGACCATCCGCTACGATAGGCAATGGCGGCCGCCGACTGGCCCGCCCATCCCGTGTAATAGAGTTCAGCCGGAACGGCATGCGTCGGCGAGGCAATGGCCAGGAGGTAGGTGATCATGGTTTCGTTGAATCCGGTGAGCCGATGATCGATGTACCACGACCATTGCGGAGACCAATGCCACAGCAACGCGTTATCTTGCGGGGAGCGCCGGTACCAGTCCCACTCGACGGTCTCCCAAAGGTGGGTAATTCTCCGATAGAGACTTTGCTCATCTTCACTTGGTCCCTTGAAATACTGGCGCGCGGCCAACAATCCTTCCATCAGAAACGCCGTCTCCACCAGATCGCCGCCGTTGTCGAACATGCCAAAAACCAACATGCTCTGAGCTGTGTAGCCATTCAGGAAGTGGGGCCATGCACCGTGGTAGCGAGGAGCTTTCTCGAGGAAGTCCAGGACTCGCGTGAGCCGTTCAATTCCCTGCTCGCGAGTAATGAACCCGCGATCCACTCCAACCACGAGAACCATGATGCCAAAACCGGTGGCGCCAGTCGGGACGATGCGATCATCTCCTGGGATATTCTCAACCGTTGCCTCCGCTTCAGGATGATCCCCCTCCCAGTAATAGCGGAAACATGCTTCCTGCAACATGGTGAGTAGTTCATCATCAGAGAGTTCGTGGGTAGACGCGCTGGCTTCACCAGAAAAGGCGGACTGCCGGTAAGCCCGGTCGACGGCCTTGACCCGATACGAGGCCTTCGCCCCTGACCGCCCTAGGAAATCGGTGTAGCGGTTGATGCCAGCACTCTGAATACCTACAGGCTGGAACTTGTGCCCTTCGAGCGAGCGGTAGATTGTGTAGCCTTCCAGATCATTGTCTGCAACCGGGCTCCATTTGATGTCAATGTGCCGGTCGTAGCCTTTGGCCTGCACATTTTGCGGCGCTGGCGGAGCACTCCTTACCTCGGCCGCGACTGGCGAAGCCACGCTTCTGTAGTCGATTTTGATCTCATCGATGATTAAGGTCCGCGGGGTGTCATCTGCTGCGCTCTGCCCGAAGTGCACGCTATGTAGCTCGCGCGGCTGAAAAGGACGAATGGATGCAGTCGCGAACTTGCCAAGCGGAAGCCGCACCTGAACCCACTTCTTGGCGGGAAAATCGCCGGTGATTCCGTCCAAGTTCAGCGGTGCTGTGAAATCATGCTCGTCATCCTCCAACTGAATAACTGGCAAGTCGGCGGCAGGGATTGCTTCGGGCGAGTAGCACCACAGGTAAAGCGTGTCGCCACGGTAGTCCGTCGGGCGGTTCCGCACACTGACAACGCGTACTTCCGTCTCCCAGCTTCCACCCGCTACAGAGCGCCATTGCAGGCGCAGGGCATTCGGTGGAGTGAAAAAATTCTTCCTGTCGACGGGCAGCGCTCCCGACAGCAACTGTACGGTGCTCGGAAACACTGATCGTCCACTGCTGTAATAGTAGTAGTCGGGCGTAACGCTGTTGTCGAACACCATGTGGTTGTAGTAGTCCGAGGGCGGGAGGGCTCCGCAAGGTAGGACACCCAGGATCAAGAGCCACAAAAGCCAGAAAACCGAGCGCACGCCGTACTCCCTGTCTAGCCAGACGGCGAGAGTTTTGTTCCGCTCAAATTGGCATTGCGCTGTACTGAAAACGGAAAACAACGGCCGGTGATCCTGCGCAGGTCTGTAGATTCTTACTCGACACCCATCTTGGAGAAACATTCGTGGCGGCACAGTAGACAACCCCTAGATGTAAGAACAAAGCGGCTCGCCCGCAATACCGTAGATTCCCGATTAACCATTTCATCATCTCCGAGCGCGGCGCTCAACCCTTGCCCATTCTGTAGATTAGTATGTCCTGGCAATTAGATTACCGTTGCTCTGTGACAGGGTTGCACCGGACCGGAGTCTACTGGCCATGTCAAACAGTTGTCGGACCTGTAGGATTTGGAACATCGCCTGACCCAACGCCGTAGAGGCTAAGGAGTCGATATGAAGTCTTTCACCCCGATGCTTCGGCTGCTTCTCGCAGTCGTGGCATTTGCTGGTTCTGCTTCGAGTCAGCAGGGACCGAGCCGAGTCTTGATCACTGACGCGACTATCATCTCGCCGGAGAATCTCGATCACATCGCCGAGGGCAACGTCCTGATCGAAAACGGGCGCATCGTCAGCGTAGAGCGGGGGAGAACAACGAAGAGACCTGCGGATGCCGCAGTTGTTTCGGGAAAAGGGCAATTTCTTATTCCGGGTCTCATCGACTCGCACGTCCATCTCGCTGCCATCCCCGGTATGCAGTTCGAGAGCAGTTTCGATCCGAATGCAGCGAAGCCGGCGATGGTCACGGAATACTTCAAGCAGCTTCCCCGTTCTTATCTTTACTTCGGTTACACCACGCTTATCGACTTAGCAGTGGTCGACCGCCGGACGCTGGAGGACTTCAAGCACGCGCCTTTGCATCCCGATTTATATGACTGCGGGCAGTCCCTGCCAATCGCGAATGGATACCCGATGTCCTTTGCGCCTGCGGCTCTGCGGTTCAAACTGTTCCCCAATTTCATCTACGATCCTAAGCAAGCGTCGAACATCCCTTCGGAATACAAGCCAGGGGATCATACTCCCCCGGCCGCCGTAGCCAGAGTAAAGGACTCGGGCGGCATTTGCGTCAAGACCTACTTCGAGCGCGGCTTCGGGCAAGACAAGAACCTGCCTGTCATTACGAGCGATGCTCTTGCGGAGATTCGCAAGGCCGCGACGCAAGACGGCTTGATCCTGATGATGCACGCCAACTCGTTTGAAGCGCAGAAATTCGCCGTCGACGGAGGCGTTGACGTTATCGCCCATGGCATGTGGAACTGGAACGATCTTCGAAACCAGCCCGAACTCCCGGCCGAAATCAAAGTCCTACTCGATCGCATCGTGGACAAACGGATTGGCTACCAACCGACCATTCAGGTAATGGGAGGTCTCCGTGCATACTTTGATCCCCAATATCTAAGCATGACGGCAATTCCGAAAGTCATTCCGGCGGAGATGCTGGAATGGTTCAACTCTCCTCAGGGAAAATGGTTCAAGAAAGAGATCTCGGAAGGCGGCACGCCGGACGCAGCCATGCTGGAAGGGTTTGATGCAGGCCCTCTGCGGCGAGTGCGCCAGGTCGTTGCCTATCTCGCAGCCAAAGATGCCGACTTCCTCTTCGGCACAGACACACCCTCGGCTCCGACTTATGGAAATCTGCCCGGACTAAACGGCTTTCTGGAGATGCAGCAACTTAAGAAGGCGGGGGTATCCCTCGAACAGATTTTCAAAGCCGCCACAATCAGCAACGCACGGAAGTTCAAGCTCGATTCGCAGGTCGGGACTATTGAGCCGGGCAAGATCGCCAACCTCATCCTGCTGAAGAAATCACCATTGGAAAGCGTGGACGCCTACGATAGCATCGTCACCGTCTGGCTTCATGGACAGCAAATTTCGCGTGAGAGCCTGGCCGCCAATACAAACAACTAGCCCGCGGAGTACGCCGCGAATCAGGAAGGGCACCAATCAGGCCGGCAACTGACGCCATGTTGACGATGGTCTCATTTTTCTTCTTTCATGGCCTTACAGACCAGCGTGGTGTGCCCGGTTTTTGAATCGATCACGGTATTCGCGGGCACACAAATGCACGTCACTGTATTGGCATTTTCTTGCTTGACTACCACACAATGTTCGATCCGTTCAGCGGTCGGTGGAGGAAGCTGGCTTCGGATGGGAGGCGTGGTCGAAGCAACCGGCGTCTTCTTCGCCGCGCAACCGGCCAGAAGGAGACAAAGCAAGAGTCCAACTTTCCTCATGCCTTCTGTTTTCGCTCTCCCGCGCCCACTTGTCGATGGCAATCTTGGTTACAGGCCGTGACGCCCTACCAGTTGTCCTTAGTACGGGCCGATGATTCCCGCGATGGCGCGGGCCGCTGGCGGCGCGGCGTTGGCGTCTTCTTTCTTCGTGTCCAGCACATCGAGATATTTCAGGCCGGAGCCGGTGTTGAAGAGCACGACGGTATCGTCGGGACTGAAGAACTCGCTGGCCAGCAATTTCTGGTAAGCGACCAGGGATGCCGCACCCTCGGGCGCAGCAAAAATGCCTTCCACTTTCGCCCAGTGGCGCGTGGCCTCGAGAATTTCCGCATCGGTGGTCGTGAGGGCAAGGCCTCCACTTTTCTTCAGAATGTCGAGGATCAGGTAGTCGCCGTACGGTTTCGGCACGCGCAGCCCTGCCGCCAATGTCGCAGCGTTCGGCCACATTTCCGCTTCAGTGCGTCCTTCATCCCATGCTTTAGCAATTGGAGCGCATCCCGCAGATTGCACGCAGATCATGTTCGGGCGCTCGGGACCGATGAAGCCCAGCTTTTCCATTTCATCGAACGCCTTCCACATGCCCAGCAAACCGACACCGCCTCCTGTGGGATAGATGATGCCCTCGGGAAGCTTCCATCCAAGTTGTTCGACAACTTCGTAGCCCATGGTCTTCTTGCCTTCGACGCGGTAGGGCTCTTTGGTGGTGGAAACGTCGAACCATCCTTCTTTTTTCCAAGACTCGGTTTCTTTCAACTGGGCGACTTTGCGGGCGCAGTCAGAGATGAGGCCATCGACCAGCGTGACGTGAGCGCCGTAGTAGTCGCACTCGACGCGGTTCGCGATGGGAACATCTTTGGGCATGAAGATGTGAGCTTCGAGGGAGGCTGCGGCAGCATAAGCGGCAAGGGCTCCGGCCGCATTTCCCGCGGAAGGGATGGCGAGCTTTTTCAGGCCGAAATGGCGCGCCATGGTGACTGCGGCGGAGAGTCCGCGAGCTTTGAATGATCCGGTGGGATTCAAGCCTTCGTCTTTAATAAAGACGCCGGGATATTCGCGGCTCCGCAGCATGGGAGTAAAACCCTCGCCGAGCGAAACTGGCGCAGCTTCAGGCAGGACGGCGTCGTAACGCCACATGGTAGGCGCCAGCGGAAGCAGCGAGGCCGGCGAGAAACTCTTCTTGATGCTCGCCAGATCGTAGCGCGCATACAAAATGCCGCCATCTTTCGGGCAAATAGTTTGTGGACGATCAGCCGGGTACTGCTCGTGGCAACGGGTGCATTCCAGATGAGTGAGGCGCGACACCCAGAGATTTTATCAGGCGCGAGAGCGCTATGGCGTTGACGAAGCGGCCGCTAGGTCTGCGGAGACACTCGCGAACTTACTCGCGCTTGGCCTCGGTTCGCACGAAGAGGGTCGCCACATCGTCGCCATAGACCGCCTTCCAGCCGCCGGTTTCCGCGAGGATATTAGCCAGGGCAGACTCCCTGGGCACAACCACACAATGAGCCTGATGCTGCTGAAGAAAATCCTCCCAGCCTGGCTCCACGTTGACCATCTTCAAGTAAGACTTTAAGAATTCCTCCCCGTAGAAATCGTGCCGGTCATCGATCACCATCCGGACCCGCGGATAAAGCCGGTAAATCAAATAGCCGCCCCAATCGTCGGGACTCACGAGTGGTCCCTGCAAGTTCTCCTTCGTTACATAATCGGCCGCCGCCACCGGGAATCTCTTCGTGTCAAAGTGGGCGTCCATCAACGGTGTCGCACCCAGCTTGCCGCCATGCGCCGCTATCCAGCAGGTAAGCACGACCAGAGCGATGGGCCAGAGATGGCCGCGCAGGCTGAACTCGATTGCCTCCATCCGTTGCAGAAATCGTGTGTACGCGAATCCTTGTGCCGCGACGCGTCGATTCCGAAATGTCTCCATCGCCTCCGACAGCCAGGGCCCGATCACCAGAATCAAGAGTAGCGACGACGCCGGGATGTTCCGCGACGCATACAGCCCCGAATACACCGCGAATATCACCACCAGTATCTGGCTCACTCGGGTTGGACCTGACGCCGGCCTTGTCGCCGCAAGCGCCACCAGTGTGAGCAGCAACAGCCCGGCGAAACACTTCTGCGCCACATAATGAAAATTCGGAGACTGAAACTCATTAATGTGATCCATCAGAAAGCGGCTCGTCAGATAGCGGTAGATATGAGTGTGCAATTGAAAGCCGTAAGGATTCGCCAATGTCGCCAGCCCGCTCGCGACACCGATCAGAGTGAGGACTCGAACGAACTGCCCAGCGCGGATCTTCCGCAAGATATCCTCGAACCGGTCTCCCGCCGGCCTCAGCCACTGCCACGCCGCGCTGCACCAATAAATCGCGAGCAGCACGAAGCCCACCAGAAATCCGCCATGCACATTCACCCACACCAGCATCAGCGGCGGCAGCAGCCAGAGCACCCAGCCGCGGCGGGGATTCGTCTCAGAAGCCGCCAACGATTCGGAACCGGAAGTCCAACAACTTTCGTCCGACGAATCCAGAATCCAGAACCACGCCACGGTAAATAGCCAGCTCACCACGTGCGGCCGCGCCAGAAAATGGATCATCGCCGCCGACGCCGCCAGCAGCACGAGAACCAACGCCACCAACATGTTCGTGCCCCGCCGCAGCAACAGCCGGAACGTCCACGCAAACACCGTCGCAATCACCAGCGCCGTGAAGAGCACCACGCCGTTGAGCCCCGCCGCACTCTCGAGCCATCCCACGAGCAAGTCGTACAGCCACTCCCAGGCGAACCAAGCCTGGCCGGGCATCGCTGAGGAACCGGTCGCGGAAAACGGATCGATACGGGGAATCGCATGCGTCGCCAGAATCATTCGCCCGGTACGAATGTGCCACCCGATTCCCGTGTCGCCCAGCAGCCGCACCGACAGAGCAGTAAACACCAGCAAGCCCAGTAGCGCCACGAAAATCAGGTCACCTGTCGACGGCACAACCCACCGCAGCCACCCCGGACGCAAGTCCACCGATCTTTCCTCGGTCGATCTTCCCTCAGTCGATCTTATGGAGCCGTTTGCCATCGCGCTGAATCTTATAGAGTGGGAGCCTGATCAGCAAGGACTGACCACCAAGGACTGATCGGCAAGAACTCGATCAGCGAGAACTTGCTCGGCAAGAAGAGGATCGGCAAGAGAATGAACGACCAGAAACCACATCGCGTCGTAATTGTGGGCTCCGGCTTCGGCGGCTTGACCGCAGCCCAGGCGCTGGCCAGCGCACCCGTGAGCATCACGGTCATCGACCGGAAAAATCATCACACCTTCCAGCCGCTGCTCTATCAGGTAGCCACCGCCGGTCTTTCGCCCGGTGAGATTGCCGCCCCCATCCGGTCCATTCTGCACCGCCACAAGAATGTCGAAGTGCTGATGGCCGAGGTAACGGGATTCGACCTCGAGCGCCGCGTGGTGCAAACCGCGGTGCAAACCGATTCGCAAAACGACGCGCAAAATGAAGTTCAGGAAATTCCTTACGATTCCCTCATCGTCGCCGCCGGCGCCAGGCACGCCTATTTTGGTCATGACGAGTGGGAAGCTTTCGCGCCTGGCCTCAAGACCATCGAGGACGCGCTCGAAATCCGCCGCCGCGTTCTGCTCGCTTTCGAACTAGACGAACGTCGCGCTTCCGCCAGCGAAGACCATGATAGCGAGCCGTTAAACTTCGCCGTCGTCGGAGCCGGCCCCACCGGTGTCGAACTCGCCGGAACCCTCGCCGAAATCTGCCGTCACGCCCTTGCCCAGGATTTCCGCACCATCGATCCCCGCCGCGCCCACATTCATCTCATCGAAGGCGGACCGCATGTGCTCCCCGCCTATCCCGAAGATCTTTCGCGCAGCGCTCTCCAGCAACTGCAGCGCCTGGGCGTGGAGGTGCTCACTTCCACGATGGTCACCAACGTCGAGCCCGGCGTGATTTACATAACCGACAGTGCGGCCCAAACAAACGTCGGCGAAACACAAAAGATGAATGCAGCCGTGATTCTCTGGGCCGCGGGTGTCGCCGCGTCGCCGCTCGGCAAGAAGCTCGGCGTGCCCGTCGATCGCGCCGGACGCGTCCCGGTCAATCCCGACCTCAGCCTCCCCAATCATCCCGAAGTCTTCGTCATCGGAGACCTCGCGACCCTGAAAGACGCATCCGGCAAGTTGTTACCGGGCGTAGCACCAGTTGCGATGCAAGAAGGCCGCTACGTAGCGAAGCTAATTCGTCGGGAACAAGAATCGGGTGCTCCGTCCTTCTCGCGTTCTGCGCGAGAGGGCGGGGATTCTGACGTTCGTCCCGCATTCCACTACGACGACAAAGGCAGCCTGGCGACCATCGGCCGGTCTGCCGCAATCGCGCAGTTCGGCAAGATTCACATCTCCGGTTTTATAGCGTGGCTGTCGTGGCTGTTCGTCCACATTCTTTTTCTGATTGGTTTCCAAAACCGCATCCTTGTCTTTATTCAGTGGGCGTGGTCGTATTTCACCTACGAACGTGGCGCGCGCCTCATCACCGGCAGCACCAGTCTTCCGGGCTGGAGCAGCGCGCAATCCGCGGCTCCCGGCGAGGCCGAAGAAATTTCCGCCGCGACTCACAAATAAGAGTAAGAATATTGTTGTCGGTCGCTCATGAAAAGCGCTTCCATCTCGCGACTTTTTCTCGCCGTCGCGGCAGCCCTGGTCGTTTCTTCTGTCTCTTCCGCCGAAGTCCTTAAGATCGTCGTCAACGACACCATTCAGCCCATCACCGAGGAATACATCGCCCGTGCCGTCGACGAAGCCCAGCGCCGCAACGCGCAATCTATATTGATTGAGATCAATACTCCCGGAGGCCTGGTCGAATCCACTCGCCATATCATCGAGAAGATCACGTCATCGCAAGTCCCTGTCATCGTCTACGTGGCGCCCAGCGGCAGCCGCGCCGGTTCGGCGGGAATCTTCATCCTCGAAGCCGCCGACGTTGCTGCCATGGCTCCCGGCACCAACGCCGGAGCCGCGCATCCCGTCCTGCTCTTCGGTCCAACTCAGGTCAAGCCCGACGACGAGATGAAACGGAAGATCGAGAATGATGCTGCCGCTCTAATGCGTTCCGTCGTCTCCCGGCGCGGACGCAACATTGAGTTCGCAGAAAGCGCGGTGCGCGAATCGAAATCTTTCACTGATCAGGAAGCCCTCGCGCAGCACTTAATCGACTACATCGCATCCAGCGAGGACGATCTCTTTCGCCAGATCGACAGCAAAAGCATCAAGCGCTTCAACGGCCAAGAGGTCACAATTAAGCTCGCCGGCCAGCCCGTCGTACCCTTCGGCATGACCCTCAAGGAGGAGATCCTCGATTACTTGATGGATCCGAACATCGCCTTCATCCTGCTGGCCATCGGGGCGCTGGCGCTCTACGCCGAATTCAATCATCCTGGCGCAGTCGTTCCCGGAACCGTGGGCGTCGTCTTTATCTTGCTCGCTGCCTTCGCTCTCAACCTGCTGCCCACACGCTTTGCGGCGCTGGGCCTCATTCTCGCCGCCTTCGCGCTTTTCGGCGCAGAGGCCAAATTCGCCAGCCACGGCGTGCTCACCGTCGGCGGCATCACGCTTCTCACGCTCGGAGGGCTGCTCCTCGTCGATTCGCCCATCCCGGAAATGCGCGTCCACCTGCTAACCGCGCTCGTGGTCAGCATTCCGCTCGGCCTCATCACCGCATTTCTAATGAGCATCGCTCTGAAAGCTCGCCGCAACAAGCTGGTCTCCGGCGCGCAAGGAATCATCGGTGAAACTGGCATCGCTCAAACCAATCTTTCCCCGCGCGGAAAGATCTTCGTTCACGGCGAACTCTGGGACGCCGTCTCTTCCGCCGATGTATCTGCAGGCCAGTCCGTGGTGGTGCGCCGCATCGACGGACTCCTGCTTCAAGTCGAGCCTCTAGCCATAACGCCCGCAGCGGCCGCACCAGCCATCATCGCCTAGACTGCCGCGCACCAGCGCAAGCAACCTCCCGTACCCGAATTCCGCGCTCGTCCTCTCTCCCTGCGTTACAATCCGCGATAGGATCGTTGCTCGCTTCAGGGTGGAGATACAAATGGAAATCTTTGGCATCGGAATTGGGTTCGTCACTATCATCATCGTCGTCTTTGCTCTCTACGCTCTAAGCTCAATCAAGATTCTGTCCGAGTACGAACGTGGCGTCATCTTCCGTCTTGGCCGCCTCTTATCCACCGCCAAAGGCCCTGGAATAGTCCTGGTGTTCGCCCCTATTGACCGCATGGTCCGGGTTTCGCTTCGCCAGGAAGCTCTCGAAGTCCCGCCCCAGGACATCATTACCCGCGACAACGTTACGCTGAAAGTAAATGCGGTAATCTTTCTGCGCGTGATCGATCCCAACAAAGCCGTCGTCGAAGTTTCCAATTACGTTTACCAGACTTCACAATTCGCCCAGACCACGTTGCGCTCAGTGCTCGGCGAGCAGGAACTCGATGAACTCCTCGCCCACCGCGAAAAGATCAACTTGCGTCTGCAGAGCATTCTCGACCAGCACACTTCGCCTTGGGGCGTGAAAGTAACCAACGTCGAGGTGAAGCAAGTCGACATGCCGGAATCCATGCTGCGCGCCATGGCCAAGCAGGCCGAGGCCGAGCGCGAAAAGCGTTCCAAAATCATTCACGCCGAGGGCGAATTCTCAGCTGCGCAGCGCCTGGTGGATGCGGCCCATCTGCTCGCGACCGAACCGGTCAGCGTGCAACTCCGCTATCTGCAGACCCTCACGGAAATCGGCGTCGAAAAAAATACCACGGTCATTTTCCCCGTCCCCGTAGACTTTTTCTCGGGCCTGCAGAAGCTACTGGGCAAGGGGGATGACAAAGCCGCGGCATGAAAGGTGGAAGAAAGGCGCTTCAGCGGCCTGCCCTGAGCCAAGTCGAATGGGCCGCGCAGAGCGTTTCACTATCAATGTGGGCTTTAGCCCCTGAGGTACATATTTACGATGGATCCCGAACAAGACACTGAAATCACACTAGGCACAGCGAAACTCCTTACCCTGTTCTTCGGCCTGGTCGTAGTCTGCGCGGTTTTCTTTGCGCTCGGCTATACGCTCGGCCGCAAGTCAGATATCGGATTCACGGCCTCCAGCGCCGCAACTCCTCTGAAACCCGCGTCCAACGGCCTCAAACCCGCCGGCTCGGCATCACCTCAACCCGCTCCCCCGATGACTTTTTACAAAGCGGTCGAGCAGAAAGACGCCAATGCGCAACTGACACCCCCCTCCTCTGACGCAAATTCCGCCGGTACCGCCGCCGGCCAACCTGCCTCTTCACCGGTTACCTCAGCGCCCACAGCGTCTTCGCCCGGCACATCTGCGTCGGGAACCACACAGCCTTCGCAGACGGGCAATCCACCCGATCCTATGGCTCCGCTTCCCACCTCTTCTTACTTCGTGCAGGTCGCCGCGGTCACCAAGCAGGAGGACGCCGAGTCCCTGGTCGACGCCCTCAAGAAGAAACAGTATCCCGCCTTTGTTGCCACCAACTCTGCCAACGAAAAGTTGTTTCGCGTTCAGATTGGCCCTTTCACCGACGTTAAAGACGCCGAAGCAACCCGCTCCCGGCTCATCAACGACGGATACAACCCGATCCTCAAGAAGTAAGATCTGGAAAAACTAGAAATACAAAATCGCAGGACAAAATAAAGCCGCCGCCCCCTATGAAGCTTGACCCTCTGTTGAACCGCCGTGTCATCTTCAAGCTGCACGGCATGGACCCACTCGAATCAACCATTCTCAAGCAAGACGCCACCGGCTACTGGATCCGAGGCGGCACTCTAGCCCCTCGACTCGACCAATCCAATTGTTCCGAGGATAATGACGTGCGTTTCCTCGAATTCACCCGCATCGAATGGCTGCGAGCGCCACGACAGCGGCCTTCATATTGACAACCGTCGATTTACCAGCTATTCCTATTCCCCATGAGCCCTTCGCCCACATCGCTCGATCATACTCTGCACGCCGTTGCCGATCCCACGCGCCGCCGCATCCTCGGAGCCCTCAAACTACGCGGCCCGGCGTCCACGAGCACCCAGGCAACTGGAAAACACACCGGCCTCTGCGCCGGCGACATCGAACAACGCGTGCGCCTCTCCCAACCCACCATCTCGCACCACATGGCCATCCTCACCAAGGCAGGCCTGGTCGAGGTAGTAAAGCAGGGTCAATGGCGCTGGTATCGCCGCGATGAAAAAGCCCTTCGCCGATTGGTGAAGAACCTGCGCACTCAACTCTGATTCTCGAAGGGATTGTCATCCCGAGCAAAGCAACCCTGAGGGAACGTTTATAGAAAGTGTCATCCCGAGCGAAGCGAGGGATCCTGGTGTTCACCAACCCCGCGCCATGCAAGAACCAGGATCCCTCGCTTTGGCTCGGGATGACAAGCATTCCTAATTTTTGTGGAAGGTTTAGCTAGCCGAACCTGCCGCCGCCTTAGCCTTCTGCAGCAGTCGTCGCGCCTGTGAAATCAGTTCGGCCACTTCGAACGGTTTTACCAGGTAGGGCACGTTGTTTTCCTGGAGGAACGCCCGCTCATCGCCCTGCTCCACGCCGTTGGAGAACGTAAACAGCACATGATTCTCCATGTCGGAGCAATTCTTCTTAAGCCACAGAAAAGCTTCTTTCGCATTCCAGTCCGAAGGCATTTTGCCGCTCATGATCAGCGCATCGAATGGCTCGGAGAGCAACCGCGTCTTCACGTCGTCGCTCCTGCTGGCCGTCACCACGTTGGCCCCGGCGCCGGTCAGCACGTCGCGCTCGAACTCCAGCACCGCCTCTTCTTCTTCCACCAGCAGCACGCGGCCCTGGATCGCTCCCTCGCGCTTCGGCGCAGCCACCACAACCGCTTCCACCACCGCTCCCGCGGCGACCGCCCTCGGCAGCCTCACTTCGATCACTGCTCCACCCTCAGCCGCATTGTGCGCCGTGATGTCGCCGCCATGCTCCTTCACAATCCCGTAGCAGATGCTCAACCCCAGCCCCGTTCCCTTCCCAACACTTTTTGTCGTATAGAAGGGATCGAAGATTCTCTTGGGATCCTTGATCCCCGGCCCATCATCGGCAAACTGCGCGCACACATCGCCCTTCTCGCAATAAACCCGTATCTTCAACTTCCCCGCGCGCCCAGTCTCGAGCACCGCATCCACCGCGTTGTTGATGATGTTCAGAAACACTTGCTCGATCTGGTGCGGATCGGCCACCACCAGCGCCGCTTCCGCCCCCAAATCTTTTTGCACGTCGATGTTATTGACCTTCAAATCGTAGTCGCGCAGCGTCAGCGTCTCTTCCAGCACCTTCCGGATGTCGACTTCCGCCCGCTCCGGCTTCCTCTGCCGCGCAAACGAAAGCAGGTTCTGCACCACTCGGTGAGTCCGCTGCGCCTGCTTGAACATCTTGCCCACGTAATCCTGCGCTCGCTCGCTTAACCCTTCGCTCTCGAGCAACTGCGCATAACCCAGAATCGCGGTCAGCGGATTATTCAACTCGTGCGCTACGCCCGCAATTAACTGCCCCACCGCCGACATTTTCTCGCTCTGCAAAAGTTGTTCCTGCGTGCGACGCAAATCTTCGTAAGCCTTGCAGGTCTCTTCATAGAGCCGAACCTTTTCAATTGTCGTGGCCAGCTGCCGGCTGATCGCCACCATCAGGTTCTCTTCTCCGCTGGAGTACTGGTATTCGGCGTGGCTGCGCAATCCCATCATGCCAATCGGACTGTCTTTGCCCCAGAACAGCACCCAGATCCACGCACCGTCGCTGTCCGATCGTATGAACTGCGCGACGGTTCCTGTGAGATGCGGCAGATACTCAGCCGTGATCACTTCGGCGCGCGACCGCATTACCAGATCCCCAAAACCTTCTGCAAAACTAATTTCCGCCGGCCGCGACTTGTCCCGGCTGCTCGGTCCCCAAGCCGCTCGCCGCCGGTAGGTCGGAGCATCCGAATCCGAAAGGTACACCGCTCCGCTCTCCGCCCCGAACAACGAAACCACCTGCCGCAACGTCAGATTCAGAATTTCATCAAGATCGAAGGATTGTGTCGCCACGACCGCCATCGCATTCAGCGCATTCAGTTCCCGATTGCGCCGCCGCATCTCATCTTCGGCCCGCCGCTTCTCCGTCACATCCAGCACAAAACCCTGATAGCGTTCCACCTTGCCCGACGCATCACGCGTGGCGAAACTGCTTTCCGATGCCAGCAGCAGCGTTCCATTCTTCCGTCGCATCGTCACTTCAAAATTCCGCACGTAATTCTGCAAATCGATGTCCCGGTGGAACGCGTCCCGCTGTCCCGCATCCACCCGAATATCCTCGTCCAGGTTCAGCGGCAGCACTTCCTCCCTCTTTTCATACCCCAGCATGCGGACAAACGCGTCGTTGCAGTCGAGCAATCGCCCGCTCGGCGTAGCCACATACACGCCTTCCTGCACCTGCTCAAACAGCAGCCGGTATTTCTCTTCCGCCGAACGCCGCTCCGTAATGTCGCGTACGATGTGGATGGTCCCCTTCTGCTTGCTCCCCTGCTCCGCATATGACGAAGTAGAAACCATCGAGAATCCGCCGAAGCATGGGTCGGCACCTTCGCTGATTTCCTCGCCGCCCCGCGCGCAATAAGGACATCCCGTCCACTCGCCCAGCCCATGCGGCAGAACCGATTCGCAGGTGCTGCCGATCACGTCGGCCGACGCCAGTTGCACCTGCTCCAGCAGAATCTGATTGGCCTTGATGATGCGGAATTCCGCGTCGTGCGCCAGGATAATGTCGTGCACCGAATCAAACGTGTTCCGCCACTGCCGCTGCGACCGCAGCGCCTGCTCCAGCAACCGGAAATTCTCAATCGCAATCCCCAGCTGGCGTCCGCAGGTTTCCAGAAAATCCAGTTCCTCGCCCGTCAGTTTCCTCGCCCGAGCGCTGCCCAGAATCATCAGCCCGATTGGCGATTTCTTCCCCACCACTGGCACCATCGCCACATAACGCAGCTTTTCTGCCACAAGCAGCCCCGCATCTTCCGTGCTCGCTTCACTCGCCCCGGCCACCACTGGCCTGCCCCGCTCTAGCATCTGCGAAACGCTTTCCGTCAGCTCCGCAAAGCCTGCTTCCCGCAAGAAGTCTGTCGAAACCCCTACCGCATGCGTCGCCACCAAGTGTCCACCTTCGATCAAGCGGAACCACGCCGCCTTGCTCTTGGTCAGCCGTTGCAATTCTCCGAGCGAGTCTTCCATCATGCCGCCCTGCTGCTGAGCCAGCACAATACTCTCGGTCAAAGCCCGCAATACTTTCAGCCGCCGGTCCCGCGCCCGCGCTTCTCCGAACACGATCAGCAGCATGCTCAGCCCCAGCAACACATCGGCGATCACGCCAATGCTCGATGGAATCTGATCTGTAAAAGGAGGCCAATCCAGATGTTGCGCCAGCAGACAACTCGCCAGCAGCCATGTCCCCAGCTCCCAACGCCCTTTTCGCGCACGCAGTAAGGCAATCGCCGCCGTCACTAAAATGATTTGGTAGGAAACTTCCAGCGCGAACCGCAAGGGCAGCGAATCCGGCCACAACACCACCCGCGCCACCGCAAACCCCGCCACACTTACGGTAATCACAACCAGCGGCACCAGCAGATCCCGCCCTCGGATGTAAACCAGGATCGCGCCCGCAAACAGTCCAATCGCGACCACGAACGCCGCCTGCACAACCGCCGGAACGTATCGTTCCGGAATCCCCATCGTGGCCCCATGCACTCCCGCCAGCCGCGAAGTCACCAGCACTGCCCAGCCCACCGTCCAAATCAAGAGGTAGCGTTGCCGCAGCGCGCACAGCACCACCACCGACGCTGCCAGCATCAGCAGCAGCGCCCACTCCCCGGCCTTCAGCCCGGCCAGCGCCGGCTGCGCGGTAGTGTTCCAGATCGACCAGAGGGAATCGTTCATCTTATTTCAGTTGTCATTCCGAACAAGCGTTCTGTACGCCGTGAATGCATGGCCTGAGTGCAGCCGAAGGCAATCTGGACGAGCTGAGCGACTCTTGTCATTCCGAACCGGGCGCCAAGCCCGGTGAGGAACCTGCTTTTCGAGATCGCGCGTTGGGCTCGCTTCCATATCCAGACGTAACAGTGCCCTGCTTTTGAATATCATGCCCCAGCCCTTTATCCATGCGTTTTCAGACCCTCTATGGTTACTTTCGGCACCTAGCGGCGGAGCTGGAATTGCCGAGAGTATACTGGCAGGGCGCCATGGCTGACCGCATTCTCGTAGTTGACGACGAAGAGGCAATCCGCGAGATTGTCTGCGCCATCCTTGCCGCCGCCGGCTATCACTGGAAGCAGGCCAGTTCCGGCATCGAAGCTCTCGCCCTGCTCAATTCCGGCGAAGAATTCGAACTCATGCTGTCTGACCTGATGATGGCCGACCTCGACGGCATCGGCCTGCTCGAACGCACCAAGGAAAAGTTTCCCGATATGCCGGTGGTCATGGTCACCGCCGTGCACGACATTTCCGTGGCCCTGGCCGCCGTCCGCAACGGCGCATTCGACTACCTGCTCAAACCTTTTGAGCGCGAACAGTTACTCAACGCCGTCGGCCGCGCCCTTGAGAATCGCCGCCTCAAGGTGGAAAACCGCACCTATCAAACCAATCTGGAATCTCTAGTCGAGGCCCGCACTGACCAGCTTCAAGCCGCCATGGCCGATCTCGAGCGCTCCTACGACATCACCCTGCAGGCTCTCGGCGACGCGCTCGACCTGAAGGACGCCGAAACCGAAGGCCACTCCCGCCGCGTCACTGCATTTACCATCGCCATCGCCCGCGCCATGGGCGTGCCTCGCGAACAAATCCTCGTAATCGCCCGCGGCGCGTTCCTTCACGACATCGGCAAAATGGCCATCCCCGATAACATCCTTCGCAAACCCGGCAAGCTCGACGACGAAGAGCGCGCCCTCATGAAGGAGCACTGCTACCACGGCTACCAGATGCTCAAGAAAATCCCCTTCCTCACCGAAGCTTGCGATATCGTTTATTCTCACCAGGAACACTTCGACGGCAAGGGCTATCCTCGCGGCCTCAAAGGCACCGAAATCCCACTCGGCGCGCGCATCTTTTCTGTAGCCGACACCCTCGACGCCATCATCTCTGACCGTCCCTATCGTCCCGCCAGAACCCTCGCCGAAGCCCGCAAAGAGATCCAGGCCTACACCGGCACCCAGTTTGATCCCGAAGTCGTCGAGGTCTTTCTCAAAATGCCCGACGACATCTTCGAAGACCTCCGCCGCGAAATCAACGCCCAGACCTACCCCTTCAGCTACTCCGCCAGCGCCAAAAGCAACTAATTAGACGGAAATGCCCCGAAGCTGCGTGGTTCGGGAAGGGCACGACTTCAGTCGTGCCGTACGTCGGCAGAAATCGAATCGGCTTCAGCCGCTGAGGTGTGCTCTCAAACCCCGACACTTTGCAACTTCGGGCGACTGCCGCGTTCTGACTTAGGACCGGCCGGCCCCTTCACGCGCACTAGCTCCGCAGGATCCTACAATGAAAAAACGCACTCGCCACGGAGGCACGATGAAATCCACACTCGCTTTTCTCGCGCTCTGCGTCCTCGCAACTCCATCCTTCGCGCAAGAACATCCCGCCGTCACCGCACTTCCCAATTCCATCTACGTCGGAGCCGACGGCAAGTTTGAATCCGCTCCCGATACGGCTCTAATCCAGTTCAACATCTCCGCGCAGGACAACCAAGCTCGAACCGCCTATGAGCATGCCTCGCAACAAGCCGAGCAGGTGCGCCAGGCCCTCCGCGACAACAGCATCGAACCCAAAGCCGCCACCATCGGATTCTTCTCCGTGCAACCAACCTACGAATGGACCAGCGGCAAGCAAAAACTGAACGGCTACCGCGTCACCACCAACGTCACCCTCAAACTCAAGGATTTTTCCAGGATCGGCCCCATTACCCAGCAACTAGCCGACGCAAACGTGAGCGAAACCCAAACCGTAAACTACACTCTCGAAAATATTGACGAGGCCAAGAACAAAGCCGTCGAAGACGCCTACCGCCGCGCCCGCGACTCAGCCGATGCCGTGGCTCGCGCCAGCGGCCGCACCGTCGGAGAACTCTCTTACGCCTCGGTCGACACTTTCGAAAATCAGCGGCCACCAATCCCGCACATGGCTCGTGTCATGGCAGAAAAGGCGGCAGCCGCACCGGCCCCCACGGAAGAATTCACTCCGCAAACGGTAATCGTAACCGCCCACGTCAACGCTCTATTCAATTTGAAGTGAAAATGTGCAGGCCCGGGATAGCTCATGTGGGGACAGCCGTCTTCGGCTGTCCAGCGAGC
>Ga0070765_100000381_pt1 | contig 26612 bp, 25 predicted proteins | sample HubBroMetageWFT5_FD_71516 | JGI IMG/M metagenome (GOLD analysis project Ga0070765, IMG submission 71516) | Warmed and freeze-thawed soil microbial communities from the Hubbard Brook experimental Forest, New Hampshire - Hubbard Brook CCASE Soil... | ecosystem: Environmental > Terrestrial > Soil... | reverse complement strand
TAATTCCAGTCGCCAGCGAAGGTGCCTACATCACGAAAACGGTCGCGGTGCTGCTAATCGGCAATCTCGCGGCGCTGGCGCTCTATCGCTTCCGCCCGAATCGCCGCTCGCATTCTGAGGCGTCAGCGCCAATCGTCTGATCATTTTCCACTCGTTCTACTCGGCGTCCTCCGCGCTCCTAACTCAGCGGACTCCGCGCAACTCCGACTCCTCACTCACCGCAACTTGCCCCAACAATTCGAAGTGCTAAACTAGCCAAAGACACTCATGGCACAAAAAACTCTTTACGAAAAAATCTGGGACAGCCACCTGGTTCACCAGGAGCCGGGCCAGCCCGCGATTATTTACATCGATCGTCACCTGGTTCACGAAGGCACTTCGCCGCAAGCCTTCGCCGGCCTCAAGGCGGAAGGACGCAAAGTCCGGCGCCCGGATCTCAGTTTCGCTGTGATGGACCACTCTGTCTCCACCACGGACCGCACCCTGCCGATTCTCGACAACGACGCCAAGCTCCAGTTTGAAGCACTTGAACGCAATTGCCGGGAAACCGGCGTACGGCTGTTCGATATGCACAGCAAACACCAGGGCATCGTGCACATCATCGGCCCGGAACTTGGCATCACGCAGCCGGGTCAGACGGTGGTCTGCGGCGATAGTCATACTTCTACTCATGGCGCGTTTGGCACGCTGGCTTTTGGCATCGGCACCAGCGAAGTCGAGCACGTGCTGGCAACGCAATGCCTGGTACAGAGCAAATCGAAGACGTTGCACATCCTGGTGCACGGCAAGCGCCCCAAGGGCGTGACCGCCAAGGACATCATTCTCTCTATCATCGGCAAGATCGGCATCAGCGGGGGCAACGGATACGTGATCGAATACGCTGGCGAAGCCATTCGCGCTCTTTCGATGGACGGACGCATGACCGTCTGCAACATGAGCGTCGAAGGGGGGGCGCGCGCGGGGATGATGGCGCCGGATGAAACGACATTTGCTTATCTGGAAGGTCGTCCCTTCGTGGCGCGAGGCAAGGAGTTCCACGAGGCAGTACAGCGCTGGCGGCTGCTGAAGTCCGACGACGGCGCGAAGTTCGACATGACCATCGAGCTGCAAGCTGAAAAGATTGCGCCGCAGGTAACCTGGGGGACAAATCCGGGAATGGTCACGAGCGTCGACAGCCGCGTGCCCGATCCGCAAGACTACAAGGACGCCAACGATCAGAAGGCTACAGAGAGCGCGCTGAAATACATGGGCCTGAAACCCGGCACGCCGATTGTGGACATCCCCGTGGACCGCGTGTTCATCGGCTCCTGCACGAATTCGCGCATCGACGACCTGCGCGCCGCCGCAAGTCTAGTGGAAGGAAAGCACGTCTCCAAAACGGTGAAGCAGGCACTGATCGTTCCTGGGTCGCGCGGAATCAAGGCGCAAGCCGAAAAAGAAGGCCTGAACAAAATATTCACGGAAGCGGGTTTCGAGTGGCGCGATGCGGGGTGCAGCATGTGCATCGGCATGAATGCGGACGTACTGCCGCCACACGAGCGTAGCGCCAGCACATCGAATCGCAATTTCGAAGGCCGCCAGGGCCGCGACTCACGCACGCATCTGGTGAGCCCGGTGATGGCTGCTGCTGCCGCGATCGCTGGCCATTTCGTCGACGTTCGCGAATTTGACGTAGCGCACGTGGAGTAGGTGCTGGCGGCCACGATCTTGGTAGCGCTATGGAGCGATCAGGGATCAGGAACCAATTCCCGACGCGGGCTGCGGCTCGTTTCGAGAACCGAATTTGTTTCCTGTTCACTGATCTCTGGTCGCTGATCACTATCTCAAGGATCACTAATGAAACCGTTCATCAATCACACCGGGCTCGTGCAACCCATCGACAAGCTCAACGTGGACACCGACCAGATGGTGCCCAAACAATTCCTGAAAGCCCTCACGCGCCAGGGTTTCGGTCGCATACTTTTCTACGATTGGCGCTATCTGCCCGGCGAAAAACCAAATCCCGAGTTCGTTCTGAATTTTCCCCGTTACAAAGGCGCTTCGGTGCTACTCGCCCGCGCCAACTTCGGTTGCGGCTCCAGCCGGGAACACGCCCCCTGGGCCATTGGCGATTACGGGTTTCGCGCGATCGTTGCACCCAGCTACGCCGACATTTTCTACAACAATTGCTTCAAGAACGGCATTCTCCCTGCCGTGCTGACCGAAGCGCAAATCGACCTGCTTTTCAATCTCACGGAAGCCGAGCCTGGCTATTCATTGACGATCGACCTGCCGAGCCAAACTGTCAGCGATAGTCACGGAAACGTTTTCGAATTCGATATCGAAAACTCGCGGAAGGAAGTTTTGTTGCAAGGTCTCGACGATATCGGCACCACTCTAAAGCGTGTCGAGTCCATCGACGCTTACGAAGAGGCCAACGCTGCCACAGCGGTCATGTACGATCCTGTCGACATAAAGAACTATTCGCCGGCAGCTTCTAAGTCCTGAATTCTTAAAGGCGCCGTTCTCTGTGCCCCCCGTGTCCTCTGTGGTGCAATTCTTCAGTGTGGCTTCCACCACGGTTTAAAGTAGATTCTCCCCTCGAAGATAGGCTCGGGCGCTTCGGGCGCCGCTGGCGCGCCTAACAACTCCGCCAACAGAATTCCGCCAACCACTAACCCCGCGCCGTTCAGCGCTCGAGCCGAAAGCCGCTCGTGAAGCACCAGATACGAAGTGATCACCGCGAAAACGGGTTCCAGCGCGAACAAGATCGCCGCGTGGCCCGGCGAGGTGTATTGCTGCGCCCAAAGCTGAACCGTAAACGCCACCGCAGTCGCAAATACCGCGCAGACCAGAATGGCCAGCAACAATTCGCCGCTCCACACAAACCGAATCGGCTGCCAATGGATGGCCGCCGACGCAAACGTCAAGGGCCAGGCCATCAACCCACAGCCGGCCACCTGGATCAGACTCAACGCGGAGACGGAATGCTCCTGGGTGAATTCGCCCACCAGAATAATGTGCACGGCGTAGAATCCGGCGCCGATGAATGTGAGCACATCTCCGTAATTCAAATAGCGCAGGCCCTCGGCGGGCACGGTGAGAAAATACAGTCCGATCAGCGCCGCTACTGCCCCACCATAAATCCATCTCGTCAAGCTGCGGCCCCAGAACACGCCCAGCAGCAGCGGTACCAGCACGACGCTCGAGCCGGTAACGAATGCGGAGTTTGATGCCGTGGTGTACTGCAGTCCCACCGTTTGGAAGCAGTAGCCGGCAAACATAAAAAACGCCAGTCGCATGCCCGCGAAAATCTCCTGATTGTCCAGGCGTCGCAGGGTGCTGGGCCGCAGCAGCGACATAATCACCGCGGCAATGGTGAATCGCACGGCAAGAAAAACGAAAACGGAAGAGCTGTCGAGGATGTTCTTGACCACAACGAACGTGACGCCCCAGATGAAGGAGCAGAACATCAGTGCGAAATCGGCCTGGAGTTTGCGTTTCATGGCTTCGACATTGCCAACAAACACGACAGTCTATCTGTATTTCTGCGTTTCGCTTTGCTTCATTCTACCGAAGGGACCGTAACACAGAGATCACGGAGGCAAGAGCACGGAGAGCACAGAGGGAGCAGAGAAAGCGTACCCCTTGAAACCTCAAGAGCACAGCCTGAAAGGCTGTGCCACAAGGGGCAATCGCAGGGTGCGGTAACCATGCTTCTTGACTCCCAGGGGTATACTTCGATATCGACCACTTCATGGCTAACCTGTTCCCTTCCCGGTTCATTTCCCTCGCATTCGTCGTGCTGTTCGGGCTCGGCATTCCCACCCCCGCCAAAGACGCGTGGATCGAAATTCGCTCGCCGCATTTTCTGGTCGTCAGCAACGCGGGCGAGCACGAAGCGCGAAAAGTCGCGGACCAATTCGAACAATTTCGCGAAGTTTTTCAGGCCGCTTTTCCGAAACTACGCGTCGATTTGGGAAAACCGCTGATTATCTTCGCCCTGAAAAACGAAGACTCAGTGAAGGAACTCATTCCCGAATATTGGGAAAAGAAGGGGCGCATTCACCCCGACGGGCTGTACTGGCCGGCAGAAGACGCCCACAGCGTAGTGGTGCGCACCGACGTCGAAAGCGAGAACCCCTACCAGTTGATCTATCACGAATACACCCACGCGCTGATGGATCTGAATTTCAGCGGACTGCCCATCTGGTTCAGCGAGGGGCTGGCGGAATTTTTCGGAAACTCGACAATCCAGGATAAAAATGTGGAGATAGGGCAAGTTTCGAAGGCCCATCTGCAAATTTTGCAAACATCCCATCTGATCCCCATCGACACGCTGCTGCGAGCGGATCACAGCTCGCCTTATTACAACGAACAAGACCGCGCTTCCATTTTCTACGCGGAGTCCTGGGTCATCGTGCATTACCTGATGCTGGATCCGGACGCGCGCAAGCGGCAACTGCTGCAGAATTTCCTGAACGCCTGGGATGCCACCGGCAATCAGATCGAAGCCGCACAGAAGACCTTCGGCGACCTACAGAAATTCGGCAAAGTGATGGAAGCCTACGCGCGGCAAACCACATTTTATGTTGCACCGATAAAAACCGCGGTGCACGGTGACCCGAAGAGTTATACCGGGCGAGCGCTCTCGCAAGCGGAAGCGGAGACCTATCGCGGCGAATTCTTTGTGCGCACCAACCGGCCCAAGGAAGCGACCGAATCGCTCGAACTCGCGGTAAAAGCCGAGCCTAACCTGACCATGGTTCATGAAGGCTTGGGATTTCTGGCTCTGCACCAGCTGCAATACGATCTTGCGCAAGAGGAGTTCACCCGCGCCATAGAACGCGGCTCCACCAATTTTGGCGTTTATTACTACAGCGCCCGCGCGCGCTTTCGGTCCGGCACGCTCGCGCCCGGGGACACCGAGAAAGCAATTGCCGACCTGGAGAAATCCATCCAGCTTAATCCGCAGTTTGCTCCAGCCTACGCCGCTCTCGCCTCGGCCTACTCGATGAACCCGGACTCCGCGGCAAAAGGAATCCCTGCAGCAAAGAAGGCCATGGAGCTCGAGCCGGGGAATTTCCAGTACGCGCTTAATTTTGGTTTTGTGCTGGTTAACGCGGGGAGACTTGACGATGCAAAATTACTCGCGGCGCGGCTGATGGCCGCGGCAAAAACGCCACGCGAACAATCCCGCGCGATTCAACTCTCCGACGCGATAGCCAACCACCAGGCACACGCGGCGCAGGCTGCGGCGGGCGCGGCCCGCAACACCTCGGGCTCGGGTTCTCCGGCAGCGCAAAGCGCAGCAACGGCTCCAGCGCAGACCGTGGTCTCGGTTTCCCCGGAGATTCCCACGGGGCCATCCACGACTAACGCTCCGTCAACGCCAAACAATTCGTCGTCTACCAACGGAGCTCCGCCGCTGAATCCGGGATCGACGTCTTTTTCCGTTAGCGGGTATAAGCCGTACGCTTTGGAAGGCCAGGTTGCTTCCATTGACTGCACGAAACTCACCGATGGCCAGCTTGGGATGCGCACCCATTCCGTTGTGATGGAATTTCATTACCGAGACTTGAAGGACGTCAAGGTTTCCTCAATCGCGACGCCGGCAACCGGCAAGCCGGTTGGGGTTTGCTCTTCCTGGAAAGACCACAAAATCCGCGTGGTTTTTTATCCAACACCGGAACAGGCTTTCGACGGCGAGTTGGTGGAGATTCAGTTCTTCTGATAAACGGTGCGCCCGCCGACTACGGTGCGCACCACTTCGGTCTTGAGAATGTCAGCTGGCGTGGCTTTCGTTAAATCCTGCGACAAAATAAGGAAGTCCGCGTATTCTCCGACCCGTAGCTCGCCCTTTTTGCCGTCCTGGAATTCGGCATAGGCTGAGCCGGACGTATACGCACGAATGCAATCGTCTAGAGGAAGTCTCTCCTGCGGCTCCCAGCCGCCCGGGGGGCCGCCTTCCGGCAGTTCGCGGGTCACACACGCATACAAGCCGCGGAATGGGTTGACCGGCTCGACATCGTAGTCGGTCCCAAATGCAAGCCTGGCGCCGCCTTTCTGGATGGAGTTCCACGCGTAGGCTCCCTTGGAGCGTTCCGGCCCGAGCCGCTGCTCGGCCCAGCGCATGTCGTTGGTCTCGTGGGCTGGTTGCATAGAAGCAATCACGTTGAGTTTTGCAAACCGCAGAATATCTTCTGGCGCGATCACCTGCGCGTGCTCAACGCGGTCGCGTCGATCTCGAGTGCCGTTTATGCGTATCAACGACTCGAACACATCCAGAGAAACGCGGTTCGCTCGATCACCGATGGCGTGAAAATTCAGCTGGAATCCAGCCTTGTCCCGCTCTAGCGCCATAGCCTTCAGCTTTTCCGGGTCGATGGTCAGAATGCCGCTTGTCGACGGATCGTCCGAATACGGCGCCAGCATCGCCGCGGTGCGCGAACCCAACGCCCCGTCGGTAACCATCTTCAACGCGCCGGTGCGAAGCCACGGATCGGTAGTTCCACCCTGCGCGGCCTTTGTCTCCAACTGATCCAGCGGCTCCAGGAAATGCAGCCACTCCGTGATCCGTACGGTCAACTTCTTTTCTTCCTTCAGGTCGTGATAGACCTCGAAATCTTCCCATTCGGAATTGTCTTGCGCGGAGGTGACGCCGTTCCGCGCCAATTCTTCCAGCACTAACTCAATTCCCTTTCTTCGCACCTCCGGCGTAGGGTCGGGAATGCGCTGCTCAACCAAGCTCATGGCCGCGCCTTCCTTCAACATGCCGGTGGCTTCGCCGTCGGCGTAGCGCTCGATTTCACCGCCCGACGGGTTTGGCGTGTCGTGGGTGATTTCCGCGTGCTTCAGCGCTTGTGTGTTAGCCACCGCGACGTGCCCGGAAATATGAACCAGGTAAACGGGATTGTTCGGCGCGACTTCATCCAGTTGCAGCCGATTGGGAAATTTCTTGTCTGGCCAAAGTGTCTGGTCCCAGCCGCCGCCGGTAATCCATTCTCCGGGTTTGTGCTGAGCGACGGCTTCTTTAACGCGCTTGACGAGTTCGTCCGTGGACAGCGTCCCATTCAGCACCAGCGCCAGTTTGTCTCTAGCCGCACCTCCGATGTGCATGTGCGCGTCGTTGAAGCCGGGCATCACGAAACTTCCCTTCAACTGATAGGTCTCCGCGTCGGGATCCGCACCACCGCAATCGAGTAAGATGTGCTCGATAGATCCAACGCAAAGAATTTTTTCGTCGCGAACGGCAATCGCCGAAGCCCACGGTTGTTTGGGATCGTTGGTGTAGATTCTTCCGTGAAGGAAGTAGACGGTCTTGTGAAGTATGGGTTGCGGTTTGGTCTGCGCCGCAAGCTGGGAAGCAGCTAGTAACGTCGCCGTCGAGAGAACACACGTGAGCGCAGCCACGCGGCGCGACAAGGTCATTTCTGCTGGTCCTGCGTTTCCGCCGCAGTTTCAGCCACGCCCGCGATCCCAAGCAAAGTTAGCAGCGCGCGCTTCAGCCCCGTCTCGCGCCCAGCGGTTTCATACCATTCCTGCAGCGAGTGCGCGCCTCCGCCGTTTCCTCCCGCGCCTATTGCCAGCGCGTCAATTCCCAGAGACATCGGGATATTCGCATCGGTGGAAGAGCGCTCGATACGCGATTGATTCCCCACCGCCTCATCCGCCGAGCGCAAGGCGCTCAGCAGCGGCGAATCCGCGGCGAGTTCCCCGCCCGGCCGGCTGCCAATTAAATTGAACTTCACGGTCAACTTTCCGCGACTGCGTTCGCGAGAGTTGTCCATCTCATCCTTGATGCCGGTCTCGAAGCTGTCTCGCAGCGCCGCTTCCAGACGCACAATTTCATCTTCGCTTTCGGAGCGCAGGTCTACCTTCAACTTCGCTTCGTAGGGAATCGAATTCACCGACGTTCCACCTTCGACCTGGCCGAGATTGAACGTGGTCCTCGGGTTCGTCGGCACCCGCGTGTTAATGAAGCGCACAGAACCGCGCACCAGCGCGTTAATGGGATTCGGCATCCCAAAATCCGACCAGCTATGCCCACCCGGCCCGGTAATCACCACCTCCACGCGCCGCGAAGCCAGCGCCTTCGTGGTGACATGCTCGATGCCGGAGCCATCGAGAACAATTACCGCGCGCAATCGGCTGCGGTAGGTCTCTATCAAAGAGCGCATGCCCCGCAGGTTGCCTTCACCTTCCTCGCCCACGTTGGCCGCGAACAAGATGCTCCGCTGCGGCTGAATCTTGGCGGCACGAATCGCGCGCGCAATCGCCAAGAGTCCGGCCAAACCCGTTCCGTTGTCCGAGATTCCCGGCGCGATCAGCCTGTCGCCCTCGCGCCGCACCTTCACGTCCGTACCCGAAGGAAATACAGTGTCGAGATGCGCCGCGATCAGAACAACTTCCTTTTCGTTCCGCCCGCGTAACTCGCCCACTACGTTTCCAATCTTGTCGGTGTGAATCGTGAGGCCCTCGGAGGCAAACAGCGCTTTCACCGCCGCAGCACGTTTTTCTTCTTGAAAAGAGGGGGCGGGAATTTCAGTCAGGCGAATCTGCTGCTCGTCGATCCAGTCGAGATTGTTTCCGAACCAGTTGAGCGCTTCCCGAACCTGCGCGTTGTCCGCCAGCGCACCGTTCTGCTGGGCGCGGGCAACGGGTGTCAGGACCGGGGAACGCAACGGCATGAACAGAAGGATAACGCAAAGTGCGAGAGGTTTCACCGTACGAAATGACAGGCGGATTAAAGAAAAATAATTGCTGCTACGTATCGGATACCGATGTTTGCTCGCGAGGGTGCTCTTTTGCTCCGTAGTGTTCGACCTCGCGCCATCCACGTCTCAAGCCACCGTGCCGGGCGCGGCACAAAGGCCCCGCAACTCTTCCTCAGTCAATAAACGCGGCGAATTCTTAGCGGCGTCAAAGATTCGATTCACCAATTCTTCCGTGGGGGGAATCTTTTGCAGCTCCAGCCAGTAGAGCACATTGGATTTTCCGCTCATCGGGCCAACTTCCACGATTTGCTCGAGCCCAAATTCATGCGCCGGCACACCACTGTAGACCGCGTCGGCCAGCTTGCGGTCGCCCTTGTGCATGGCCTTGATAATGGCTGCCGCATGGACGCCCGTTCCCGTGCGGAAGGCATCTTTGCCGAACACCGGATAGTTGGGCGGAATCGTTGTATGTGTGGCCTTGGCAACCTTTTCGACGTAGGCGCGCAGATACGTCAGATTGGTGTCGACGAGTCCCATCAGTTTCAGATTTACGAGGAGCAACTCCATCGGAGTATTTCCGACGCGCTCGCCCAGTGATAACGCAACGCCATGAATCTGGTGCGCACCTGCCGCGATGGCGGCAAGCGAATTCGCGATGGCTAGCCCGCGGTCCCGATGGCCGTGCCAATCCACGCGGATTTCCGCTCCGGATGGATTGACTACGCGCTCGAAGACAAACTTTACGAGGTTGTACGCGCCTTCGGGTGTGGCATGACCGACGGTGTCGCACAGCACGATGGCCTGCGCTCCGCTGCGGATCGCCGCTTTGTAAAGACGCTCGACGGTTTCCGGATCGGTTCGCACGGTGTCTTCCGTGACGTACATGGAGGGCAGTCCCTGCGCCACCGCAAATTTCACGGCCTTCTCCGTAGTGCGTTCCAGATGATCCACAGTCCAGTCTTCCACCAGCCGCCGGATCGGACTCGAGCCTAGAAACGTGGCCGCCTCAATCGCAATTCCCACGCGCTGAGAAATCTCCGCGATCGGACGAATGTCCGCTTCCACCGTACGCGCCGCGCAGTTCGGCCGGATTTTCATGCGATTGCCGGCAATCTCGCGCGCGAGCGCTTCGACATGTGCAGCAGCGCGAGGACCAGCTCCGGGGAGACCGATGTTCACCGAATCGATGCCCAGCGACTCCATTAAATGCAAAATTTCGATTTTGTCTTCGATGCCTGGATCGTGAATGGAGGGATTCTGAAGTCCGTCGCGAAGAGTTTCGTCATTTAGGAGTACCCGGGTACCTGGTGCGATGTGCGTGGGCGCTGCCATGTTCCAATCGTAAATCCACTCGTTTTCCGGCATGCCTGCAACTCCTTCGCTCCGAAAGAACCGCGCAAGGTTCGTGACCCTTGTGAAGCGGCAACCTATCTCTGATTCTAGCCGAAACTTCTGTCGCTGTTGAGCCAGCGGCGACGAAACCTTTTCCCTGGTATTTCGTTTTATCTTGCGATAGCCATGCTCGGCATCAGAGCCAGGAGATTCTCTATGAGCCATCCAGTCCTTGAATTCCAGATTCTTTCCAGCAAACCTGACGAGACCGCAGAGTTTTACTCCCAACTGTTCGGTTGGACCGTCAACTCCGCGAACGCCATGAACTATCGGCGCATCCAGACCGGCAGCACCGAAGGAATTCAGGGCGGCATCTGGCCTGCGCCGCCAGAAGCGGCAAGTTTCGTGCAGTTATTCATTGGCGTGGAAAATGTCGCGGCCAGCGTCCAGACTGCAACGGGATTGGGAGCCCGCGTCCTGATTCCGCCAACGCCCTTGCCCGAGGGTGGCGAGCTCGCCGTCTTGCGCGATCCAACCGGAGTGTCATTTGGAGTTTACCGCGGCAGGAGTTAATCGTGATTGCCTTCCTTGAGCCCCAACCCATTCTTCTGGGGAAATGCTGTTATTAGCCGGAAGAATCGTCGCCCGTTTGTTTGCGGGTTGAAGCATGCAGCCGAAGATAACCGTAGTAACGCATCACGTACGGATTGTCTCTTTTGACTTCCTGCTCAATGATCGGCCACAAATTCCCTAGTCCAATACGACGAAGCAGCCTTGCGTACTGTTGGAACTCACGCGGCACGTTGCCGTCCAGTAGTTTAACGATGCGGTCTCGCAGGCGAGCTATCTGCTGAGGGCTTAGCTCAGCTCGACGAAGTTCCAAGGCCGTGTTGGATTTCAAGATTTTCCCGAACGGAAATGCTCGTCTTCGATCCAGGAACTCCACTCCTAGCTCAATGCACGCTTTATCGCCCTTTTTAATGCCAGCGATCACAGAATCCATGGTCGGATATACCCAGCATTCCTTACCTTCGGTGTGTGTTCTGGGCCGTGGAACCTCGGGTTCCTTTATCCCCAATTGTTGGCAATGATTCAAATAGCGGCTTTGAACGGAGGCGACTGACCACCGGAGTGTGCCGTTAAAGTCATGCAAGGTTTCAGCTGGTGGGTGGTCCGGATCCGATGAATTGGAATTAGTTGGCATGGCGGACGGTTATGATCGCTACGCTGGATCGTGATCGACTCGTACCATAAACAGTCCCTGAGGCGGCACCGTTGGACCGGACTTGGATCGGTCCTTCAATTCGTAAAGCGCGTCAATATCCGCTGGTGTCAACTTCCCGCGGCCCACATCTAGAAGAGTCCCCACCATCTTGCGGACCATATACCTCAAGAACGATTGCCCGTGGACGGTGAACCACAGCTCTTCTCCGCAGTCGGTCTTTTTCAAATCCGCGGAAAAAATCTGCCGCACCATGTTGCGTTCCTTGTCGTCGTCCTCCGATCCCGTGGAAGCCGCGAAGGACGTAAAATCGTGAACACCAACAAAGCGGCCGGCCGCATCGCGCATTGCATCTTCATCCAGCGGGAACGGATAGTGGAGCACGTATCTCCACAGAAATGGCGGCACGACTTTTCCTCGATAGATGCGATACCGGTAGACCTTTCCCTTCGCCGACCAGCGCGCGTTGAAGGCCGGTCCCGTCTCTTCCGCATCCACGATTCGGATCTCCGCCGGAAGCAGCGCGTTCAAGGCGCGTTGAAACTCCGTCGGCGAAAGGGCGGATTGCGTGCGAAAACTTGCCACTTGTCCCAGCGCATGCACGCCCGCATCTGTGCGGCCCGCTCCGCAGAGCTGGACGTTTTCCTGCGTCAGCCTGCGCAGGACGGAGACAATTTCTCCTTGGATGGTCGGTTTGTTGCCCTGGAATTGCCAGCCGTGGAAGTTCGTGCCGTCGTAAGCAATGGTCAGTTTGAGAAAGCGCATGCTGGATTCAAGGTGCTGGGATTGTGACCGGACCCGTCTGCGGCGTCATTCTTGGCCGAGGAAGAAGTCCCTGGAAAGACCATTCTAAGAGGCGGAGCGTGCGTAACGGCTGCCAGGCTTCGTCGCTACGCTTCCCTGCCGGCACAGCGGGCAATCGTCTTCCTCGTAACTTTCAATTTCAAGCTCCAGCAGGGCGTTAGATTCCACTGGAAATTCAATTTTACCGCCGCTGCGGTCGACCAGAGCTCCCGCCGCAATCACCCGTCCTCCAGCCTCTTCCACCACGCCAATGGCTTCCTGCGTCGATCCGCCGGTGGTCCAAACATCTTCGACGACCAAAATATGCTGCCCCGGCTGCAGCGTGAATCCGCGCCGCATCGTCATCGTGCCGCTGCCATCGCGCTCGACGAACATCGCGGGCACGCCGCCGCCAATTTCGCCCTTACCACCAGGCAGTGCGCGCGCCACTTCCTGGCCGATAATCACGCCGCCCAGTGCCGGTGAGACGACCGCGTCTATCTTTGCATCCGAAAAAAGCGCCGCCAGCGCCTGCCCCAGCTTCTCCGCGAAGCGCGGATACTGCAGCACCAGCGCACACTGCATATACGTGCTGCTGTGCAGGCCGCTCGACAACTCAAAATGGCCGTGGCGTATGGCCCCGGCCGCCTCGAACATTTGCAGAATCTCAACTCGCGTTAACATAAGAGGCTATCCCTGTCCGCTTCTAAACGTCGAATTGTCAGCAGCCTAGCTGTCGCGGGATTCGTTGTCAAGAATTCGGGTGCCTGCTAGACTGCCATTTTCGTCTTTCGGGTGCATTTTTTCGGTCCAGCGCTCTTCCAGCGTCCTTTCCGGATGAAACAAATAGCTTCCCGCGAACGTTACTACAGCAGAGTTCTCGGGTGCGCCTCGGAAGTGTTTGCTGTTCCAAGTCTAAAGGTGAGGAAACAATGATGAAGCCGTTCGCAAGACCGCTGCTCGCCGCCGTACTCGCAGGCGTCCTGGCAGGCGCGCCCGTCTCGCCCACGTTTGCGCAGCAGCCGATCACTACGCAGCAGCAACCACCGGCCGGGCAGCAACCCGTTCCTCCGCCGGCAGCGGCCCCGGCCGCCCAGGGAGGAGTCCCGCTCTCCCTCGGTCTGTCGAAATACAGCTACACGCGCGCTCCAAAACCGTTTCCCAACATCTTCGCTCCATACGGGGCCCAATACGTCGACCCGGCGCTGTTGACCAACTCCCCGCGCCTCGAACAGTTGATTCACGACGGCAAGCTCCCGCTAAGCCTGCAAGACACCATCGCGCTCGCTCTCGAAAACAACCTGGATATCGTCATTCAACGCTACAACCCTTGGATGGCGGACACCAGTATCCTCAAGACGAAAGCCGGCGGAATTGGTTACCTCGTAAATGGTGCTGATTTCCAGACTTCGACGGCGAATCTGCCGATTCTGTATTTTGATCCGCTGCTGACGCAACTAGTCTCTTACAACACTACAATTACGCCCATCAACAACCCGTTCATCTCGGGAACTGGTGGTGCAGCGACCGACCTGACCGCCAGGCCCGAACTTGGATCGCATACCGCGCAATACAACACCCAATACCAACAGGGATTCTCGACCGGAACTTCCGTGACCGCCGCTTGGGACAATACCCGGGCGTCGTCTGACGCCGCAAACTTCTTTAATCCGTACGTGCAATCGTCCCTGACGATCACTATTCAGCAACAACTCCTTGCCGGGGCTGGAACATTTGTGAATCGCCGCAATATTCTGATGGCCGAGAACAACCGGAAGATCGCCGATCTGGCTTTTGCCCAACAGGCCATCACCACAATCACGAACACCGTCACCGCGTATTGGGAGCTCGTCTACGCACGCGAGAACGTACAGGTGCAGCAGAAAGCTGTGAGCGTCGCTGAAAAACTTTACAACGACAACAAGAAGCAACTGGAGATCGGCACGATGGCGCCGCTGGACGTTACTCGCGCGGAGTCTGAACTCGCCACCGACCAGCAGAATCTGATCATCGCGCAAACTACCTCCCTTCAAGACGATCTGGTCCTCAAGAACCTTATTTCCAAGGACCCGATGGCTTCGAACCTTCTCAGCGTTGAAATTGTTCCCACGGACAAACCCGCTTCGCCGGAATCCATCGTGGTGTCGCCATTCGAAGAGGCCGTCAAGGAAGCCTTCGACAAGCGGCCTGATCTGAAGGAGCAGTACATTAACTTGAAGAATGCCGATATCGATGTTCGGGCAACGAAGAACGCGCTGCTGCCGACGGCCACTCTCATCGGTCAGTATGGTTCCTTCGGCTTGGCCGGAAATGCTTCGCTTCTTGGTCCGACGCAAGTGGTCGGGCCAAACCTTGGCTTGCCGATCCTTGATGCCAACGGAAACCCGGTAACGATCAACGAAGGCGGCGTCGCGGTCCCCGTCTATCAACCTCTGACGGGCAACGCGGTAACCGGTACGGTTACGCAGGGCTTTGGCACCGCGCAAACACAAATCTTTCACAACAATTTTCCCAGCTATACGGTGGCGTTGAACTTGAGCATCCCGATTCGCAATCGCTCGGCGCAAGCGGACAATCTGCACGCGCAACTCACCAAAAGACAACTTGAGGCGCAAACGCAACAAGTCAAAAATAACGCGCTGGTGGATGTTCGTAACACCATCATCGCTCTTGAACAAGACCGCGCCCAGGTCCAGGCAGCCATCAAGGCGCGCGAGCTTCAGCAACAGACATTCGATGCGGAGCAGAAGAAATATCAGCTTGGCGCGTCCACGGTGTACAACGTTATTCTCACCCAGCGCGACCTGATCAACGCGCAGGGCGCGGAACTGCGCGCCCTGGCGAACCTTGCAGAAGCCAAGGCCAATTACGAACGCGCCTTGGGCCGCACGCTGGATGTGAACAGCGTTACGATCGCTGGCGCGAAAAAGGGTGAACTCGAGAAAGACACCCTTATCCCTGGAACTATGAATGGCCAAGTGGTTGGGACTGAGGAACTCTTTAAAGCGCTGGACAAGGCCAACTCCAACTCCGGCCAACGCTAAAAGGTCTTCTGTAGTTTGACCCCACACGCGAAAACGGTTTGTGAGCGCCCGGATATGCATTCGGTGGGACAAATCCAATGCTTATCCAACACACTGCGACGCTCGCGCTTGCTCGCGACAACTGTTTCCAATAGCATTTGATTCCGTAGGCTGCTGCCCCGCGAGTCGCCTTTGAGGCTAGGTCATGAGCGAGTCCAAAACCAAATCTCCCGCGCGAACGTCTGAGCCGGCGCCTTCGACCGATTCCCCTCTCCAAAATTGGCGGAAGAACACCCTGCAGCCAACGCTGGCGAAGAGTCCTGAACGCCAAAAACAATTCACCACAGTCTCCGGTTATCCCATCCGCGGCCTGTACACCGACGAAGATCTTGCCGGCGAACGCGACCTAAGCCTCCCTGCCGAGCCTCCCTACACGCGTGGCATTCACGCCAACATGTATCGCACACGCCTTTGGACCATGCGGCAGTTCGCGGGCTTTGGGGCCGCTGAGGACACCAACCAGCGGTTCCGATACTTGCTTTCTCAGGGTCAAACCGGCCTGTCCACAGCATTCGATCTGCCTACTCTGATGGGTTACGACTCCGATCACGAACTAGCGGAGGGCGAAGTCGGCAAATGCGGCGTGGCCATCAGCTCGCTCGCGGACATGGAAGTTCTTTTTGATCAGATCCCGCTGGCGAACGTCACCACTTCGATGACCATCAATTCGCCCGCCGCCGTTATCTGGGCCATGTATCTTGCGGTTGCCGAGAAACAAGGCGCAGACTGGAAGAAAATTTCCGGCACCTTGCAAAACGACATCCTGAAGGAATACATCGCACAAAAGGAATACATCTACCCGCCGGAGCCGTCCATGCGGCTGGTGATCGACACGCTCGAATTCGGCGCCAAGCAGACTCCCAAGTTCAATCCCATTTCCATTAGCGGGTATCACATCCGCGAAGCGGGTTCGACCGCGATCCAGGAACTTGCCTTCACGTTGCGCGATGGCATGGAATATGTGGAATGGGCCGTGCGGCGCGGCATGAACGTGGATGAATTCGGTCCGCAGCTCTCGTTCTTCTTCAACGCGCACAGCGACTTCTTCGAGGAAATCGCCAAATATCGCGCCGCCCGCCGTATCTGGTACAAGGCGATGACCGAACGGTACAAATCGGTGAATCCGCGCACCTGGCAACTGCGTTTCCACACGCAAACCGCCGGTTGCTCGCTGACCGCTCAACAGCCGATGAACAATGTCGTGCGCACCGCCATTCAAGCGCTCGCTGGAGTTCTTGGCGGCACGCAATCGCTGCACACGAATTCGTTGGATGAAGCCTGGGCGCTGCCAACAGAATTCGCCGCAACCATCGCGCTGCGGACTCAGCAGATCATCGCGCACGAAACCGGCGTAACGAATACGGTCGATCCTTTGGGTGGCTCGTATTTTGTGGAGACGCTAACCAACGAAGTGGAAACAGGCGCTTGGGACTATATCCGCCGCATCGATGCCATGGGTGGCATGGTGGCTGCAATCGAACGAAGCTATCCTCAACGGGAGATCGCCGAAGCTTCGTATCAATACCAAATGGCGGTGGACCGTAAAGAAAAGATTATCGTTAGCGTAAACGACTTCACGTCTGCGGAAAAGCCGTTGGAAATACTTCAGATCGATGAGACTGTCGGTCATCGGCAGCAGGCGCGGCTGAAGAAACTTCGCGCGGAACGATCATCCTCAGAGGTCGAGCGGCGCCTCCAGGCGCTCCGTAAGGCCTCTGAAGGGTCAGAGAATCTCATGCCCTTCATTTACGACGCTGTAAAATCGTATGCCACCCTCGGCGAAATCTGCGAAGCTATGCGCACGGTCTTCGGCGCCTACGAAGAAGTCGCTATTACCTGAACACTAGGTCGTCTTCTCGTTCTTCCTCTCTGTGCTTCCCTCTATGACCTCTGTGTTATAGTTCTTCTTACTTCTTACTTCTTACTCCTTCCTCCTATGACTGATAATGAATTAACCTACGCAATTATAAGCGCGGCTATCGAGGTGCACCGGCATCTTGGCCCAGGCCTATTGGAGTCTACCTATCGAAATTGCCTTGTTCAGGAACTTACCATTCGAGGGCTCAATGTTGCGTCAGAAAAGCCCATTCCCGTCGTCTACAAGAACGTCAAACTGGAATGTGGATTCCGTCTTGATCTGCTCGTTGAGGACGCGATAGTTGTGGAACTGAAATCGGTCGAGGCGGTTGCAGTCGTTCACGAAGCCACGGTTTTAACCTACCTGCGCCTGTCTCATCACCGAATAGGCTTATTGATTAATTTCAATGTCGCGGTTCTCAAGGACGGCGTTCGTCGGTATATCATTTAAGGGGACGCTAACACAGAGGTCACAGAGGGAAGCACACAGAGGTCGCAGAGAATGCCTGAGAAGAAGATTCGCGTGTTGATTGCCAAGCCCGGCCTGGATGGTCACGACCGCGGCGCGAAAGTCATTGCCCGTGCCCTGCGTGACGCCGGCATGGAGGTGATTTATACTGGCCTGCGGCAGACCCCGGAGATGATTGCCTCCGCCGCCGTCCAAGAAGACGTAGACGTGATTGGCCTATCTATTCTTTCCGGAGCGCACAACACCCTCTGTCCGCAACTGATGAAGCTTCTTCACGAGAAAGGCATGGACGACGTCACCGTTCTTGTTGGCGGCATTATCCCCGAAGCCGACATCCCCGCTCTCAAACAGTCCGGCATTTCTGGAATTTTCCTTCCCGGTACGTCCACCCAAGACATCATCGACTTCATCCAGAAACGCCAAGCCCAGCCCCGCTGATATTCTTCTCTGTGCGCTCGTGTCCTCTGTGGTAAGCAGTCTTCTCCGCTAACTCTGCGGCACCTCTGCTTCCTCTGCGGTAATCCTTCTTCTTACACCTTAAACTCCCGCTCAAACTTCACTCTCGTATATAAAGTCTGAAACCCTTGCCGCGCAATATTCCGGTTCGACGCACTTCCCGGTTGCGCCAGACTTACCGCTAAATCGCAACCTGTTTCTGCTGCCCGGCGCAATCGCGTATGCAACAAGGCGGTTTGCACTCCTCGCTTTCGAAACTCCGGTAGCGTGCTCGCTCCAAACAGCCCCGCGATATTTCCGCGTAACGCCACTGTGGCTCCCCCGACCACTCGGCCATCGATCCGCGCCAGATAACACTCAGTACCCTTTCCCATGGAGAACATCTTCATAACGTCCAGCAATTCCTGGGTGACCGGAAAATGTTCCGCAAATCCCTGTGCGACCGTTAGCGTCCACAAATCGAGCTCTTCCCTGCCAGCTCTGCGTATATCCACGCCGTCAGTGGCCGCAAATTCCCCCGTCACGGGCACGGGCCGCGCCATCACATTCGAAAATTCCGTCACGCGATAGCCGCGCTGCCCGAACAATTCAAACAGCGATCCATGCGCCATCGGGCAGGTTTCCACGCGCACGGGTTCTTTCCGGCTGAAGTAGAATTCCTCCAACCGGTCGAACTCCTCGCTGGTCACTGCCCCATCGAGTCCTAAGCCGACAGCTTGCGTCACCGGGCTACCGGGTCCGCAATAAATCGTAAATCCTCCACATACGTGTTCAACCGCGCTCTGGGCATCGCTGCGCAACTCGCGCATCGTCTCCGCGCAGGATACCGCGGCCTCTGCCTCCGCGAATTCAATGCAGCGTGCCAATTCCAACGTCAATAGAATATTTTCCATCCCGGCAGTCTACCTCATCCCCTCTCTGTCTATTCTTCTTGTCGTCGGGGTCCCGCACAACGCTGGGGGCTTGGAGTTTTCTTTTCCGTGCTCTCTGTGTTCTTTCCTTTGTGACCTCTGTGTTAAAAGCGCCTCTTCCTCCGTATAATCTAACGGCGCTCCTGAAACCTCGAGGTTCTCTCGTGTCCTCTTCGGTCTTGAAAACTTCTCTCACCACTAAATCTCCGGACTTTGAAAAGAACACTCGCCGCATCGCTGATCTGCTAACTGCGTTCAAGAAGGACGAAGCCGTCATTCAGCAAGGCGGTGGCGCTAAAGCTATAGAATCGCAGCACAAGAAAAATCGCCTCACGGCTCGTGAGCGCATCGCGCTGCTCATCGACCCGGGCACCTCCTTCTTCGAACTCGCGATGTACGCCGCTTACGAAATGTACGAAGAATGGGGCGGCGCGCCGTGCGCCGGCACCATCACCGGCCTCGCGCGAATCCACGGCCGGCAATTCATGATCATCGCCAACGACGCCACCGTGAAAGCGGGCGCGTTTTTTCCGATGACAGCGAAAAAAGTCATCCGCTCGCAAAATATCGCCATCGAAAACCGTATTCCCACGATCTATCTGGTGGATTCCGCCGGGGTCTTTCTACCCCTCCAGGAAGATGTTTTCCCGGATACGGACGATTTCGGCCGGGTCTTCCGCAATAACGCGGTTATGAGCGCGATGGGCATTCCGCAAATCACCGCCATCATGGGCATGTGTGTCGCGGGCGGCGCGTATCTTCCGGTGATGTGCGACCACATCCTGATGACCGAAGGCTCTGGGCTTTTCCTCGCGGGCCCTGCACTGGTACAAGCCGCAATCGGCCAGAAGACTTCTGCTGAAGATCTCGGCGGCGCAAAGATGCATTCGCAAATCAGCGGCACCGTGGATTTTCGCGAACCCGACGACGAATCCTGCCTCCAGCGCATTCGTGCACTTGTCGACAAAATAGGGGCGCCCGACGCTCCGATTTTCAGTCACAGCAAGCCTGTCGATCCCCTTTACCCGACCGGCGAACTTGCCGGCATTTTTTCCAGTGACCCGGTTAAGCAATACGACATGCGCGAAATCATCGCCCGCATCGTGGACGGCAGCGTCTTCGAAGAATATCGCGCCGAATATGGCGAAACACTTTTGTGCGGGTACGCGCGCATAGGAGGCTGGGCAATAGGCATTGTCGCCAACCAAAAAAAGCACGTGCAAACGCTGGCTCGCGGCTCCGACCAGAAGCGCATCGAATTTGGTGGCGTCATTTACACGGAATCGGCCGAGAAGGCCGCACGCTTCATTCTCGATTGCAACCAGAACCGCATTCCTTTGATCTTTCTCCACGACGTGAACGGCTTCATGGTGGGCAAAGACGCCGAGTGGAGCGGGATCATCCGCGCCGGAGCAAAAATGGTGAACGCTGTGGCCAACAGCGTGGTGCCGAAAATTTCGGTGATCCTTGGCGGGAGCTTCGGAGCGGGTAATTACGCCATGTGCGGCAAAGCCTACGATCCGCGTTTCCTCTTTGCCTGGCCGACAGCCAAATTCGCGGTGATGAGCGGCGACGCCGCAGCGAACACCCTCGCGGAAATTAAACTCAAGCAACTCGAGCGCGAAGGGAAAAAAGTCGACGAAAAGGCGAAAAAAGAACTTCTCGAGTCCGTCAAGAAAACATACGACCACCAAACCGACCCGCGCTATGCCGCCGCCCGGCTCTGGCTCGACGCCATCATCGACCCCGCCCAAACTCGTGAAGCGCTGATCCAAGCGCTGAACGCTGCGTCCTTGAACACTCACATCGCCGAATTCAAAACCGGCGTACTGCAGACTTAGCCTGTAGCTCAGGCCTTCCAGGCCTGAGGGTTTCCCTGGCGTTGAACACGATTGCCGATCCGATCAGTTAGGATCCCCGTCCAACGAGATACGGTGCCGACGGTGTGTAGTTCCTCACCCCTCAAAGGGGTGAGCTACAGACCTTTCCCTTCGACTTATTCGCCCGTAGACTAGAATTGAGCTTGTCGAAATGTCGCGCACCTCACGATTCCTGCTGATTGCCATGTCTGCATCATTTGGGATTGCTGCTCTGGGTCTGATGATAGGTGTTTTCTACGACCTATATGTTGTATCGATTCGCCACGGGCAATTAGAGAACGCGCTGGGAAAGAGTATCTCGTACAATAAAATTCTCGGTGGATTCGGAATTTTGGGATTCTCGCTTTTCTTTGCTTTCATTCTTTCCGCAATAGCCGAAAAGAAACGATGATTCGCCCTCAACAATGACCGAAACAATCAAACTCATCGAGTGCCCGCGCGACGCCTGGCAAGGACTGCTCGAGACGATCCCTACCGACACGAAGATCGCTTATCTGCAGGGGTTGATCACGGCAGGTTTCCAGCATATTGACGCGGTCAGTTTTGTCTCTCCGAAACACGTCAAACAAATGGCCGATAGCGAAGAGGTTATGTCCAAACTCCTCGCTTCCCTGCCCGATGGCGCCACGCTGCCTGAAATAATTGGCATTGTTGTGAATGAGAAAGGTCTTGAACGCGCGCTGGCTACTCCCGGAGTTTCCACGATTGGCTACCCGTATTCCATTTCTGCCTATTTCCGGCGCGCCAACGCGAACATGACTCGCGCCGAATCGCGATCGTTGGTCGAAATACTGAAACGCGAAACGAAAGCTGCACACAAGGATCTGGTCATCTACATCTCGATGGCCTTCGGTAATCCCTACGACGAACCCTGGGGCCCTGAAATCGTTCAGGACACGCTCGAATGGCTCAAAGATATTCACGTTCACACGGTTTCCCTCGCCGACACTGTTGGTGCCGCCACGCCCGACCGAATCCATGAACTCTACAAGCAGGTCAAAAACCATGTAGCTGGCATAGAACTAGGCGTGCATCTACATTCCCGGCCAGACGACGCTGACGACAAAGTTCTTGCGGCCTACGCAGCCGGTTGCCGCCGCTTCGATTCTGCGCTCACGGGCCTGGGCGGTTGCCCGTTCGCCGGAGACGATCTGGTCGGCAACATCCCGACCGAAATTGTACTGAGCGCCCTGACTAAAGCGGGCGCATCCCCCTCCATCACCGGCGCTAGCCTCGTCAAACCTCTACAACTCACAAATGAAATTCGCGCCAAGTACGCCCACAGTCCCAATCCCTCATAGGCGGAGAACTTCGAGTAACTCTTCTATGCTCCGTTCTCCCGATTGCAATTTCTAAAAAACTGGCGAACGATAGACCTAGCACCAGGGAGCCCGATCAGATGATCTACGAAACTCTCCTCGTCCAGGAATCCGCGCATCTCACCACCATCAAGCTGAATCGTCCGGAAAAGCGCAACGCCATCGACACGCAAATGATTGGCGAACTCCTGACTGCTCTCGATGCCATCGAAAAAACTCACGCACGCGTGGTAATCCTGACCGGCGAAGGCAAGGCTTTTTGTTCCGGCATGGATCTCGAATACCTCCAGAACATTGCCACGCAATCCCCGGGCGAAAACCAGGAAGATTCCCGGCGCATGGCCAAAATGTTTCGTCGCATCTGGGCGTACTCCAAGCCGCTTATCGCCGCGGTGAACGGCCACGCACTCGCCGGCGGTTGCGGTATCGCCACCCTCTGCGATTTCACTCTGGCTGTGCCGGACGCCAAATTCGGATACACCGAGGTCAAACTCGGGTTCCTTCCCGCGATTGTTTCCGTTTTTCTCACCCGCCAGATTGGAGAGAAGCACGCGCGCGACCTGCTGCTCACTGGACGATTGGTGGACGCCAGTGAGGCTAAAGTGCTCGGGCTCGTTAACGAGATTGTTCCACCAGAACTCCTGATGGATCGCACCCGCGAACTCGCTGACGTGCTGATCGCCGCCAGCCCCAGCAGCGTAAGCCGCGCGAAGCGGCTGCTTGTTTGCGCCGCTGCCCCCAGTCTGGATGCTGACCTCGAACGAGCCGTCCTGGAAAACGCGCGCATCCGATGCACGCCCGACTTCAAGGAAGGGCTGGCGAGCTTCCTCGAGAAGCGCAAACCGGTCTGGCAAGACGACACCAGCAAGCACTGATATCGGCCCGAAGATGTAGCTCACCCCTTTGAGGGGTGAGGGTTTGCCTTACTCCGGCAACTAATTCAAAAAGCCAGCCGTCCTTGTATACTCTATGTGTATATACTATATGTATTATGTCCCGCCTCCGACGCATCGCCCAAACCAATCGCGTCTTCTTTGTAACCACCAGCGTCTCGCGGATGGTTCCTTTCCTTCGCCCGCCGGAAACGGACCTAGTCCTGGAAGTCCTCGACACAGTCCGTAGTTCTCTGAATTTTCAACTCCTGCGCTATGTCGTCATGCCGGACCACGCGCATCTCCTCTTCGCCACTCAAATGGATTTTCTGTCGCACATCATGCACCAGTGGAAATTCAAGACCGGCTACGCCGTGCGACGATTTCGACACCATTCCGGGGCGTTCTGGCAACCGAGGTATTTCGATTTCGTCTGCAGGCACACAAGCGATGTCTCCAACAAGCTCTCCCATATCCACGAAAATCCTGTGGTCGCAAATCTTGCGCAATTCCTTGAGAAGGGGAAATGGTCCAGCGCCGCCTTTTACCTCGGCATAGGCGGGTCGCCAATTCGACCGGACTTAGTGGATCTCTCCGGTGATCCCGACCAGCTCCTCTGGCCCGTCCCATAGCCTGTGACTCACCCCTTAAGGGGTGAGGATTTCCGTAACCTGGCGACTTCCGCCACGCAATTGAAAATCCTCAGGCCTGAAAGGCCTGAGCTACACGGCGCCGTTGTCTTCCGGCATACTATTCGCTGCATGCTGACACATCACGATGTAACCATACGGGTCCGCTACGCCGAGACCGATCAGATGGGCGTGGTCTATCACTCGAACTATTTAATTTGGTTTGAAATTGGACGCGTCGAACTGATGCGCGAACTCGGCTTCGACTATAAGCTCATGGAAATCAATGACGACACCTTCATTGTCGTCGCGGATGTGCACTGCCGCTATCATGCGCCAGCCCACTACGACGAATTGCTTACCGTCCGCACGCGCATCCTGGAGACCAAATCGCGCGCGCTGAAGTTTGGTTACGAAATCTTTCACCAGTCCGATGCCAAACTGCTCGCAACCGGCCACACGGTTCACGTCGCATGTAACCGAGCCGGAAAGGTGAAGCACTTTCCTGAAAAGTATAAAACCGCGTTCCTCAGAGTCTCTCCACCCATCTCCGAGCGGAGCAGCGCATGAGCATTGTCCTTACCGGCAACGACCTCACCTTCTCCCAACTCTACGCGGTAGCCCTACATCACGAATCTGTCAGCCTGGCAAGCGAAGCCATCGCACGCATGAAAACCTCGCGCGCGGTGGTGGATCGCCTCGTTGCCTCTGGCGAAACCGCTTACGGCATCAATACCGGATTTGGAAAGCTTGCCTCGGTTCGAATCTCGCCCGAGCAAGTTCGTCAGCTTCAAGTTAATCTCGTCCGCTCCCATGCTTGCGGCGTCGGTACTCCACTCAGTGAAGCCGAAACCCGCGCGATGATTCTCCTCAGAGCCAATGCGCTAGCCAAGGGACTCAGCGGCGTCCGGCCCGTTGTTGTGGAAACGCTGTGCGCCATGGCTAATGCAGGCGTGCACCCCGTCATCCCATCGCAAGGCTCGGTCGGGGCTTCCGGCGATCTTGCCCCGTTAGCGCATCTCGCGCAGGTGGTCATCGGCGAAGGCGAAGCCTGTTACAAGCGGGAAAAACTCCCTGGCGCGGAAGCGCTAAAACGCGCTGGAATCACTGCCGTTGCACTGGAAGCGAAAGAGGGTCTTTCGCTTCTGAACGGCACACAAGGGATGCTCGCGCTCCTCAGTCTGGCGTTGCGCGAAGCGGACGCACTTGTGGACACTGCCGATATTGCCGCAGCGCTATCGCTCGATGCACTGCGGGGGAGTCCAGGCGCATTCGACGCGCGCATCATGCACGCCCGTGCTTATCCAGGGGCAGCAACAACGGCACGCAATCTCGCGCACCTCAACGAAGGCAGCCAGATCCGCGAATCGCATCGTCCCGCGGACAAGGATAGCCGCGTGCAGGATGCTTACAGTCTGCGATGCACGCCACAGGTCCACGGAGCGGTGCGCGATTCGCTCACCCAAGCGAACGAGATGGCGCTCGTTGAACTAAACAGCGCGACAGACAATCCCCTGGTATTCGTAAAAGAGAACGGTACAGGTGACATCGTTAGCGGCGGCAATTTCCACGGTCAACCGCTAGCCATGGCTGCCGACCAGGCCGCGGTCGCTATTGCCACCCTCAGCGGCATCTCCGAACGCCGCATCGAGCAAATGACCAACCCGCTGACCAGCATGCTTCCGGCGTTCCTCACGCCCGATCCCGGACTCAACTCCGGCTTCATGATCGCGCAAGTCACCGCAGCGGCGCTTACCAGCGAGAATCGCGCGCTGGCCACTCCGCATTCGGTCGATTCGATTTCCACTTCAGGTAATCAGGAAGACTACGTTTCCATGGGCATGAGCGGCGCTCGCCGCCTGGAGCGCATGCTGGACAATCTTCGCTACATTCTCGCCATCGAACTGCTGTGTGCTTGCCAGGGTATCGATTTGCTTGCGCCACTGCAGACCGGCGCGCTCGCCAAGAAAGCCTACGAAGCCGTCCGCGCCGCCTCTGCCAAACTTACTACCGACCGGCCGCTTGCACCTGACATAAATGCCGTCGCCCACCTTGTCGCTACCGGCGCCTTTGCCAAAATCCTCCACTAGCCAACGCCTCCGTGAGCTCTGTGCGTTTCTCTCAGTGCCGTCCGCCCCAAGCCGCGCGAGCGTTGTCTCTGCCGGAGGCCTCGGTACGAAAATCAGATTTCTTCAGGTTTTGTTTCGAAAGGATTGATGATGAGTAATCCATCCAGATCCTGTCCGGTCTGGAAATCCTCGCTCAGCAGAAATCCACACAGGCTGGCCTTTGCCGCGGAAACGATTAGCGAATCCCAAAACGAGAACCCATACCTATCTTGCAACGCCCACGCAGCCAGCAGAACATCAGCGTCGACGACCACAGGCCTCCAGTTTAAGAGATCTGAGATTTCGGATCGCGCCGACTTCTTTGCCTCTGGCCACTTTCGACAAACGTTGGAATAGAATTCCTGCAAGACTTGAAAGCTTAGTCGCCCGCGGCGTGAGGCCCACAGCCATTCTCGCCAGCGCCGGGCTATCTTGTGTTTCCGGGGATCTGCCCGGTCAATTTGGTACAAAAGCACGTTCGTATCAACGAACAACATCGCGCTCATGGGTTTCCTCGCGAGACAGGTATCTCCCGTCCGTTTTCAGAAAGGCTTTTCGTCCCATGGCCCTTTTCATCGCCGCTGCGTATTGATCTTTCTCCTCTTTTTGCTTCTTGAGGAGCAGCGCGAGAAAACGCGACATGCTCATTTCGTTCCGGGCGGCCTCGATGCGCGCCCAGAGCGCCAATTCCGCCTCCAGAGTTACCGTAATATTTTTAAGTTTGCTTTTCATGACAAGAACATCATATCACGAGCACTGCGTAACACGATAACACGGACATCGTGTACATCAACGCAGCGCCTTCAAAAAATACGAGAACATCCGGTAGCCCGCGATGTAGCTGAACGGCCGCAACTCCAGCGAATAGTGCCCCACGGGCAGCTCCATGACTCGCGGATTGGCCCCATGTTCGCGAAGCGCGTCCAACATCTCGTGGGTGAATTCCGGCAGAAATGTTGGATCGTACTTCCCATACACCATAAACGTGTTGCGCC
>Ga0070765_100000380_pt1 | contig 26617 bp, 21 predicted proteins | sample HubBroMetageWFT5_FD_71516 | JGI IMG/M metagenome (GOLD analysis project Ga0070765, IMG submission 71516) | Warmed and freeze-thawed soil microbial communities from the Hubbard Brook experimental Forest, New Hampshire - Hubbard Brook CCASE Soil... | ecosystem: Environmental > Terrestrial > Soil... | reverse complement strand
TCATCGTTCACATCGAAACGGAACGCGTACAGGCCCTCCTCGTGGAAGGTATCCGGCGCCTTGGTTCCTGCGTTCGGGTTTACCGTCATCGCCATGACCGTGGTACTCGACTGCCCGCGGAAAAGATAGAAGTCACAGATGTTGAGCCGCGGGTCTTCCCTGGCGATGGCGGTGTCGAAATGATGAGACATTACGTAGTGACCTCTCGGCAGCGTCCCAAGTGGCCGCACGAACGGCGGAGCGGCTGGCTTCGCCCGGCGAGCGGAGATGGCCACATTTTTCGTCTGTGCTCGTAGTTGTGGTGGCTATGCGAGCGCGACGCAGTCGACTTCGATGTCGAACCGTCCGGTCCACTCGGGAACAACTACGAAGATACGCGGTGGGAGCTGATCGGGGAAGTAGCGGCGGTACACCTCGTTGGAGGCCCGGAACAGGTCGGCGCTTGAGCAGAAGACGTTGACTTTCAGGATCTGATCCATCGAGCTGCCCGCGGTCTCCAGGCAGGTCTTCATCTGCTCCAGCACGAGCTCTGTCTGCCGCTCGATCGGAGCATCGACGATCTCGCCAGTCTCAGGGTCAAACGGGGGCATCCCGGAGACGAACACGAGTCCGGCTCCGCGTGCAACCGCGGCGGCAGGCGCATTCCAACGCTCCAGGTAGGTCGAATACGGCTCGACGCGGATGATTTCGCGGCTCATGATCTCCTCGTCCGGGTCAGGCGATCCACTGGATTGCGGGTCTTGATCGAGATCCTACGCGTCGAGGAACAGCACGACCAGCTTGACGTCGTAGAGCGAGCGGCGACAGAACGCCGCGAAGCGCTCGCCAAGCTCCGCGCAGACCCGGGACACCGTCGAGCGCGGGGTCTTGCCGAGCCCGGCCTCTCATTGAGCGCGGTGGGCAGGGCGCGGCGCCGGCCGGTGTCGGCTGCCGTGTAGCCCGTTGCGCTCGTGGCGAAGAGGCAGGCTCCGTCCGCGACGTGCGGGACACCTGCATTGTGCTCGCAACGGTGATCGCCGACGGGACTCGATGGTCCTAGGCGATGCGATTGGGAATCTTCGTCAAGGCGTTTCGGAGTTCTTTGCGGGAGCTGATGTCGAGTTTCGGGAACACCTTGCGCAGGTGGTACTCGACGGTGCGGGGGCTAATGAACAGCTGGGCGCTTATCTCCGGGTTCGTCTGCCCGTCTGCGGCGAGTCGAGCGATCTGCGCCTCCTGGGGGGTGAGGACCTCGCGTGTTTCCTCGGTGCGTCTGCGCGCGGTTTCCCCGGTGGCTAGCAGCTCGCGCCGGGCACGCTCCGCGAACGCCTCCGCCCCGAAGCGACTGAACATCTCATGCGCGGTGCGCAGCTGATCACGTGCGTCCACGCGGCGACCCTCGCGTCGGAGCCATTCGCCGTAGAGCAGACGGGCGCGGGCGAGCTCGACGCGGATCCGGGTGCGCTCGAGCCGTTCGATCGCCTCACGGTAGAAGGCGTCCGCGTCCTCTCCTTCGATCATCAGCGCTCGTGAGCGTGCCAGGATTCCGAGCGCCCAATCCGTCGCCGCGGCCAGTGTCCGGTCTTCCAGCCGGGCCAGCGTGGCGGAGGCGACCTCCGGCGTGTCAGAACGAGTTGCGGCCTCGACGAGTTCTGGCAGCGCCGCACCCGAGTACCCATAGTCGCCATCGTCGCTAGCCAGCTTTGCGCCGTCCATTGCTGCCTGGTAGCGGCCCAAGCCGTTATTGAGAACGGCGATGGCATAGCCGGCCAGAGCCACCACCCTGCCCTCGGATCGCGCCGTTGTGTTCTCGAGACCGACGTTGATGAACTTCGTGGCTTCGGCTTCGACGCCGCGCCACGCGGCGATGAGGAGCCAGGCGTAGAGCAGGCTTGCGTTGCCGGTCGCGGCCGCAATCGCGTCCGCCTCCTCGACAAGGGCCTCGGCCGCCACGAGTTCCCCGCCGAACAGGTGCACGCCTGACCTGTAGACGAGTGCGACGGGGAGCAGGGCGAGCGCGCCGGTCTCGCGAGCCAGCCGCACGGCGCGCGTGGCGAGCTGGTGGAACGCGTCGTCGTCCCACAGCTCGAACACGGTCATCGACTGGACGATCGGAGTCAACAAGAGCCAGCGCATGATCTCCGCGTGACCATCGAGAGCCTCGTTCCTGACCGCCTGGAATGCGAGCCGGAGCGCCGGCACACCCGCGCTGGGCCCCTCCGTGCACCGGCGCGCGAGGCCGTCGAGAACGAGGTCGATCGATCGCGGCGGCTGCGGCGCCTCGGGCGCGGCTCGGGCCGCCTCAGCCACCTCCAGCACACCGGAGTCGGCATTGACGCGTCCGGCGTACATAGCCGCTCCGAGGGCCTCGAGGTAGGTCTGACGCGCCGACGCGGGATCGAGCGCTTCGAGCCGTCTGGCGGCATCGAGAAGGAGCAGCGGACCGTCGCTGCCGCGAGTGAACACGAACGCGATCTGCGCGCGTAGCCGCTGCAGTCCCGCGCGCTGAAGCTCGTCGAGCGGGGTGAGATCCGCGGTCGCGACCAGCTCCTGCGCGCTCTCGCGGCTCCCCGCCTCCAGCTTGGCCTGCGCGGCGGCGAGCGCGCGCGCTCCTCGTCTTGCCGGGTTCGGGGTCAGCTCGGCCGCTCGCTCCAGGAACGCGGCCGCGGCCGCAACGCCGCCTCGGCGCTGGGCTCGGTCGGCCGAGCGCTCGAGCTCGGCCGCTACCGCCTCGTCCGGCCCGGACGCGGCTTGCGCCCGATGCCAGGCGCGGCGATCGGGATCGGTATCCGGATCGGTCGCCTCGGCCAGCGCTCGATGCACCTCCTGGCGATCGCTAAGGTGAGCGGCCCGGTAGGCGGCCGAGCGGGCGAGCGGATGCCGGAACCGCACCCGGATCCCGAGATCGATCAACGCGGCCTCCTCGGCCGGCCTGCCCGCGCTACCTCTGATCCCGAGCTGGTCGGCCGCGCGCCACAACAGGCTCACGTCGCCGACCGGCTCGGCTGCCGCCACGAGCAGCAGGCGCTGGGTCTCGCGCGGAAGCGCGCGGACCCGTTGCACAAAGGTTTCCTCGATGCGGCTGGCCAACGGCCGCGCGTCGGGAAGTCCGAACCCGCCCGCGAGCTCCGCGGGGGTCAACCCACGCGGCAGCTCCAGCAACGCGAGGGGGTTACCGCGGGTCTCGGCGACGATCTGATCGCGCACGTGCTCGTCCAGCCGCCCGGGCAAGGCCGACGCCAGCAACCACCGCGCGTCGTCGTCGGCGAGCCCGCCGACGACCAGCTCCGGCAGGCCGGTGAGCTCGTCGACGTGGCTCGGCTCGCGAACCGCGAACACCACGGCGATTCGCTCCGCCAGCAGGCGCCGCGCCACGAACGTAAGGGCCTGCGCGGAGGCGCGATCGAGCCATTGCGCATCGTCGACCAGGCAAACGAGCGGTTGCGTCTCGGCCGCCTCGGCCAGCAAGCTCAGGATCGCCAGGGCCACCAGGAAGCGATTCGAGGCGGCGCCATCCTGGAGCCCGAATGCCACACGCAGCGCATCCCGCTGCGGGCCGGGCAACCCGTCCAGCGCGTCGAGCATTGGCGCGCATAGCTGATGCAGCCCGGCGAACGCGAGCTCCATCTCAGACTCAACGCCGGCGACCCGGACGATCCGACACCACGACGCCCGCTCGGCGACGTACTCCAGCAGCGCCGTCTTGCCGACTCCTGCCTCGCCGCGCACCACGAGCACCGAGCTCTTCCCTGCCCGGACGCGCTGCAGTTGGCGGTTCAGCACGTCGCGCTCGTTATGTCGGCCTCGCAGCATCTAGCGCACCAGGCGCGGGCCGATCGACCAGCGCCAGCTCGTGAAGGCCTCTCGCCACCGGTCCACGTGGAGCTTACCTGCGGCACCCCGGCGCGTCGACTGGGCAACCAGACGCCGACTAGGGACCCGACGCGGCATTTGCCCGGACGCGAGCGCGCCCGCTCTAGAGGAACCTCGCGGCATGAACACCACCGCGCCACAACTCACCCACGCGCCGCCCCAATCGGCGACCCCACCTCCCATCGCCTCGCGGCCGCCGGGCTCCGGTTCGCCCGGCCGCCCGACCTGGGGCGAAGTGTTCGCCCAAACGGGACCGCTGATCGGGGCCCCAGCCTTCTTCGGACCACCCATCATCTACGTGCTGGGCCCGTGGTTGCTCCTGGTGCTCCTGCTGATCGGGCCGTTCGCGCTGATCTTCACGCTCCTGCTCGTTACGGCAGCAGCGGCGTGCCTGCTGGCCGTATGCGTAGCCGTGATCGCGAGCCCCTATCTGCTGATACGGCATCTCCACGCGCACGGCCCGGTCCGCGCAAAGCTGCGCGCACCTCTCCACCTGTTCCGGAAACACCGGGTCAGCTCCGGCCGACTCGGCTCACCACAACCGAAAGGCTTGTCATGAAGATCGTAGTTATTGGCGGAACCGGCTTGATCGGATCAAAGCTCGTCGGCAAGCTCGACGAGCGCGGTCACGACGCGGTCCCAGCAGCACCCAACACCGGCGTCAACACGATCACCGGCGAAGGACTCTCCGAAGTCCTCGAGGGCGCCCAGGTCGTCGTCGACGTCTCCAACTCGCCCGACTGGGACGACGAAGCGGTGATGCAGTTCTTCCAGACGTCATCTCGCAACCTCCTCGCGGCCGAGGCGGCCGCGGGCGTCGGACACCACGTCGCGCTGTCGGTCGTCGGCACCGACCGCCTAACCGAGAGCGGCTACTTCCGCGCGAAGCTCGCCCAGGAGGAGCTCATCGAGGGCTCCTCGATCCCATACTCAATCGTCCACGCGACGCAATTCTTCGAGTTCATGAACGGCATCGCCGACCAGGCGACCGACGGCAACGCGGTTCGGCTCCCGCCGGTGCTGATCCAGCCGATGGCCGCCGATGACGTCGCGAGCGCAGTCGCCCGGGTCGCGATCGCCCCGCCGATGAGCGGCATTGCGGAGATCGCGGGCCCCGAACAGTTCCGCCTCGACGAGCTCATCCGCGGCGCGCTCACCGCGCGCAACGATCCTCGCGAGGTGATAACCGACCCGCACGCGCCCTACTACGGCATTGCGGTCAGCCAGCGCACGCTCCTCCCCGGCGATGACGCGCAGATCGGCAACACCCGGTTCGACGACTGGCTGCGAAACGCGCAGGCCCCAGTCACCGAAGACAGCCATGCATGAGATCCGCGTGAGCATCGTCAGCCCCGAGGCCGCCGACCACGGCGTCGCCGAGCTGTGGGCCGCCGGCAAGCTGATCGGCTACACCATCCTCGAGGACACAGAATTGATGCTCCGCATCGAGCCGGGACGCGACCGAACGCCCGTCGTCGTCGGCGCGTACAGCCTCGCGCAAGCAATCGGTCGAGCCGAGCACCTACTCGAGCGGTACTGACCCCCGTCGTCGCCGGCGCAGCAATTCACCGAGCGGGACCCGCCTTTAGACGCCTCGCGACCGCTGACAAGTAGTCGCACGGCTAATAAACGCGGGTCGTCGCTCAACCCGGCAAGACCTGCTGTCGCTCCGCCGCGTGAACCCAGCGGAGTTTTTAGCTAAACCCGAGTTGCGCGGACTGGGGGATCCGTACGGGCCGCGGCGCCGAGCGCCGGGCGCTTGTCTCGACCTTGGCGAGGAGCACGTCGGGGGCACCCGGAGCCTTGAGACCCGCCTGCGCGTCGCCGCGATACAGAAGATCGTCCAGCCGCAGGCGTCACTGTGAGGTGGCGCGGCGGATTGGGGCCATCGTGGGGACCGGATCTGTGGTCATGAAGGTGAGGATGACGTCGTTGCACAGGTCGGGCTTTTCGACGAGCAACCCGTGAGATGTGCCGGGCACGATCATCAGTTCGGCGTCGGGAATGGCGCGGTACATCGCGATGGCGTGTTCGAGCCTGACCTCGTCGTCATCACCGATCATTACGAGCGTCCTACTCTCGACTTGGCGCAGGTCATCTGTCGATAGTGTCGGCTGTTCGAGGTGCATTTGCGCGAGTTTGCTGACGATCACCGGGTAATGATCCCGCCCGTCGGGTGAGGCCTCGGCGTAGAGCTGCGCCAGGAACTCCGGCGGCTCGTTGCTGGGATCGATGACCTGCGGATGCCAGCCGGTGAAATGAAAGACGCCGGCGGCGAGCACGAGGCGGTCGATCAGTTCGGGGCGTCGCAGTGCGACGAGCAGGGCCACGATCGCCCCGTCGCTGCTGCCGACCACGTGCGCTCGCTGGCCGACGACGGTTTCCAGGAAGGCGATCGTGTCCTGCGCCATCGCGTCGAAGGTGACCGGACCGGCGACATCGGGCGTATGGCCGTGGCCGCGGCGTTCGGGTGTGTAGACGTGGAAGCGAGCGGCGAGCGGGCCGAGGTTCGGTCCGAACGCCCGGGCGTCGACCCCGGCGCCGCCGGGATGAAGCAGCACGAGCGGATCGCCGTCGCCGCGCTCGTCATACCAGGTACGGACACCAGCGAGGGACACGTAGTCAGCCATGTCGGCGGTTGCTCCAATCATCCACTCGGCGGTTCGCGGGATCAGACCCACGGGATCGGCAAAACCAAGCGGTGTGTCCCCGGTAGGCCCGGGTCGGCTTCCATCGCTGCCAGGCGGGCAGGCGCCCCGTACGCGCTGATATCGGGCGCTCAGACGTAGCTGATCTGCTCATACCAATCCTCGGGGCGTCCTTCCCGCGTCAAGTCGAGCAGGTTCCACAACGGCTCAAGCGTGCCGACGTGCCGGGGATCCTGACCCGAGTCCTGAGGCGCGTAGAACATCTCCGAGCTCCAGAAATGACGAATCACATCACCATCACGTGAAACACGGTCAGCATCGGCCGCTGGGTTCCATCAGACCTCTCGGCGTGGTAGTCGCGGTTGTACGTGTTCGTGGCGGAGGACAGAAATCGAAGCCGGGACCAGCCCCGCTCAGCGGCGAACGCCAGCACGCGCGACAGCGGTGCCTTGGCCACGATCGCGAGGTTGACGAGCTGACTGACGTGCTCGGCCGCGCCGTGGAGCTGGTCGATCAGGGCCGTATAAGAAGGGCACGGCCCTTCGGCGAGCGGCAGCTCGGCCGTCTCTCCGGGAATCGGTCCGGGGCTGTGATCGCTGGGGTCGCGGGGGAACATGAAGCTGTAGAGCACTAGCGAGTCGTTACCGGGAGCGAACAGCTCGGACAGCTTGATGTCGGTCGGCGACCCGTCCGCACCAACGCCCTGGAAGAAGTAGTCCGCTGGCACGGGGCCGCCGGGCGGCAGATTGCGCCTCGTGGCCGCCACCGCCTCCGTCGCTCGGCGCAGCTCGATCTCACTCGCGAGCAAGCGATCGCGCGCCGCGCGGTAGTCGTACGACTCCCCGGGAAACGTAACCGGCATGACTTCTCCTCTTAACACGGGACAGGGCCTGCGCAAGTTTGACCTCGCGCCGTCTCGGAACTCATCGCGCGGAACGCTGGCGAGGACCGGACGCGGTACCGAGAGCCACGGACAGCTTCACCCGTGGACGCGCTTCGGACACTTGAGGCGGCCATCGCGGTACGCGAGCCGCGCGTCGCCGACCCGCGCCTCGCGGTCGATGTCGCGGTGCTCGAGCGAGCCATATCGAACCCGGCGCACCGACCAGGACGTTCTCAGGCGCACACTCCGTTGGTGATCCCTCCCGACGGATCGCGCCGACACCGGTTCAGCAGCCACAGCGCGGACCTGCATTCCCGTTACGACGCGACTTCACGGCCGGCCGACGCAGAGACGCGCTTCGCGCGGATCGGAGGGCGCCCGGCTCGAGCGTCGCGCCGAACATCGGCGCGGAACGCGACTTTGGCGAATTTCGGGGTCTCCGGCGCCGATGCGGCAGGCACCCGCTTTGTCAACGACGCGCAACTCCGCTCGAGCCGCTTGGTTGCTTGCATGGAAGCAACAGCCTGAATGTCGCCCGGCTGGACCCCGCGTGCTTCCCTACACGCGGTCGGGAGACAACGGGCAGACCAGGGAGTGGGCTAGGGCGTTCACGGGCGCGACGTGGAGGCGAGAGGACCAACCTTCGTGCGTCAGCACACTCGTAAGGCTTGAGAGGTAAGGAGGGCTGTGCCATGAGTCCGTCCCGCGCTATGGCCGTTGCGGTCACTCTGGCGGCGGCCGTGTTCGTCATCGCGTCGCCGTCAGGGGCCAGATCGGCTTCGACGGCGGTGGCGACGCCGGTCGCCTGTCCGTTCCCGGCGTTCCCTGGGATCACCGCGACGTGCGGGACTGTGGATGTTCCGCTCGACCGCGCGCAGCCCGCAGCCGGGACGATCCCGATCTACTTCGAGCTGTATCAACGCAGCGGCAGCTCCGGGCCTTCGCCCGTCGCGATCGTCCCGTCGATCGGTGGCCCCGGTGTCTCGGACACGGCCTTCCGCCTGGTCTGGCTGTCGATCTTCGCCCCGTTGCTCGATCGACGCGACCTGCTCGTGATCGACGACCGCGGCACCGGCAGGTCAGAAGCGATCGACTGCCCCGCCCTGCAGCATCTCGCCGGTGAGCTCGTCTCGGCGGTACGCGCGTGCGGGGCGCAGCTCGGCGCAACTTCGAGCCGCTACGGCAGCGGCGATGTCGCCGACGACGTCGACGCGGTGCGCGCCGCGCTCGGGATCGACAAGATCGACTACTACGGCGGCTCCTTCGGCGCGCACAACGTCCGCGCCTACGCCTACCGCTATCCCGACCATCTGGACGCGGCCGTGCTCGACTCGCCGTGGCTCTCGCCGGACTACACCTTCCAGGCCTCGAATGCGCGCTTCTACGCCCAGGTGCAGGCGACCGTGTGTCGCCGGTCGCCGAGCTGCATCAGCGCCAATCCTCACCCCGAGTCCGTCCTGGCATGGCTCGCTCGAGACCTGCGCGAGCACCCGTTCGACGGGATCGGCTACGACGCAAACGGCGCCCCGCACGCGCTGCACGTCGACGAAGCGACCATCTTCGACATCCTCTCAGCGAATTTTTCGGTCGCCCCGGCGTTCCTGAGCCAGGGTGAGCTGACCGCCGCGGCGCAAGCGCTTCGGCACGGCGACACGGTGCCGCTGCTGCGGCTCGCGGCCGAGAGCCCGCAGGCCACCGACTCCGGCCCTCCGGGCGGCTTCTCCGCGGGAGCCTCGGTCGCCATCTTCTGTAGCGATGGACGCTTCGTCTACGACGTGAATGCGCCCGAGGCGACGCGCCGCGCGCAGCTCGACGCGGCGTCCGCAGCCCTACCGCGGGATGCATTCGCGCCGTTCTCCGCCGCGGCGTGGCGAGAGGTGAACGAGCGCCTGCCGAAGGGCGTGCCGGGAGGCTTCCCGTCGGACTGGTGCGTTCCGTGGCCGGCGCCGGTTCATCCGAATCCGCCGTTCCCGCCGAACCAGCCGTTCTCGAACACGCCCGCGCTCATCCTCAGCTCCGACCTCGACGTCGTCTCGCTCGACGCGACGAAGGCGGCCCTGCCGCTATTCCCGCAGGGCCACTACGTCGAGGTTGCCAACGCCGGGCATGAGACTGCCCTCTGGAACGCGTGCGCGGCCGGGATTGTCCGGACATTCATCGCCACGCACGCGACCGGCGACACAAGCTGCGCCGGCGACGTGAACACGCCGTTCCACGCCCCCAACGAACTGCCGTCGAGCTTCGTCCCCTACCACGGAGTCGCGCGGTTCCCCGTCGAGGCGGACGATGCGCTACCTGCACGCATCGACCCCACCGGGATCAACCACGCAGACAAGCAGGACCGCAAGGTGGCCAGCGTCGCCAGCTCAACCGTCCTCGACACGTTCATGCACGCCAAGCGAATGACCGGCACGAGCGGCCAAGGCCGCGGCCTTCGCGGCGGCAGCTACACCGTCACGACCAGCCAGACCACGACCACGATCGACCTCAACGCCGTCCGCTTCACGAACGACGTCACGGTCACCGGTCACGCCACGCGCGAGCTCGCGACCAATACGATCGACGCGCAGGTGACGGTCGAGCAGACAGAAAGCCGGGAGGGGCATGGCGACCAACGCCAGGGCACGCTCAGCTTCCACGGCGTCCTCTACACCCCGAGCAAGCCGGACGGACAGGTGCGAGGCACGATCGACGGGCACGAGGTCGCGCTCCTCGTGCCGATGAACTGAACCGCGGGTGCTGGCCTTGCCCCATCCGCGGGCCAAGGCCAGCACCTCGCTCAGCGGCCGCGGCGACCGGCCAAAGGACCGCGGACGCCGCAGGTCCGAACTTGCGCCAATACCTCGGACCAGCCAGTCGCCCTAACTCGTACCGAGTGCCACCTGCGTTACCCCGTCACCGATATGTGGCGCTCAGGCGAATGAATTTCGATTCGAGGTCGTGGTTCGAGTCGCGTCGCTCCCGCTCCTGACGAGTCAGCAGGTCGCAAGCGGCGAGCACTGGTGCGCGCAGCCCACGAGTGCCGATCAACGCAGTGACTTGAATGCGGCACGCATCTCGCCGGCGAAGAGCTCGGGCTCTTCCCAGGCGGCGAAGTGCCCGCCCTTGTCCGCCTGGTTGAAGTACGTGAGGTTGTGGTACGCGTGCTTGACCCATTCATAGTCCTGACGGACCGCCGCACGTGAGCACCGATCGCTTCCACGTCCTAGCGCTGCGAGTGACCGGCTCAGCCTGTCGGGCGGGTCCCCGCAAGCCGAACCCCAACCAGGAATCTGCAGCAACGAATCCGGTAGCGCGCGTTGTCCCTGCTGTCGCGCGGTTTTCGGGCTGGCGCGGGACAGGCGCACCCCGCAACACGCGTCCGGAAAAGGGTTCCGGGAATGGCCCCTATACGGACGCTCGCCCGGACACCGATGCTGCGCCGCGCTGCCGGCGGCCAGGGAGTTGGCCCAAGCGTCGAGCGGACGGCGCCTCGTCTCGCCGTATGCCCGCCAGGCTCCTGCATCCGCGTGGCGACGAGCAACTCACCGGCGCTGAGTTCGCACCTCCTATGCGCGGACTCCAGGGGACCCGACACCTTCCGACCCTACCTGACCCGCCGACTACGCGCGGTGGGCGTGAGGACTACGCGTTCTCGTGATTCGAGGGCGCCGTGCCGTCGTCACGATCGCCCTCACCAAATCGAAGGTCAGGCCTCGAGAACGGTGACGGCATGAGTTCAGTCTCACCCGGCGATGACAGCCATCGGCATACGACATCGCGTCAAGGACGCCCGAATGTCACCCCACCTCTACCGACTACTGATGGCCGAGAAGCTCGGACGGCTTCAGCGAGCTTGTCCCGGGCAATCGGTCGCGCGTCCTGCGTTTGCGGATGATCGGCGAGCGCGTCGGAATTCGCAACGAGCCGGATGTGGCGCACGATCGCTGCGTCTGGCGGCGGTCGTCTAATCGTCGCGAACGACGGGTGCGCCGGCTGGTGGTGTCCATCGAGGCGCTCGACGTCTTGCGTCGTTGCCGTGGTGATGAATCGCGCGTGTGTCGCGCGTTTTGCTTGACCGTGCGGACCCCCCAGACTGGTGGTGAGGGGCCTTGCGGTGATACATTTCGGCTTGGTTGAGCCGGGAAGCCTGGTCGGCACGAATGGTTCGTCCGCGACATGCATCGACAGACTCAGCCTTCTCCTCTTATTGACGAACGAGTCGTCGTTGAGGTGTGCGGGCCGGGGGGAGTGGGTCGTTGGTGCGTGCGCGGGCGGGCCGTCGTTGCACGTGTACCGGCTGGGGCGGGCCGATTGGCTCGTGTCCGAGGTGGGCTGCGATACCGAGGGCCGTGGGCTGGATCTGGAGCGGGCACTCGCTGCGCTGTCCGCTCGTGTCGGGGCTCCCGATTGGTGGAACGCCGTTGCTGAGTCGTTCATCGGCGGCGATCTGGAGAACGGGAAATGGCGGAGGGCGGAACCGTGAATTGCCGAACCGTCCCTAGCAGCTGCACGAGCCGATCAGAGCACTCACGACAGCCCTCGAAGTGGACAGCTGGTGAGGGGGCGCCGGTGATGTCGTTGTCGCACCGGGGCTACGAGTCGAGAGGGTCGTGGCTCGTTCCTTGACCGGCACCGCGAGCCCCGCGGTGGACGGTTTCTATCAGCCGCCGCGTCCGCACGTCTCAGTCTCAAACGACCGCAGCTGCGTGGTGCAGGACGCGTTCAGGAGGCGCCGGCAGCGTGGGGAGCTAAGGAGCTCGCCGAGTGCTCTCTGCCCCTGCGCTTCCGAGGCGCCGTCTTAGCAGCAGGTATCACCCTACGACTTGGCTGCTGGCGCACGTGCGGGCGCTGTGGATCGATCGCGAGCTTGCTCAAGGCGTCGCCCCGTGGCGCTCGCCGGCTCACGCCGCGCGGGCGCTGCAGCTCACGACGGGCCGCCGGCGCCGTGGGCTCGCGGCGGGGCTAGAGCGCCTGGTCGAGCATGCCGAGCAGCCAGCCAGCCGTTTCCGACACTCGGGAGCGGTGCCGCCGTGCCGGGAACAGGTTCGGGAGGCGTTGCCGGTCATCCTTGCGATCACGTCCCGGCTGCGCGACGGCGCTCCCCTCGATGCCCGCGGCGTGGCCCGACTTAAGGATGTGATCACAGACGGCGCGGGGCCTTGCTACAAGCGCAGCCACCGCGACGCGCTCAACGACGCAGCCGGTCTTCGAGTGGCTGAACGCGCCCGACTGACGAGACGCCAGTGGTGCGCAAGCTCGCCTGCGATCGCGCGAGCGTTTCGGTCGCTGCACATGACGGGGAGCGTGGACCGTGGGGGATGAGGTTGTGATCGTTCGAGTGGTCGCGTTGGGCTTGCGGGTCTGGTGAACGCTCGCGGTGTAGTGTGATGTTCGGGCACCGATGAGCGACACGCAGGCCAATTTCTTCGGTGGCCGGACGGCGTGGGCGCGGAACCTCGCAGCGCCGGTGCGCAGCTTTTTGAGCACTGAGAGCTCCGGCGCGATTGTGATGTTGGCGGGCGCGATCGCCGCGTTGTTGTGGGCGAACTCGCCGTGGTTTCACTCGTATGAGTCGGTCTGGACGACGAGGGTCGTGATGCGTGTTGGCGGTGCCGGGATCGTCTTGGACCTTCGTCACTTGGTCAATGAGGGCTTGATGACCTTGTTTTTCGTGGTCTTGGGGCTTGAGGCCAGGCGAGAGCTCGATATCGGCCAGCTGCGCGAGCGACGTCGGCTTGCGGTTCCCGTGGTCGCCGCGGCTGGGGGCATCACGGTGCCGATCTTGATCTACCTCGCGTTTAACGGCGGCGGCGCTGGAGCGCATGGATGGGGCGCTGCGATGTCGACCGACGCGGCGTTCGCGCTAGGCACCGTGGCGTTGTTGACGCCCCGAAGCGCGACCCGGCTGCGCGTTTTTTTGCTGACGTTGGCGATCGTCGACGATCTCGCCGCCCTCGTGGTGATCGCGATCGTCTATACGAGCCACATCTCGGTCGTAGCGCTTGTGGTCGCGGTGACGCTGTTCGGAGTGTTTTTGGCGGTGCGCTACGCCCCGTTCGGGCGGCCTGTGCTGTCGATCGCCGTAGCGGTCGGGCTGTGGGTCGCGATGTTCAAGTCGGGGATCGACCCGGTGATCTCCGGGGTCGCGATCGGCATGGCACACAACGCGTTCCCGCCGGGGCGCGAGGACCTCGAGCGCACGACCCAGCTGACCAAGTCGCTGCGCGAACAACCGACGCCCGAGCTTGCACGCTCGACGCAGCAAAGCGTGCTCTCGTCAATCTCCCCCAACGAGCGCCTGCAATACGACCTGCACCCGTGGACCAGCTATGTGATTGTGCCGCTGTTCGCGCTCGCCAACGCTGGGATCCACCTGACCGGGAAGCTGCTGGGAGATGCGGTCACGTCGCCGATCACGCTCGGGATCCTGGTCGGCTACGTGCTCGGCAAGCCAGTGGGCATCTTCACCGGCTCTTGGCTTGCGACTCGGCCTGCCCTGCACGCCCCCCGCTCGCCGGTGAGCGGGCCGGTGCTGATCGCCGGCGGCGCGTGCGCGGGGATCGGCTTCACCGTCTCGCTGCTGATCTCAAACCTCGCGTTCACCGGCGAGCGGCTCGATGAAGCCAGGCTCGGCGTAATCGGAACGGTGGTCGTCGCCCCGTTGATCGCGCTGGCGGTGACGCGGGTCATCAGGCGGCTCCCGAGTGGATTGCGAGCGCGCCAGATCGGCCGCACCGCGCAAGACATCCTCGACCTCGCAGACGACATCGACCCCGACCGCGATCACATTCGCGGACCCCACGACGCCCCGGTGACGCTCGTCGAGTACGGAGACTTCGAGTGCCCATACTGCGGACACGCGGAGCCGGTGATCCGCGAGCTGCTGTCCTCGCTCGGCGCCGACGTGCGCTACGTGTGGCGCCACCTACCGCTCAACGACGTTCACCCCGACGCTCAGCTGGCCGCCGAGGCATCCGAGGCGGCCGCCGCCCAGGGCAAATTCTGGGAGATGTACGACACCCTGCTCAGCCACCAAGACGCTCTTGCCCCGGCCGACCTCGCTCGGTACGCCCAGCAGCTTGACCTCAACGTCGACCGCTTCTCCGACGAGCTGCGCCGACGCGAGTACGCGCCGCGGATCAGCGAGGACGTCGCGAGCGCCGACGAGAGCGGAGTCTCCGGCACGCCCACCTTCTTCATAAACGGCCGCCGCCACTACGGCGTTTACGACATCAACACCCTCACCGACGCCGTCCGATCCGCTAAAAACAGAGCCGAGATCACAACCCGGATACCAGCGTCCACCGCGCCCTAGGCTCAGCGATCGTCCACTGCCGCTACCCGTTTCACCGTAGCCACCCTGAGGTGCCGACCGGCCCACCACGCTTCTGCACATCAGAAGCGCCGATCAGCCCGCCGGACGTCTCCTTTCGTAAAAACGCCCGGCGCGGCGGCTGCTCTGCCGCCTTCGCGGTCACGAGGTCGCTGCTGCCACTTCGGTGGCCACAGCCTCGGAGCAGCACTCGATGAGCGCCTCGGGCCTATCGCCGACGTGGCGGGTGGTTCGTGAAGGGGGTCGCCTCGAATTGAGGTTCGTTGACGCTACGCCGTTGCCAGCGCGTCGACAGCCACCTGTCGGCCGGCCCCGTTCGGGAGCGTGCGAAGCAGCGCTAGAGCCTCGCTTACCGGGACGTGGAGTTCCCGCTCCTGGTTTGGGAAGCGCACGCGAACGACGCCTCGCGGTCCGTCTATGTAAAGGCTCGCGTCGGCGGCGCCGAGCCGTCGCAACTCACGTCGCAGTAGCTTTCGCAACTGGGCGGCGCCACGTGCCGGCGGGGGTGAACCCGAAAGGCCCTCGACATGCCGCCGATGGCCGGCGCGCTCCACGTCGTGCTCCTCGGGTTTCGCCGCCGCCTGCATGGGCCCGAATCATCGCCCAAACGCGAGCGTGGGCGCAAGACCCGGCCTTTGCTCGGCGATGAGCATGTCGCTATGGACGATACGGGTTCCCCAACGCGCGGACTGCAGGAGAGCCGCGCCTTGCGATGGACATGAGGCGAGCCCCGCCGGGACAGCGTCGTGCTCCTGGCGAATCTCGGGACTGAGTGGCGGCGCCGTGCGAGTCCTGCTTCGTTGCTGGCAGGGTGGTCGTGACCGGGAGCGAACTCTCCGGCGTCCGGCGGGACCAGCCGCCGCCCTGCGTCGCGGTCGTTCTTCCGTTGGTCGCCCGTTTCAGCTCGTCCCGTCGTGGCGCTCCGGCGCGCGCCAGGCCGGGTCGGGCTTGGGCTTGGTCGCGCAACCGTTGCTTCTGGGGCCAACGGTGCCGGCCGGGCTGCAAGGCGTGCAGCCGTTTGCGGCGGTCGGTGTTGCTGCCGCTCCGGTGGACCTGAGTGGGCCACGGGCAGGACACAAGTTCGCTCTCGGCGCGATGCCCGGCGGATGGCCGTTGGCTTTGGGTGCCGGGGTCAGCCTGCCGGGACTCAGATCAGGACGGCGCACCCCGCGTATGTGGTGATCGCGGGGTCAGTCAGGATCACTTCTGGATGATCAGGAACTGGCGCATCGCGTCGATGCCGTAGCTCGACTGGCACCGTCCGCCGTTGCTAGCGACGGGGCCCTGGGACTCAGCCTGGTTGGCGACAGGCCCGTAGGTCTTGCCGTCGAAGTGGTAGATGACGGAGACTAGGAGCTGTGTTGCGGCCAGCAGGTTTCCGGGCACGCGGCCGATGAACAGCGCCTTGCCCGAGCTGCTGGCGACGAACGAGTCCGCATCAGGCTTCTGGAACTGCGGGAACGCCGAGGTCAGCGCGACCGCCGGCTCGACATCGGGGCAGAAGGCGTTGTTTGAGTCGGGGCCGAACGTCCGGTAGAAAAGCGAGTACACGCCGTTCGGGATCAGCCCGCTCATCCCGATCGCGAAGTCGGTGTGGGTGACCCCGCCGAACGTGTCGGTCCAGGCGTAGGACTTCGCCGCCGACGACGAGAACTGGCCCCAGGTCAGATGGAGTGGATTTCCCTCTTCGTTGAACAGCGGGGCCGAGGCGGGGGTGGAAGCTGGATCCACCGCGGTCAAGGCACCATTTGTGAACCAGAAGACATCGTTGGCGAACGGCACAACCGCGACGTCGGGTGTCGGCGTCGAGAATGTGACCGTTGCGCCGGCGACTGGCGCTTGCGCGCCCAAGGCGATGCATGCCGCGCCCAGGGTGATCAGGGTGACGAGCAGGCGCCGCGGGCCCGGTCTGAGCCGGGCCCGATTGGCGTGTGAGTGCTCCGAAGCTGATCTCCGACGGCCGCTAACTGGTGTTTGTGTGGCGGCCTCGTCGCGGAACCGACGAATGGGATAGGTGTTCGGAGCGACCATCTGGTTTACCTCCTAGAGTGTTCCCGGTCTTGTGTGGGCTGACGGTGTGCTACGCGGGCGTGCCCGCGGCGAGCGCCCTGACGTCCTCGGTGTGCAGCGGCTTGCCGCCGATGCCCCAGTCGCCGCTGCGGACCTCTTCGACTACGACCCAGGTCACGCCCCGCATGTTCTCTCCCTCGATGGAGACCATCGCGTCGGTCAGGCGCTCCACGATTTGGCCCTTCTGCTCTGGCGTGAAGACGTCCTCGATGAGCTTGACGTTGATGAGCGGCATCGCGCTCCTCCTTGGTGGTTGGATTGGTTGTGTTGAGAATCGACCGCCGCGGGCGCTGCTCGGCCGGCGGCAAGGTCCCGGCGTCAGGCGGTCGCGGCTCGCGGGATGCGGCGGGCGATCACTCGCGGGATCGAGAATCTGAGATGGCGCCGAGGCCGCGCCTCCGCAGCGCGTCGGCCGCGCTCGGCGTCCCGCATCAGATCGTTGATGTGCTCCTGGGCGACGATGTCGGTGAGGGCGGTGGCGGTCATGGTGTCCTCCCGTTCGTTAGGAATTGACCTGCCGCCAAGCTACGGCTAAGACCCCGGGCCCCACATCTGGAGAACGCCTAATCCTGTGTCTTAAGTTTCGGCCGGGGGCTTACGCGCTAGTTCACGCCGGCGTGCCGCGCGAGCCCCATCCGGTGAGCCGCCGCGGCGGCCTCGGCGCGGTTGGCGACGCCGAGCTTCATCAGGATCCGCGAGACGTGCACGCTTGCGGTCTTGGCGGTGATGAACAGCTCCTCGCCAATCTGCCGGTTGGTGCGACCGTCGGCGAGCAGGCGCAGTACTTCCAGCTCGCGCTCGGTGAGGCCGAGATCTGCGGCCGGGCTGGGCGCCAGCGCGCCCGCGCCGCCGTCGAGCGGCACGCCCGTCCGCCGGGCAAGTGCGTCGACCTCCGCGAGAAGGGGCGGCGCGCCGAGTTCGAGCGCGGTGGCATGCGCGGCGCGCAGCTGCGCCGCGATCTCGCCGCTGCGCGCGCCCCTCAGGGCGAGGGCCTCCGCGGCACGACGCTCTGCGTAGCCGAGCGCCGGCAGCTGGCCGAGCGCCCGGAACCGCTCCGCCGCCGCCAGCCACGGCTGCACCGTGCGCTCGCCGCGTAGCCGCGCCAGCTCCCCCTCGGCGAGCGCCCGGAACGCGATCGCCTCCGCCGGTGGGGTACGGCCGGGCAGCCCGGCGATCCTCCCGTCCAGTCCCGCCAGCGCCGCCGCCGCGATCCGCTCACACTCATCGGGCGCCTCGCGGTTATCTCTGACGCTAGCCAGTTCGCTGAGTTCCGCTTCGACCCGCACTGCGAGCCAGAACACCTCCGCGATGAAGAGCAAGTTGCCTTCCCCCGCCGTCCCCCGCTCGACCCCCTCGTGCGCGCGCTCCCGGGCGCGTTCCAGCTCGCCACGGTGGATCGCGAGCAGTATCCGGGCAGCCATCGCAGGCCCGATCAGCTGGAGCCCGCCGGTGCTCTGCATCATCGACCATGCCTGCTCGAGACGATCCTCCGCCAACTCAAGGTCGCCGAGCTCCAGCGCGACACGGCCAGCAATGCAGCGCGCGTCGGCAATGCTAAAGGGCGTCGTCGCACGCTCGAGTGCCTCGCCCACGATCCGTTCTGCCTCCTCATAGCGACCCAGACGCGTGAGGCGCCATGCGGCCTGGCAGCGCAGCCCGTCTCCGGCGACCCGGCTCATCCCGAACTGGTCGCAGGTGACGATTCCCTCCACCGCAAGCGCCAGCGCTTCCTCCACGTTCCCGGCGGCATCAATCGCATTGCTGCCGTTGACGTAGGCACGCATGATCTCCTCCACGGAGCCGATCTCCTTGGCGATCCGCAGCCCCTCGCGGCCTGCAACGATCGCCTGCTCTACCTCGCCGAGGTTGCTTAACACGATCGCCAGCGAGTTCAGTGCGCTCGACTGCACCCTCCGCGCATCGAGCAGCTCGGCGATCCGGAGCGCCTCCTCGAGCCGAGGCCGCGCCTCGTTGTCCCGTTCGTTGAGTATCAGCGCCCGTCCCTCGGACGCCAGCGCCTGCGCGGAGGCGAGCGACGGTGGCTCGCTCGGGACCAGCCGACGAGCCGCGGCGAGATGATCGACCGCCTCCACCCCACGACCGCAAGAGTGCAGCGACCGGCCGATCCGCGCCTCCGCGGCAGCAGCTTTCAGCGGATCGACCCGCTCGTCGATGACCGCGCGCGCGCGCTCGGCGAGCGCGAGACCGTGCTCGGCGTCGCCGCTGAAATCGGCGAACTCCGAACCCCGCAACAGCAAATCCACCCGATCGCACCCGGCCACCTCGTCCGGCGACTCGACGCGATCCCACAGCTCGAGGACGCGGTCGATGTGGTTGGCGGCCTCGCCGTGTGCGTGCATCCGCTCGGCCTCGCCGGCGGCCTCGACACACGCGGCAAGCCCGGCGCGCTCGTCGCCAGCCGCAAGCCAGTGATACGCGAGCTCGGCGGCAGCGCCCGCTAAGGCGTACTCGCGGCTCGATTCCAGAGCCTCGGCGATCCCACGGTGCAGGCGCAGCCGCTCGCCGATCAGCGTATCCGTGTAGATCGCTTCGCGCAGCAGCGCGTGGCGAAACGTGTATGCGACCCCGCTGGCGCTCGGGACCAGCACGTGGTAGTCGGTCGCCTCCCGCAGCGCGACCAGCAACTCCCGCTCGCCGACGCCGACCACGTCCGCGAGCAGGCGATGGTCGACCGATCGGCCGACAACCGCCGCGACCCTTAGGACCTCGCGAGTCACCTCCGAGACCCGCTCGACGCGCAGCAGCAGCGCCTGGCGCAACGACACCGGCAGCTCCCCGCCCACCGCCCCCGCGCTCGCCAGCAACTCCTCAGCGAAGAACGGGTTGCCCTCGCAGCGGACGAAGATCCGCTCGAGCGCCGCGACGGTCGGCACCCGCCCTGAGATCGCCTCGAGCTGCTCGGCCACCTCGCGGCGAGCGAGCGGCTCCAGCTCCAAGCGCTCGGCGCGGCCCGACCGCTCCAGCTCGGCCACAAACGGCGTGAGCGCATGACCCGTCCCGAGCTCATCCGGCCGATAGGTGGCGACGACCGCGATCCGATCACGCCGCGCATTGCGAACCAGGAACGCCAACAGATCTCGCGACGACGGGTCGATCCAGTGCACGTCCTCGATGATCAGGAGCACCGCCTGCTCCCGCGCCAGCCGCGCGAGCACCCGGTACACCGCCTCAAACAGCCGCTCCCTGCCGGTGTCCACACCCTCATCCGCACCGGCGACCGGCCACAACACCGCCAGTGCCGAGCGCATCGGCCCCTCGATCCCCTCCAGCGCCCGGCCGTCCTCGACCACGCCACGCAGCGCCGAGATGATCGGCGCGAACGCCAGCTCACCCTCCGCCAGCTCCACGCACTCCCCGATCAGAACAAGCGCCTCCCGCGCTCGCGCCCGCTCCTCAAACTCGGACACAAGCCGGCTCTTGCCGATCCCGGCCTCGCCCGCGATCAGTACCGCCGTGCCGGTCCCCGACGAAGCGCGGGCCAACGCCCGCTGCAGAACATCCAGCTCGGCCACCCGCCCGACGAACCGAGGCGATGAGATCCGACCGACCATCACACAACCCCCACAACCGCCGGTCGCGCGACAGCGGCCCCCGTCGAGGCCCGCCTCACGGAGCCCGCAAGACGGCCGTCTGACAACCGTCGCATCAGCCGATTATCCCCGACCCTCCGACGTCAAACGCCCACCGGAAGGTCCACCCTCAGCTTCTGCATCGTCCGTAGCGCGCGCAACCCGACGCCAGCCGGCGGCGCCCTGCAGTGGGCGGGCTGCGGGGAAGTCAGCGCCGACCTCCCGCGCCCCGGCCGTTGCCTCCGCGCTCATCGCGCACGACTCTGAAACGGGTGATCGAGGCCTGCTTCGTTCTCGCACAGCGGGGATAGCTCGCGTGGCCCACAGCGTGTCCGATTCCGGTGGCCAAGATATTCACCAGGTTCGGAAGCGATACCTCGTCTGAGCAGGCCTTGAGCAGCGACGCTGTCGCGGGATAGCTCGCACGCGTGCGCGAGGTCATCAGCACCCCAGACGCCCCAAGTTCGCCGCTGTATAGCCAGGCGGTCAAAGCGGGGCAACATGTCTACCTCTCGGGCTTGGTCGGTATCGACCCGACCACCGGAGACCTCGCCGGCTCCACGGCCCAGGAGCAGACACGGCAGGCACTCACCAACTGCCAGGCGATCCTGAAAGCGGCCGGCGCATCGTTGGAAGACGTCGTCGAGGTCGGCGTTCTCCTGACCAATCCCACCGACTTCACAGGCATGAACGACGAATACGCGACCTAGTTCCCGGCTAAGCCACCGACCCGGTACGTTGCCAAGCTCGGTGTCGAAATCCCCAACCTTCTTGTCTCGATCCGCATGACGGCATTCGTCGGTTAGCAGACGTGGCCGGAGTGCCAGCTCCTCCGGCGGCGAGATGACCCTGCGGGACCGCTGGGTCGCGCGCGACCCGCCGCGGAGACCTGCTCTGCATCCGCCACAAGCATTTCGTCTACTTATCCCTGTCCCCTCCTAAGCGCGGACTCGAGGGGAGCAGGCGCCTTCCGATCGGACCCGCGCCGGGCGCTGCCGGAGCGCGTTGTGCTCCTGGCGAATCGCGAAACCAATGAGGTTGCGCTGCGGGAGTCCAGCCTTCGCGCGGGCACCTGTTAGCCGGTCTCGGAGTGGGCCGATGGCGTGCTGCCGGTGGCCGGAGCCAGCGGGGAATAGCAGTCTCACCGAGAATGCCCTCGCGGCGACGAGGCAGGGAGCGTCGCCAGTGCCGCCTGGGCGGGTACACGCTCGCTGCCGCTCGTTAGCGAATGCGATCGTGCGTTTCGATGCTGACTGCCCCGGTCCGGACGAGCGTCGCGTTGCCGTAGCGATTGCTTGACCGGAGACTGCCTGACTGCTCGTCCCGTTGTGCTCCGTGTCAAGCCTCTTGGCCCCGTGCGGCGACGCCCTATCAGCACCAGCGGAGCAGCCTTGCCGTACGCGAGCGGTGGCGCGACCGATGCCGGTCGCGCCACCGCGAGCACTCTCAGCTGAGCTGGCTGAACATGTCGTTGCCGTTTGCTGTGATGTCCGGGATCGGTCAGACCGGTCTTGGGTCGACGCCGCTCGTTCGTTCCGGAGCAACACTTTGCTGAGGCGCACCGAACGGGCAGCCCGCGGGGGCGGGTGGCTGTGCAACATAACGATGCGGTAGACGCGTGAATGTGTCTGCCCGCTGGGCGAGCAGGCTGTCGCTATCGGGGGCGATGTAATCGGTGGCGTCACTGCTCCTGGTTTGGCCGCCCCAGTTCTTCGAGCCGTGACAGGAATAGCTTGAGCACGGGGGAGGTGTTCGACTTGCTGTGGCCCGCGGCTACGTCGATCGTCGGTGCCTCGCCTTCCAGTGGGCGGCTGACGACTGACTCGGGCAGGAGGTTCTTGGCGTAGGCGGGCATGAGCGCCAGTCCGCGGGTGGATGCGACGAGGGACATGGCCATCGCCATGTTGTCCACGCCGTGATCTAGTTTGATGTCGAGCCCCGAGCGGCGAAGGTAGTTTTCGGTGACGGCGCGCAGCACGGTGGCCTTGTTCGAGCCGCCGATGAAAATCTCGCCGAGGAAATCTTGCGGGCGTACTGTTCCGCGAGCGGTGAGGCGATGGTCGTTGGGCATCAAGACGATGAGCGGCTCCCGATCGACCACGTGGTACTCGAGGTCGTAGCCCGGCTCCACGCGCAGGAACGCCAGGTCCAGCCGGCCGCGGGCGAGCGCTTCGGCGAGATCGGGCGAATAGTCGCTGGTGACGGTGACGTTGATGTTCTGCAGTTCGTCGTGCAGCAGATGCATCGCCTGCGGTAGCCAGTTCATCTCTTGCCCAGTTTGGAAGCCGATGGCGAACGTCTTGCGCGCTGGTTGCGCTGCCGTGCGGGCGGTGTCGACCGCGGCATCGACCTGCATCAGCGCTAGGCGGGCGTGGTCGAGAAAGGCTTGGCCCGCGGCGGTCAGCTCGACGCCGTGAACGCTGCGGGACAGCAGCTCGACCCCGACCTGATCTTCCAGGTCGCGGATCTGCCGGCTTAGCGACGGCTGCGAGGTGTACAGCCGGCGCTTGGCCGCCTCCGTGAGGCTGCCCATTTCGGCGACGGCAATGAAATAGCGGAGATGTCGTAGCTCCATCGCGCTCCCATGCTTGCGGGGTATGCCACCCGCTTAGAAGGTCTTTTTCAAGTCTGACACAAGTCCTTAGTCTGTTGGGATATGTCGGACATCGTGAAGCACTGGAACCGGCACTATCCATACGCCGCGAGTCATATCTCATCGGAGCTGAAAATGGACAATCCAGTCGTGTTGATCACCGGAGCGCTCACCGGCATCGGCCGTGCCGCCGCCGTTGCCTTCGCCAAGAAGGGCGCGAATGTCGTCGTCACCGGTCGGCGTGACGAGGCCGGCACGGCGCTGGCTGTGGAGCTGCGCTCTCTCGGTTCGGAGGCCGAGTTCATCAACGCCGACGTACGCAACGAGGACGACGTCCGCGCCCTGGTCGACAAGACCGTCGCTCGGTTCGGCCGTCTCGATGTCGCGGTCAACAATGCCGGCACCGAAGGCCAGGTCGGCCCGATCACCGATCAGACCGCGGAAACCTATGCCGCGACGTTCGACACGAACGTTCTCGGCGTGATCCTGAGCATGAAGCACGAAGTGCGCGCCATGCAAGAACAGGGCAGCGGCAGCATCATCAACATCTCCTCGACCTACGGGCACGAGGGTGCCGCCGGGGCCTCGGTCTATGTCGGCAGCAAGCACGCCGTCGAAGGCATCAGCAAGTCGGTGGCGCTTGAGATCGCTAAGTCGGGAATCCGTGTGAACGTGGTGGCGCCGGGTCCGACGGACACCGGCATGTTGACCCGCTTTGCGGGCACGGCGGAGAACAAGGCGGAGCTGGTGGCGAACGTTCCGATGGAACGCATGGGCCACTCGGAGGAGCTCGCCGACGCGATCGTCTTCATCGCATCAGACGAAGCCTCATACATCACCGGCCACGTCCTCAACGTCGACGGCGGTCTCACCGCCAACTGACGCGACCCCCTGGACCCGATCGACGCGCTGCTCGTCAAAAACCACCATAGGAGTAGCTATGACCAACCAGTCGAACCTGTCGCCGGAACTGGGTCGAGCGGATACCGGCGCGATGGGGGACGCCGCGCACTCGTCGACCCTGGACAGCAGCGGGCGTACGCACAACACCGCGCCGACACGATTCGTTGAAACGGACGGAATCCGCTTCGCCTACCGGCGGTTCGGCAACCCGATGGGCACGCCGATCGTGCTGCTGCAGCACTTCATGGGCAACCTCGACAACTACGACCCGGCGATCACCGACGCGCTCGCGGAGGGCCGCGAGGTGATCCTCACCGACAACGCCGGTGTTGGACTGAGCACAGGCACGGCACCCGAGACCGTCGTTGGAATGGCGCGCGACGCCGCCTCCCTGATCGACGCTCTCGGCCTCGAGCACGTGGATCTGTTTGGCTTCTCGATGGGCGGGTTTGTCGCCCAGCAGATCGCCGTCGATCGACCCGAGCTCGTGCGACGGATGGTTCTCGTCGGCACGGGACCACGCGGCGGCGAGGACATGGACCAGCTCAACCCAGACGTCGCGCCACTGTTCGGCACGGCCTACGACCCAAAGGATCTGATGTGGCTCCCGATCTTCTTCTCACCATCGGGAAAGAGCCAAGCCGCCGGCCGCCAATTCCTCGAGCGCATCCGGGCGCGAACCGAGGATCGCGACGTCCCGGTCTCGGAGGCGACAGTCGCCGCTCACTTAGCGGCCGCGCACGAGTGGGGAATGGCCGCCCCGGAGAGCTACGACTACCTCAAGCGCATCTGCCACCCGGCGCTCGTGGTCAACGGCAGCAACGACGTCGTCGTCGCCACCGTCAACTCATACATCCTGCAGCAGAACCTGCCAAACGCCGAACTGATCCTGTTCCCGGACTCAAACCACGGATCGCACTTTCAGTTCACGCAGTCGTTCAACGGGTACTTGACCGAGTTCGTCGAACGGTAGGCCCCACATCTCACGCCGTCGCGAACGCCGCCCGATACCGCAGCGACACCGAGCTGGCGAACGACCCCCGCTACCAACCGCGCGACTGCTCCGCGTACGTGCTGGATCCCGCGATAGGCGGCCCTTATGACACACCAATCCCAAGGCAAGAATGGAGGATCGACAATGGAAACCCAAACCACGATCACCGCGAACAAGGAGCTCGTAGAGGAGTTCATCGGCCGGGTATTTAACGAGCACAATGCACCGGCCACCCCCGATTATTTCAGCCCTGACGTGCAATGGCACGGAGGGACCCTGGGAACGATCAAGGGAACCGATGCGATGACAAGCTTTTACGGGGACCTGTTCGCAGCGTTGCCGGACCTGCACGCCACCACACTCGCGGTCGTCGCCGACGAGGACACAGTCTGGTGCCGCTTCGTTGTCGAAGGTACTAACGAGAGCAGCCTATTCGGCTTCCCGGCGACCGGAAAAACGGTCAGGTGGGACGAGATCGACACCTATCGCGTAGCGAACGGGAAGATCGCCGAGGAGTGGTCCTCCCCCGATATGGCAAACATCCTCTACCAGGTCGGGGCTTACACGCCTCCGTGGATCTCCTAACCAATGATGAGCCCGCAACCCTTCACAAGCTAGGCGTGAACGTCATACTCCAACGCTTTGATGGCAGCTGACCTCTCGCGCCAGCGCGGGCATCTCGCAGGCGCTGGCGCTCCTCGTTTTGCGCGAACAGGAGGGCGGGAGGGTCGCTTCGAGCCCTGACGGCCGTCGTTGATTGTGGGTTTGGGCGACAAGCAGGTGCCACGATCGACGCGGGTCGAGACCCGCTTTCATTGGCGGTCTCAGGCTGTCGCCGCACCACGCGAGAGAGTCAGCGACTTCGCTGACGGACGACGTGAGGTGCGGAGATGCCGAGGGGTCACTATCTGGCCGAGGCTGTGAAGGACGCGATCTGGGTGCTACGCGCGGAGGGGGTGAGCGAGGCCGAGATCGGCCGGCGGCTTGGCGTGCCGAAGCGGACGGTGAGTAAGTATCTGCAGAGGGTGGGAGGGATCCGGCCGAGGTCCCGCCGTCGGGCTGAGTGTTGCCTGACCTCGGCTGAGCGTGAGGAGATCTCGCGTGGGATAGCTCGAGGTGCATCGGCCCGCGCGATCGGGCGTACGCTCGGCCGTTCGCACACCACGATCTCCCGCGAGATCAGCCGTTGCGGCGGTCGTGGGCGCTATCGCGCGCACGCGGCTGAGCGGGCGGCCTGGAGTCGGGCCCGACGTCCGCGAGCGACGAAGCTTGCGCTCTGTAGCGAAGCTGCGTGAGCTTGTGATCGAGCGGCTGGAGCAGGATCACTCCCCGCAGCAGATCTCGGGCTGGCTGCGGCTCTCATACCCCGACAATGATCAGATGCAGGTCTCGCATGAGACGATCTACCGCGCGTTGTACGTCCAGGCGCGTGGTTCGCTGCGGCTCGAGCTCACCCGGCATCTCAGGACCAGGCGGCAGAAGCGGTTCGCGCGGGCACACTCGAACCGCGGGCAGGGTCCCGGCTGCATCGCCGGGATGGTGATGATCTCCGAGCGTCCACCAGAGGTTTCTGACCGGGCCGTCCCCGGGCACTGGGAGGGCGACTTGCTGATGGGTACCCGCGACTCGGCGATCGCGACCCTGGTCGAGCGGCAGACCCGCTATTGCCAGCTCGTCGCGCTGCCCGAGGGAACCAACGCCGAGCCGGTCTGCGAGGCGCTCAAGGCGAGCATCACGACGCTGCCCGCCCAGCTGCGCCGCTCGCTGAC
>Ga0070765_100000379_pt1 | contig 26632 bp, 23 predicted proteins | sample HubBroMetageWFT5_FD_71516 | JGI IMG/M metagenome (GOLD analysis project Ga0070765, IMG submission 71516) | Warmed and freeze-thawed soil microbial communities from the Hubbard Brook experimental Forest, New Hampshire - Hubbard Brook CCASE Soil... | ecosystem: Environmental > Terrestrial > Soil... | reverse complement strand
AGCCCGCCCATGATCGCAACATTCTTCAGCAGGTGAACCATATTGTTCTGCTGCTCCATGCCTTGCATGGCCCAGAAATTATGGAAGTAAAATGTGGTCGGTATCAGGTAAAGAAACAGCAGCCATGCCACAATTCTGGTCTGAAAGCCAATCAGTATGGCCAGCCCCCCGGCCAGCTCCAACACCGCGGCACAAGCTACCGCAACGCCCGCCATGGGCAGCCCTTTGGATGCTGCATATCCCACCATTTGCGAATAGGCGCCCACCTTGAAAAATCCGCTGACCAAAAACAAAACGCTCATCAGGATTCGGCCTGCCAACGGTGTAAAGCTGCTAGAAGAATTACCCATTCTATCTCTCCTTTTTCCAATTTAAATTTTACGCGAGATCGAAAAGCAGAACTTCCGCTGGTTGAGTTGCTTCCACGCGCACTTCGGACTCCTGCGAAATCGCCGCTCCATCTCCCGCTTTCAATTTCACTCCATTTAGATTCACGGTTCCGCGTGAGACTTGCACCCACGCGTGGCGTCCCGCCTTTAACGCATGCTTGGTCTGCTGGCCTTGGTTCAGTCTGGTGATGTACAAATTCGCATCTTGGTGAATATTTACCGGCGCCTGCGGCCCGGCCACCAGATGGAACTTTCCCCGCAAGTCTCCATCCGGAAATGTGAGTTGCTCGTATTCCGGCTTCAGGTTTTTTTGATCTGGTACGATCCATATCTGCAAAAGATGCGTTGGATCCTTCGGCGATGGGTTGAATTCGCTGTGCATGATGCCCGAGCCTGCCGTCATGTGCTGCAATTCTCCGGGACGAATCACTGCGCCGGTACCCATGCTGTCGCGGTGCTCAAGAGCCCCGTCCAGAATCCAGGTCAGAATTTCCATGTCGCGATGCGGATGCATCCCAAAACCTTTTCCGGGCGCCACGATATCTTCGTTCAATACGCGCAGAGATCTGAATTGAACATGCTCCGGGTCGTAATATTGATCGAACGAAAATGTGAACTTCGTATCCAGCCACGGCAATGTATTGCTGCCGCGTTCTTCACTGGGTCGAACTTGTATCATGTTCTTTCTCCGTCTTGCTTTCTTTTGAATCGCTCGTCTCGCGCCGCCCAAGCTTGCGGCATAGGCGGCGCAAATCTTTCTGTTCTTCCGGTGTCAGGCTGCTCATTTCTCTGACGATCTCTTTCGCGTGTTGTGGAAACACACGCTCGATCAACTTCCGGCCTTTGGGACTTAGATGGATCACAATCATGCGCCGGTCGTCTTCCTGCCGTTCGCGCCGCACCAATCCGTGTTTTTCCAGATTGTCGATCACCATCGTTATGTTCCCGCCACTGCGCAAAAGCTTTTCACCCAGGGCCCGCTGGCACATCGGCCCCAGGTGCAGCAGCGCCTCCAGAACGCCGAACTGGCTGGTGGTTATGCCTTGCCGCTCCAGCCCCGCGCTCAATCGCATGGCCACGGCATTTGAGGCCCGCGCCAGGTTAATAAACGCGTTCAGCGCCCGGGTAGTCTCGCAATCGCCTTTAAAGTGTGTCGCCACTATGATTTAACCACGAACCGTTTAACGTCAAAGGATTGGATGCAGCGATCTCCGAAATAGATTCAGCTCCGAAGGGGGAGGGAAACGACGGAGGTCAGTGAACGATGTTAATCGCAATCGCCGGCGTGACCGTCATCGGAGTGTTATGTCCGCCCGGAATCACTCGCGCGCCGACGATCACGCCCATCGTGGATTTCCAGCTGTACTCTACCGCCGGAGCGAATCCGGAGGTCTCCGCCGATCCCAAATTCACCAAAACGCTATCCGGATTCTGCCTGCTACTCAGGCCTGAAATATTATTTCCAATCACGCGAGTGTTCCCGGTGTAGCGGTAGGTGGCGTCGAGCGCGAGCACCCAACGCCGCGTCACACTATATTCCCAGGATGCATCTACCAAGGAGGAGCGGCCCGGCTCGGCGTGCCCGCGAAAATCTGCTGCGGTGCCGTACACGCTCACTCCGTCCACGCTTACGTCCCGGGAAAACGCCTGCGACACATTGAAACGCATGCGTAAAATGCGCCGGTTCGGCATCCAGAAATATGTCTGCGAGTAAAGCGCGAGCGTGGTGGTGAAAGCGCCACTGCCCAAACCATCACTCGGCCGCTTGGCTAACTGATCGTACTTGCCGGTCGGAAAGGTTTCCTGCACCGTGGCGGAAATGGTCGGAAGCCAACTCCCTTCATGAAATTGCCGGAGCCGGAATTGCCCCTGCACGGTGACGTCGCCCAAGCCGATTCCTGCGCTGCTTAGCCCATCGCTCAATTTGTTGTAACCAAAGGTGGGGATCATGCCGATCGTGAATCTGTTGACAAGCCCGTAGTTGATGTATGTCAGCGAGCCGAATCCGTTCGAATGCGCTCCGATCACATCGTAAAGGTACGGCTCGATCAGGAAATGTCCGCGCGGCAAAGTGGAAGCGTTCGGCGCGAGCAGCGGCCCGGTCCACCAGGCATCGTCTGGCGATTGCCGGTCCCCACCAGTCGCCGGCGCGGCGCCCGAGGCAGGTTCAGCGGAATATTGCGTCGCACTATTTGGGAGGTCGTTAGCGGAACCGAACGAAGCATTTTGCGCGGCGGCAATCCCAGCGGCCAGCGCAAACAGCGCCAACGTTCTCTGAAGGATTCTCCAACATTTCATCTGTGCCCCTCTTCGCGGCACAGTGTTGCTGCTTCGCTCACCGCTTAGGCCATCCGCTTTCCGCACCCCAACTTGTCCCGTAGCGATTAAGGCTCATTTTTGGACGCGCGTGTCCTGCGCGATCCAATTTACTTCCCAAGTCTTGCCGCCGTCGTCCGAGAAGGCCTGTTCGAAGTGGCAGGAATTTGCAGTGATGTCCATCCACACGTTTCGAACCAGAATTGTCCGACCGTTCAATTCTTCTTGATCGTAAAATTCCCCGCGCCCATTCTTAAACTCGCCAACCGTTGGCACGCCGAGCGTCCCGCCGTTCACGTTGGCAAAATGGAGGCTCCACTGGTGCGACTGCGGGTTATACAGCCGCAAGCTCAAAGCTTCGACGTGGCCTCCAGGGCCATCGACTTCGAGCTCGACCATATTCGCGCGTCCATCCCAGATCTTACGCACCATCGAAGTCCCATTGTATTCAACCCAGACGGTCGAGCCGTTCAACGGATGTTGAAGGCGTTTCAGGTGCGTCTTCCAGGTCCCAATCTCAAAATCAAAATCGTGCGAGCCATCGCGTGCCGTTGGCGCCAAGGACTGCTGGCCGCCGGCATCCCGCGCAGGCTGCAGAATCAACAACAAGCCGCAAGCCAACCCAACCCTCCAACCATATTTGGCAGCACGCATGGTCCCCTCTCATCCAGCTTCTGACTTCTCAGCACCGGCCTGCCCGCCGGCAGGCCTGGCACCCCACCCCGGGTTGACGCAACTGCGACAACCTTTCACCAAGCCCTGGTCGGAATCCTCCCATAGGGGCGCAGCTCAAGGCCGGCATGCTGCGCCCGCTGGAACGCCATCGACACTTTTTATGCGCCGCATGTGACACGCTAGACCCAAACCCAAGCCGATTGTTTCACCCACAAATGAACTCTTACCGCTCATTGGCCGGAGCATCCCTCACCCGCGTCACATCCGAAATCCAATTCACTTCCCAAGTCTTTCCACCATCGTCTGAAAAGGACTGCTCGAAGTGACCCGAATTTGCGGTGATATCGGACCAAATATATCGAGTCAAAACCGCTCTGCCATTCATTGTGTCCTGGCAGAGAAACTCCCCGCGGCCATCCTTGAATTCGCCTACGCTGGGTGGTCCGCCAATAATGCCCGTTCGACTGTTGGCCCAATACAGGCTCCATTGGTGACTCTGCGGATTATATAAACGCAAAGTCAGACCTTCGATGTGCCCCGCTGGACCCTCGGCCTCGAACTCATTTAAGTTAGCGCGCCCATCCCAAACCTTTCGGACCACGACGGTACCGTCGTATTCAACCCATTTATTTGATCCCGTCAGCGGATGTTCCAGCCGTCTTAGGTGTTGTTTCCAGGTGCCTATGTAGAAGTCGAAATCATGTTGTCCGTCTCGGAGAGCTTGTTGGGATTCTGTCTTCGCCGTGTCTGAATTTTGTGCGAATGCCGGCGCGAGCCATCCGCCAAGTAAGCCGCATGCCAGGGCGCAAGCGAGAATATAATCGCGCGATCTGCGGCGCAGCCTGCGCCGAAATTCAGTCCGCTTTGTGAGATTCATCTGGCACCCTCGTTTGATTTGTTATCCAATTCGCTTCCCAAGTCTTGCCTCCGTCATCGGAGAACGATTGTTCAAAGTGCGGCGTGCCCCTACTCAAATTCGACCAATCAAACCGAATCAGGATCGTTCTGCCGTTAATTGTGTCCTGCGCGTAAAAATCGCCCCGCCCATTCTCAAACTCGCCAACCTGCGGCGGATCCAACTTAGCGACCTTTGAGTTGGCCCAATACAGCGACCACTGATGCGTTTGCGGATTGTATAAACGGAGCGTGAGACCTTCGATGTGGCCGGTGGAGCCGTCCATTTCGATGGTGTCCAGTTCCGCGCGGCCATCCCAAACCTTGAAGCACTTCCCCGTGCCTTCCAGGTCGACCCACGCAGTTGAACCGGTCAACGGATGCTGGAGACGTTTCAACTGATATTTCCACGCGCCGATAAGCGGATCGAAATCGCGCCCTTCGCTCACAGCTGCTTCTGGCCCTGTTGCCGCCGTTGCTAAATTCTGTTGTCCGGCACCTTTTTCAGCTTCATCGCTCACTCGCGTCTGGTCGGTAATCCAATTCACCTCCCAGGTTTTCCCGCCGTCCACTGAAAATGACTGTTCAAAGTGCGGCGTATTCGTGGTGGTATTCGACCAGACAAAACGAATGAGTATGAATCTGCCGTTGAGTGTATCGGTCCCGTAGAACTCTCCAACTCCATTTCTGAACTCACCGATCTGCGGAGCCACGATCGTTCCGTCTTTGGCGTTGGCCCAATAGAGCGACCACTGGTGCGATTGCGGATTGTATAAACGCAGCGTCAACCCTTCGATGTGCCGAGCCGCTCCATCCGTTTCGAATTCCTCAATCTGAGATCGCCCGTCCCAAATCTTTCGCGTAACCGAAGTGCCGTCAAACTCCACCCACTTGTCGGACCCAGTTAAAGGATTCAGCCGGCGTTTCAGATGAATTTTCCAGCTCCCGATTTCGAAGTCGAAGTCGCGCTGCCCGTCGCGATAAACCGGCGCTGCACTCTGACCCGCATTCGTCTGCTGCGCGGAAACCTCGCTGGCCTGAACGAAAAACGCCGAAGCGCATAGCGCGCAGCAAATCAAAAGTTTTGTGAGTACCTTCATAAATTCACCCCTCGGGCGTAATGACAGGGACAAGCTAACCGGGGTAGTGGTCACCGACAATATCCACTTTCATGTGTTATGATATGACCACTTCGGCTCATGAAACGCCTCCCTGCCAGCTTCCTGCCACCTTTCGCCCTCGACCATAAAACGAAGACTCCCATGTACCGCCAGCTCTATGACTGGTTCCGCCACGCAATCACCTCCAATCAATTGCGTCCCGGACAGCGCGTCCCTTCCACCAGAAATCTCGCCACCGAACTGAAAATCTCGCGAATCCCTGTTTTAGGCGCATACGAGCAGCTACTTGCCGAGGGTTACTTGGAGACTTTTGTGGGAGCCGGCACGTGCGTGGCCAGGTCCATTCCAGACGAAGCAGCGAGACCGGCGATCAGCAAAGCGGGGAGCACCTCGCCGCACGGGGCCGGGCGCAAGGCGCCGCGCAGAGTTTCGCGGCGCGTTGGATTGATGGGCCTGCAGGAGCAATTATGGCTGAACGACCTGGTCGCATTTCGGGTAAGCCTCCCGGCCCTGGATCGCTTCCCGAGCGCCGTGTGGTCGAAACTTGTGACCCGGCATTCGCGAAAACCTGCGAGAGAGGTGTTGGCCTACGGCGACGCGATGGGGTACGCGCCGTTCCGGGAAGCAATCGCGGAGTATCTGGGAGCAGTCCGCGCGGTGCGTTGCGACCCGTCACAAATCTTGGTGACTACTGGCTCGCAGCAGGGCTTGCAGCTTTCCGCGCACGTTTTGCTCGACGCGAAAGACTCTGCGTGGATGGAAGAGCCCGGCTATCTGGGAGCACGCCAGGCTTTCATGATCGCTGGCACCCGGATCGTCCCGGTGCCCGTCGATCAAGAGGGCCTGAACGTAGAAGAGGGAATTCGTCGCGGGCGCAGCGCGCGGGCCGTTTACATCACGCCGTCGCACCAATATCCGCTGGGCGTAATCATGAGTGCCACGCGACGGATGCAGCTGCTGAGTTGGGCTGAACGCAGGGGCGCATGGATCATTGAGGATGATTACGACAGCGAATACCGGTTTGGAAGTCGCCCGATTGCTTCGCTGCAGGGTCTGGATGCTGACGCGCGCGTGATTTACGTAGGAACATTCAGCAAGGTGATGTTTCCCGCTCTGCGCTTGGGATACTTGGTTGTTCCGAAAGACTTGGCGCGAGCCTTCACGGCAGCGCGGGAAGCCACCGATATTTTCTCCTCCACTCTGTATCAGGCAGCCATGACTGATTTCATCCGCGAAGGACATTTCGCGCGACATATCCGCAGGATGCGAATGCTCTATGCCGAGCGGCGCACCGTGCTGGTTGAAGCGATCCGAAAGGAAATGGCGGGCCAGCTCGAGGTGCTCGGCGAGGAAGCCGGAATGCACCTGGTAGCGCTGCTGCCGCCGGGGGTGAGCGACGTAGCCGTTTCGGTGAAAGCCGCCAAGCGCGGCATCTCCGCCGTGCCATTGTCTTCCTGCTATGCGAAAGCACCGAAGCGCGGTGGCCTCATCCTGGGCTACGGCGGGACCGCCCCCGCCCAAATCCGCGAAGCCGCCCGCACCTTAGCCGCCTGCCTCTGACCTGCTTTGAGGCCTGGCGCGTTTTTGGGTTCACCTGCTTGACCGACTTATCGCCCGGTTTTTCCTCAGTTTTCCCTTGAGGAATCTCTCTTGCCAGTCTTCACTCTAAAACAAACCGCAGTTATGGCTTTTGCGTTGGACGCAGCAAGACTTCGCTGATGAAGCTCTGAGGTGCTTGCGTGACTATCATCTCCACTACGTGAGCTACGTCATCGGGTTGGAGCATCTTGCGGGGATCTTTCCCGGCGTGCGGAGAAAAATCCGTGGCTACCGTTCCAGGGCAAATCGCACTAACTCTTATGCCAAAGGCTCTTAGGTCTTCCGCCATGCATTCGGTCATCCCCAAAAGTCCCCATTTCGATGCGCAGTATATGGCTCCTCCGGCAAAAGCGTTTTTCCCCGCTAGCGACACGATGTTAACGATGTGTCCGGTGCGCCGCTCGATCATTCCTTTCGCCACGGCTTTGCTCAGCAGAATCACGGATTTCAAATTGGTGTCTAATACGGAGTCCCAGGCCGCTTCGGGCGCTTCATAAAAAGGGCCAAAATATCCAATGCCTGCATTGTTCACCAAAATATCAATCGCTCCCAACGCCTGTTTCGTCTCCTCCACGAGCGACAAAATGTCCCTACCGCTGGTAACGTCGCTCGGCACGATCACCACTTCGGCGCCCATGCCCTTCAACTCATGAGCTACATTCTCCAGTTTGTCTGCACTTCGCGCGCACAAACTGAGCTTCGCCCCCAAGCCTGCAAGCTTCCGGGCGATCGCCAGCCCGATTCCGCGGCTGGCGCCGGTAACGATGGCCACTTTACCGTTCAGCGTTTTTTCTTTAGCCATAAGCAAACTCCAACGAGGCGACTATTTACCGAGATTGAACATCATAACATTGGGGCGTGGCGCGCGCGGACGCCTGCAAATGCTCCCCAATTGAGAATCATCGGCGGATTCACCTTGCGCACGTGAATGGCTTTCCCTATAATCCGTGGATTCTTTACCCCGTTTTCTCTAGGCGAGTTGCAGGCCTAGTTTGATTCTATCCGATGTGAATTTGGTCCAGGAGGCAGTGAAGAATATGCGAAAGTTTTTCGGCATCTTAGGAGCGATCTTCGCCATCGTCGGACTTCTTTGTCTCTCTGGGCAGCCGACCGCAGCCCAGGATCAGTCGGATCAAAACAAGGCTCCCGCCTACACCATGCCGGAATATAACGGGTTCCAGGCCTGCCACGCGGAAACCAACGCCCAAATGCGAGTCAAGTGTCTTGACGATTTTGTTGCAAAATTTCCCAATTCCACTCTCATGCCCTACGTTCTCCAGCTTTATGTTGCGAGTTACAACGAGCTGAAAAATTATCCGAAGACCATCGAATATGCGGACAAGCTGGTTGCGCTGGGAGACAAAGTAGATGCAGGGACGAAGTTGCAGGCGCTTTATACGCGATCGCTCGCGTTCAACTATGCGTTTAGCGAGAAGGCCGCCGACCCGGATCAACTCAATAAGGCGCGCGCGGCGGCTGTGGAGGGACTCAAGACCCTCAACAGCATTTCCAAACCAGCCAATCTTACCGACGACCAATTCGCCGAGCAGAAGAAGGGGCCAACGGTTATGTTCAACTACACGGCGGGATCGGCGTCCTTCACGTTGAAGGATTACCCCGCCGCGATTCAGTACTTCAGAGCAGCGCTCGCCGTCAACCCGACTGACGCGATAACAAATTATCGTCTGGGGCTCGCCTATCTGCAATCAACTCCTCCGCAGCCGCTGGATGGTTTTTGGTACCTTGCGCGCGCCATCGATCAGAAGATTCCCGACGATGCAAAGGTAAAGGATTACCTTCGCAAGCAGATTCTCGCCAACGAGCAACCGGGCTGCGATTCTCTTACGGATGCGCAACTGGCGGAGTTGCTGCAGTTGGCGGCGAATTCTCCGGAGCGCCCGGCAACCTACACGATCCCCAGCGCGGACGATCTGAAGAAGATTCAAACATCGAGCAACATTTTGACCGTGCTAGCGGATCTCCAAGCTGGTGGCGATAAAGCCAAAATGACTTGGCTAGCGATCTGCGGCGCGGAATTCCCGGAAGTCGTCGGCAAGGTGATCGAGGTCACTCCCGGAACTGATTTCGTGGAGCTGAAGTTGGCTACCGGCGCTACTCCGGAGGAAATCGAAAAGGCCACCGTGCCCAACCTTGACGTAAAGGTGGTTGGCCAGCCCGAAGCTGCCCGTTTGCAAAAGGATGACGGAGTGCGCTTCAGCGGCACGCTCGCCAGTTACGATCCGCCGCCATCTTTCATGCTGCGCTGGGACAAGGCCAAAGTGAACCCGGAAGACATCCCGGCCGAAAAGGGCAAGCACACTCCGCACAAAGTGGCCCCCAAGTCGGTAAAATAAATCTCCACACGTAGGTTACCAAAACCGCCGGCCGGCTCGTAACTGAGCCGGCCATTTTTTCTCGATGTTTGCGTCATCGCGGACCCAGAGAATGGCGGCTATGCTCGACGCGATATTCTGCGCTCCAGCGGCTGCGATGAAGGGAGAAGCCTAACTGCGGTGACGTCTGCTATGGTCCAGCTTGTATTCGTCTACTTTGCGGCTAAGGGTGTTGCGGTGGATTCCCAGCGCTTTGGCGGCGCGGGATTGGTTCCCGTTCAGGCGCTCCAGCACGCGTTTGATGAATTTCTTTTCAAATTCGGTGACTGCTTCTTCGAGCAGAATCCCACGCTCGACCATCATGCCCACCAGCGATTCCAATTGATCTTTCACGGTGCCGGCTCCGAACTTGAGTAGCTGTTTCCCGTACTTGTCAGCTTAATGGATGGCCGGTAATGCGCTGATATGCGTCCCGATATTTCTGCGTGGTTCCCGCGACCACGTCTGGCGGCAGAGCCGGCGCCGGAGGGCGCTTGTCCCAGCCAATCTTTTCCAGATAGTCGCGAACGTACTGTTTGTCAAAGGACGGCTGTGCTTTCCCAGCAGAGTACTCGCCGGCGGGCCAGAACCGCGAAGAGTCAGGCGTGAGAGCTTCGTCAATCCAGATCATTTCATTGCCGATCATGCCGAACTCGAACTTCGTGTCGGCAATTATAATTCCGCGCGCGGCGGCAAATTCGGAAGCCAAGCGATAAATCTTCAGGCTGGTGTCGCGCAGACGTTCCGCCAGCGGTCGGCCGATACGCGAAATGGTTTCGTCAAACGAGATGTTTTCATCGTGGCCGCTGGTAGCTTTGGTCGAAGGCGTAAAGATGGCTTCAGGCAGTTTGTCAGACTCGCGCAACCCGGAAGGCAGCGAGATATCGCAAATCGCGCCCGTCTTCTGATAATCCTTCCAGCCCGAACCCGAGATGTAGCCGCGGACGACGCACTCGATCGGAACCGGCTCAGTCTTCTTCACCAGCATCGCCCGGCCTTCCAGCGAACGCCTGTAGGGCGCCAGCTCGCCGTCAAAATTCTCGGCTGTGATCACGTGGTTGGGGACCACATTCGCGAGCTTGTTGAACCAGAAAAGCGAAAGTTGCGTCAACACGCAGCCCTTGTCAGGGATTGGTGTGGGCAGCACGACGTCAAAAGCCGACAGCCGGTCGGTAGCCACGATCAGCAGGCGATCGTCAAGCTCGTAAATGTCGCGAACCTTGCCTCGCCCTCGAAGCTTGAGTTTCGGGAAGTCCGTTTGCGAAATGATGGCGCTCATTTGTGGAGAAGACACGGAATGTTTTTCCTCACTGGAGGCGGGTATTCTAGCGCAGGAAGTACGGATGTCAACGCCTAAGAAATTTCTGGCGGGAATTACCTAGCGCAGAAGCTTTTACAAAGTGTCCCACGGCCACCTAAAGAATGCATCCGACCACGCCTCAGGGGCCTCGGCACAGGATTTAGGCAGCGTTGCTCGCGGCCTTCGGCTCGGACGCCGCCGCGGCTTCTTCCCACTTGACGGAGACCAGTTTTGAGACGCCGGGTTCCTGCATGGTGACGCCGTAGAGAACGGAGCCCATTTCCATGGTCTTACGGTTGTGGGTCACCACGATGAATTGCGTCTGCGCGCACATCTCCGCGAGCATCCTGTTGAAGCGTCCAACATTGGCTTCGTCCAGCGGCGCGTCCACTTCGTCAAGGATACAGAACGGACTCGGCTGGTAGCGGAACACGGCGATGAGCAGCGCGAGCGCCGTAAGGGCTTTTTCGCCGCCGGAGAGCAACAGAATGTTTTGCAGACGCTTTCCCGGCGGCTGCGCGACAATGTCGATTCCCGCGTCGCCCGAGCTGTCCGGCTCGCTGAGGCGCATCTCGCCATGCCCGCCGCCAAATAGCGACTGGAACGCGATCGCAAAATGCGTATTGATGAAGTTGAAAGCTTCTTCGAATTTCTGCCGCGAGACCTGATCCAGTTCGGTAATCGTAAGCCGCGTGTTCTCGATAGCGGCCACCAAGTCGTCGCGCTCGCGTCGCAGGAAACCTTCACGCTGTTCGCACTCCTGAAATTCTTCGAGCGCCATCATGTTGACCGGCCCGATGGCTTCGACGCGCGCCTTCATCTCGTTGTAATTTGTCTCGGCCGCCACCAGATCTTCGCCGACGAGCAACTGTGTTTCTTGCGCCATCAAGTCTTCGGGTTGCGCGTTTAGCTCAGCGATGCAGGTCTGGCGCAGATAGTCGCGGTCCGCATCGTTGCGCGCTTTCTCGATTTGCCGCTGGCTGCGTTCGGCGCGAAGTTCATCCAGGGATTGCCTCTTGCCTCGCACGGATTCTTCGAGTTGAGCGGTGCGGCTGCGGGCAGCTTCCCATTCTTTCTCGAGTGAGTTTTTTTGTTCTTCCAGGCGGACTTTTTCCTTGCGCAGATCTTCGGCTTGAATCGAAAGCTGGCCGCAAGAAGATTCCAGCTCCGATTTCTCCTGATACATAGCTTTTTGTTGCTGGCGCAGCGACAGCAAACGTTCGCCGGCCAGCCCGATTTCTTCGGTCACTTTTTGCCCGGCCGATTCCGCGCTCATAAGCCGTTCCGTCATGGTGGCCAGCTCTTCGCGATTTGCGCCCAGCCGCTCTTGCAAAGTTTGAAAGTCCTGGCGCATGCGCAGAAGTTTCTCGGAAGCTTCGACACTTTCCGTTTCCGCCGCGGCTCTGGAACGCGTCGCTTCGGCGTGTTGCTGGCGGGATAGCCCGGCGCGTATTCGCGCCGATTCCGCTTCGGAATTCAGAAGCCTGATCTCCTGGCGTTCGGCCGAGAGCTGCGCTTCGATTCTTTGCAGCTCCGAGCGCGCCTGGTCCAGAAGATGCGTTGCGCCGACGAGCGACTTCTCGGCCTCGACATGCTGCGAAATAGCTGCGCTCACCGCGGACTCGCCGTCGCGAATTTCATCCGCCAGCCGTGTCAGCTTTTGTTGTTGTTCCTGCGAAATCCGATCCAGCCGCGCAGCTTCAGCCTCATGCTGACGCAACTCTCGCTTGAGCGCCAGCGGACCTGCCTCACCCGCGCGGCCTCCTGACACGATGCGCCCGTGGTAACAACTGCCGTCGAGCGTCAAATAATAACTGTGCGGATTTTCATTCGCGAGTTGCTCAGCGACCGCAGAAGTCTCCACTAAATACGCGGTGCGCAACTTCGTAAGGAAATTCTTCGCGGCCGAACCTATCGGCGCACGGAAGTCAACCAGGCGGTCGAGTCTAGCCACAACGCCCGCCGGCAGAGGAAGTGAACCATCCGCTTCAAGCGTGGAAGCAGCAACGTTGTGCAGCGAGTCCACGAAGAAAGTCGCCCGGCCGCCCATTTCATTGCGCAGCAAAGTAATTCCCGCCCGCGCGCGGTCGAAGGACTCCACGACAATGTATTCCAACTCTTCGCGGAGAAACTGTTCGATGGCGCCTTCGTATTTTTCCTGTACCTCGGCATAGTCGGCCAGCAAACCGGCGGCACGGAAGCCGCTGTCGGATTCCGCACCTTCGTCGCTAGGTTCGATCGCAAATAGTTTTTGTACTGCATCGGCGGTATAGGCGCGGTCGCTTAAGATTTGTTCGATCGAAGCGCGGCGAGCTCGCTCCGCGGAGAGACTTTCGCGAATAACTTCGAGCCGCTGGCTCGCTTCACTCTGGCTATGGCGAAGTTCTGCAAGCTGCGACTGCGAGTCGTGGACAGCTTGCCCTAGTTCGTGGGCCTGTTTTTCCGATTGCTGAAAGGTGCTTTCTGCGGCCGCAACTTTTTCGGTCAAGCCCGCATACTCTGCTTCGATCGCTCGCAATCCCAGGCCGCGCTGTTCTTCAGCGGCCGTGTATCGAGCGGCATTTTCTTCCGCTTGCAGCGATTCGGCTTGTTCGCGTGCGGATTCTTCCACCAGACGCGCGGCGAGCTGGCGAAGTTCGGCGATGGAAATTTCCAGGCGCTCTTGTTCGCCGGTGCTGTAGGCAGCTTGTTCGGTGGTCTGGCGCAGCGCCGCTTCCAGAAGCGCGGTTTGCTCGCGAAGGGAACTGACTGCTTCGCGCTGTGCCAGCATCCGCGCGCCCAGTTCCGTGGCTTGGCGCTCGGCCTGTTCCAATTCAACGATCAAGCGCGTGGCGCGCGTATCAATCTGCGCCACTTGCTCGCGATTGAAGGTGATTCGGTTTTCAGCGCGATCGAGATCGAGCGCCGTTTGACCGAGCAGGTTATGAATTTGCCGCAGTTCGCCGTCGAGTTCGTAGCTTCGCGCACTCAGGCGTTCCTGGTCGGACTCGAGCTCGTGCACCGATCGCGCCTCGCGTTCTTCGGCCGATTCCATGTCGCGCAGCAAATTTTCCAAACGGGCGGCTTCGATGTCGAGATGCTCGGCTTTACTGGCAAGAACGCTGCGCAGCAACCCGCGCATTTGTTCGCGCAATTCGGCGTAACGCCGTGCCTTGGAAGCCTGGCGTTTCAACGAAACAAGCTGCTTTTCCACTTCAACGAGAATGTCGTTCACCCGCGACAGGTTGATTTTCGAGGCCTCGAGCTTGGCCTCCGCCAAACGGCGCTTGGTTTTGTACATCGTTACGCCGGCGGCTTCTTCGATGATCGCTCGGCGGTCCATTGGTTTTGAATTCAGAATCTGACCGATGCGGCCCTGTTCGATGATTGCGTAGCTGTCGGGCCCGAGTCCGAGACCCATGAAGAGTTCCTGTACGTCGCGTAAACGCGCCACGCGGCCGTTGATTAAATACTCGCTCTGGCCCGAACGGTAGAGCCGGCGCCCCACCACCACTTCACCGGGCTTCAAGGCCATTGCCGGCTTCTCCGCCATGCGCTTCTTCCAAGGCTTCTTTTTGTCTGCTTCCGCTTCGGCATCCGCATCGGCCATTACGATCGCGTCTGGAAGGCTTTTGGTTTCCTGGCCCACAATTTCGACAAATCCGTCTTCATTGGTTACCGAGACTGGGGCAGCAGGCTCGACAATTGCGATTCCGCTCTCGGCAGGCGTGGCCTCAGGTGCGTCCAGAACTTTGGCGACAGCTTCGGATAATTCCGGGTCCACTAGGGTGAGCGTCACTTCCGCCAAGCCCAAAGGAGGCCGCTTTGCCGTGCCGTTGAAGATGCAATCGGACATGCGCTCGGCGCGTAACTGCTTATGGCTCTGCTCTCCGAGCACCCAAGACACCGCGTCCACAACGTTCGATTTGCCGCACCCATTCGGCCCCACGATGCAAGTGATGCCGCTGCCGCTGAAGGTGATCGGCGTCTTCTCGAAGAAAGATTTGAAGCCCAACAACTCCACTTTACGCAGCTTTAGCACCAGTTTCCTCGCACAGTTCGCTTCCTAAGCCTGGTCGGCAGAAGCGGATTGGATTTAGATTTCTTGGGAGGTCTTCCGAGACAAAAAATGCAGGAGGGTCGATAGATCAATGGCCCTGCCGCCTGGCGCTATCGGATCGGCGGTACGGGAAGAGAAATTAGCATGCCGAGCCAGCGGAGTAAAGAGCGCTTTTCCGATTTGTTCCAGCGGGAATCTATCTGCTCCACGGAGGCTTCCCATTTCCTTCTCCCTATTTTTAGCTTAAAGTAAGGGTGCTATGGCGGACTACTATTTGCTCAAAACAGAGCCTTCAGAATACTCGTTTGCCGACCTCCAGCGAGATAAAGCTACGGTATGGGACGGCGTGTCAAACCCCGTGGCTTTACGCAATCTGCGCGAAATGAAGCCCGGCGCGCAGCTGGTCGTCTACCACACGGGAGACGAAAGAACCGTGGTGGGAACCGCCAAGGTCATTTCGGTGGACGACGCGAATCCCAAGAAACCGGAAGTCGAGATACAGGCTGGAAAACCGCTCGCTAAACCGGTGTCGCTGGCAGAAATCAAGGCGAGCAAGCTCTTCACCGACTCACCCTTGGTGCGGCAAGGAAGGCTATCGGTAGTGCCTCTGACCGCCGCTCAATACCAGTGGCTCACAGCCCGCTGACCATCCCGATTCCGCGCCTCTCCAGCATCTGCCCGCCTTACCGAGAGCGGTTCTGCACAAAGCTGCACATAAACAGAAAGTGCCTGCACAATTGCCCGGAGAAGCCGGCCCTCGATATAAGTTAACTATTTTATTTTCAATGTATTGTGCGATTGTCCGTTCGGGGGTTTAATTGCAATGTCTACTAATATTATAGACTTACTAGAATCTATGAGCCCTATCCCAATTCCGAGGCTCCCGGTGCAGAACCCAAAGACTGCCGTTCTAAACTCTGTTTCCAGCGCCAAAAGAAACAGCACTAACGTCGACGTAGCCATTATCGGCGGCGGCTTCAGTGGCACAATGCTCGCTGTTCAGCTGCTACGTCGCGCACCTTTTCTTAGAATCGGAGTCATCGACAAGAGCTCAATTCCGGGCCGCGGCTTAGCCTACAGCACGCAGTACAACTGCCATCTGCTCAACGTGCCGGCCGGAAATATGAGCGCACTGCACGAGGATCCCAGCCACTTCCTGCGCTGGGCACGCGCCAATTGTGGTCCTGCCGTCCACGCAGAAAGCTTCGTTTCGCGCATGGCCTATGGCCGATACATCGGTTCGCTCCTAGAAGAATCAGCCATACAGGAAGGCGGTCATTCGCTCGAGTGGTTTCAAGAAGCGGCTGTGTCGCTCCGGCGCGAGAATGGTGAGCCTGTTGTACTGTTGAAAAACGGTCGGGAGCTTCACGCGGAGGTTGTAATTCTGGCCATTGGCAATTTTCCTCCAGGCAATCCGAAAGTTAGTGGTTTGTCCGGGCAAAGGAAGAAATATATCCCGTTTGCATGGTCGCCCTCGGCGCTCGAAGGCCTTGATCCAAACGGAAGCGTCCTATTGATCGGTTCGGGACTTACCAGCATCGATCTCACCGTGGCGCTTCAGGCCAGAAAGTTTCAAGGCCAGATTCAAATCATTTCCCGGCACGGTCTGGTTCCGCAGCGTCACCAGGCGGTGGAACCGTGGCCGCAGTTTTGGCATCAAGGCTCGCCCAGAAACATTCGCGGGCTGATGCACCTGATTCGCAATCAAGTTCGAGCCGCGGCCGAGCAGGGCGTTGATTGGCGCTCGGTGATCAATTCGCTTCGCCCAGTGGCTCAGGATATTTGGAAGTCTCTTCCGCACGAAGAACGAGCTCGGTTCCTGCGCCATGCGCGCCCCTATTGGGAAGCACATCGTCATCGCATCGCCTTCGAAATTCACAACGTCGTTTCTCGCCTGATTTCCGAAGGTCGGCTCACCATCTATGCCGGCAGAATAACCGAGTACAGCGAGGTGAGCGACCAAGCGGTAGTCACCTTCCGCAATCGCAAGGACGGAAGTTTCCGACGGTTACAAGTGGACCGTATGATCAACTGCACCGGCTCGGAATCCGATTGCCGGAGAATTGACGATGCTTTGCTAACCAGCTTGTTTCTTCAGGGAGAAGCCAGGCCGGATCCACTTTTCCTTGGCCTGGATGTGGACTCCAAGGGCTCGGTGCTGAATTTCAACGGAGTCCCCTCGAACTCGCTCTTCGCTATCGGCCCGGTCAAGAAAGGTGGGTTGTGGGAAACAACCGCTGTGCCTGAAATTCGAAAACAGGCCTCGGACTTGGCCGAGCACGTTGTTCATCTGCTTGCCTATCGCCGAAACTCGCGCCACAAAAATAGCGTGGTCGAAGCCAGCGCGTAGCCGCTGCGCGGTTTCGATTCGCTCGGCACCTCCGCGATTTCTTGCGCATTGACTTGAGCCCTGGCGCGGCCTAGCATTGCGCGCACGGAGGGCAAATTTGCAACCGGAAGTTCCGCCAGGTCCGCGCCGCATACTGCCTGCCGCAGCAATCCTGATCGCAATTTTCTTTCTGTCGGTTGCCAGCCGGCGCCCTCCGGCACCCAAGCCAGCCAGCGCTCCCGCTACTGAGTTTTCCGCGATTCGCGCCCGCGAACTGCTGTACCGCTTGGTGGGCGACGGCGTGCCGCACCCGGCGGGAAGCGCGGCAAACGATGTCGTGCGCGGCAGGGTCCTCGAGGAGTTGTCCAAGCTTGGTTACCAACCTCAAGTACAGATCGGTTTTTCCTGCGCGGAATATGGAACCTGCGCCACGGCAAAAAATATTTTGGCGCGCCTGGACGGTACCGAGCCCGGGGCGGCCGTACTGCTCGCGGCACATTACGATTCGGTTCCAGCGGGCCCGGGAGCTTCCGATGATGGCGCCGGAGTTGCCGCCGTACTGGAAATCGCTCGCGCTTTGAAATCGACCGCCACGCCGCGCCACTCGATTGTCATTCTGATTGATGACGCAGAAGAGCCGGGGATGATTGGCGCGCGCGTGTTTGTGGAGCAAAGTCCCTGGGCCAAAGACATTCGAGCGGCCGTCAACTTGGAAGCGCGTGGAACCTCTGGGCCAAGCCTGATGTTCGAGACCGGCAGCGCGAATTACTGGACGCTGAAGATTTATTCGAGGTATGCAGCGCGTCCCGCCACTAATTCAATTTTCTACGAGGCCTACAAGCAGCTCCCGAACAACACCGATTTCACAATATTCAAGGCCGCAGGCTATCAAGGGCTTAACTTCGCTTTCATCGATGGCGTAAATCGCTATCACACCCCGCTGGACAAATTCGAGAATGCAAGCCCTCGAAGTTTGCAGCATCATGGAGAAAACGCTTTGCCCGTGGTGTTGGCTCTAGCGAACGCGGACCTTTCGAATCCACCTCAGACTGAAGGTGTTTTCTTCGATCTCTTCGAGCGTCACGTCATCCTGTGGCCCGCCAAGTGGAGTTTGCCGATTGCGATCCTCGCGCTGGTCCTTCTGTGTTTTGAAATTGGGTGGCTCATCGCTAAAGCGCGCCTTCACCCGTCGGCGCTTCTGTGGGGAGCTGTCAACTGGCTCGCGATTCTGGTGACCACCGGCGTTCTCGCCCTCATTCTCCACTTGGTTCTGCGCGCAGTCGGAGTCGCCCCGGCCAACTGGCCGTCCCATGCTCTTCCGCTACAGATTGCGTTCTGGTCACTCGCGATTTCTGTGGCGAGTGTTTTGCCTCTCGCGTTCGCCGCTCGCTCTGGGTTTTGGGGTCTATGGGCCGGCGGATGGATTTGGTGGACTTTGCTGTCTGCCATCATGGCTTGGCTCACACACGGCGTCAGCTTTCTCATGCTGGTCCCGTCCTGCGTGGCGGTCGTCGTGGGATTATTCTTTACGCTGCGCTCGAGCGACCCGCGCCGCGGCGTGTGGCTGGCGGCGGCTTTGCCTTTATTCGCAGCCGGCACCATTGGTTTTACTTCGCTATTTTTCCTATACGAAGGCTTGGGCGTCCGCTTGCTGCCGGGCACGGCGCTGATCCTGGCTATACTGTTCAGCCCCGGTGCTCCGTTGTTGGGCAGTTTGCGCGGCTCGAACTCGGCGGCCCGTTTCGCGCTTCCGGGCATGGCAATCGCCGTCACCATACTCGCGATTTTCGCCTCGGTTGTAGCGCCGGCGTATTCCGCGAAGTCTCCCGAGCGCGTCAACTTGCAATACCGCCAGGACAGCGATGGCGGCAAATCGCAATGGGCTGTGCACTCAGATTCCGGCCGCCTGCCCGAATCCATTCGCGTAGCGACAACCTTTCATCGCACCGATAAAGGCTTCTTTCCCTGGGAGACCGAAGCAGCTTTCGTCGCCGACGCACCGCACCTGGCAATCGCTCCTCCCACTCTGACGATTCTCGAATCATCCATATTGAATGGAAAGCGGCAATATCGAGTCTTGTTGCGCTCCGAACGCGGCGCGCCTGACGCGATGGTTCTGTTTCCGCCCGATTCAGGGATTGATGGAGTTCGCATGCAGGGCCAACCGGTGCAGTCTGAAGACGCACGAATTCGGCGATTCTTGAATGGCTGGGATGTCTACGACTGCGTGACGATGTCGGCGAAGGGCGTGGAAATAAGTTTTGAGCTGCCTACCGGCAAGCCAGTGGAAGTTTACGCGATGGATCGCTCTTACGGCCTTCCGCTTGAGGGAATGTTTCTTCTGAAATCGCGCGGGTTGACGGCCACACCTTCCGGGCAAGGCGACGTTACGATTATCAGCCGCCGGGTTCAGCTGAACCCCTAAGGGCAGGCTCCTTTTTGCCGGGTTGCTGCGGTCTGAGATGATGAGGTTCCCGCCGTCATCCTGGTTAGGGCCGACGTCCGCCAGCATCCTCGGCCGCTGTGCTAGTTGTTCTTACGCGTTCGGCCTGGCGCCGAGATTACGACGTTTCCCGCATCATCTTGCTCGGCAACCAGCGCCGCCTTTTGGGTCCCGGATTTCTTCATCGCCTGCGCCACGCGCGCCGCTTCAGCCACCGCAAGCGGCCTGGTCTCCTGCTCCTTCTCCGCCGTACTTATGGCTTCATGATAATTCTGAAAAGTGGTCGGGACGAACTCGCCCGGGTTGTTTGCGCTCACATTCATGCGCGGGCCGGAATACGGCCCCGGGGAGCTGTTGGCTGCGGTAGTGTGAGGCGTACTGAGGCCTCCCGACGCGCCCCCACCGCCGGCGGAAGTTGGCATGGCGGCTCCGCTGGAGCCCGACGCGCCGGATCTCTGTGCGTGTGCGGCGCCGGCTAGAGATAAGAAGCCCGCAAGAAGAATCAATTTTTTCATCGTTTTTTTCTCTTTTGCTCGCGTCCGTTTTTCAGCACGCGAGTCGCAAAACTGTTTGTAGACTACATGAACACATTCTTCAAAAAATGGGCCAAAAGTACGGTGGGTACTATCGCCCGGCTTCCATTTTCAAAACTAGCAAACCTTGGGTTTCGAAGGTCCAAGACCCATTTCTCTTGGAGCAATTTCAATGCCTAATGGCCTGAAGACAGGCATCCCGATGGGGCAATCACCCTCTCGTCTGCAGTTGGCGCTTCCTAGGTCGGCTGCAGCGCCCTCCAAATCAAAATGAGAAAGTGTGCACAACAGCACAGAACTAGGCCTTCTACACAGCTAGTCTGGTGTCTGTAAAGTGTCCTCCCGCACGCGAAGACACATAAGCGCAAGTCGAGAAAGCGGGATCGCCAAGGTTCTCTCACTCGACCGCAAGGAGATGAAAAAATGCTTGGGTTAATCGCTGCAGTTCTAATCGTTCTCTGGTTGCTGGGGTTTTTCGCCTTCCACGTAACCACTGGTTTGATTCACATTGTCCTGGTGGTGGGCCTGATATTACTTGTGCTGCATTTCGTGAGAGGCAGCGCATCCAGCGCATAGCGTAGCTCGCCCGCCGAAAACTTTAGCATCAGCAATTCTGATCATGGAGGTCAGCGATGATACGTAAATCGATTCTCGTTCTATGTTTCACACTTTTCGCAACAGCGGTGGTTTCCGCACAGAACAAGGAACAAAAGCGCCTGGAGAATTCCGGGGTCGTGATGCAGGAAATCATGGACATTCCCGACAATATCCCACAATCGGTAATGGAAAATGCCAAATGCGTCATCGTTTTTCCGTCGGTTTTGAAGGCAGCCTTTGTGGTCGGCGCCAGTTACGGCCGCGGTGCAATGGTTTGCAGGAGAGGGGAGGAGTTTAAGGGACCGTGGGGCTCGCCGGCCATGTACGCACTGGAAGGCGGCAGCATTGGATTTCAAATCGGTGGACAAGCTACCGATCTCGTTCTCTTAATCATGAACGACCGCGGGGCGAGTTCGATTCTCGACAGCAAAGTAAAACTGGGCGGCGACGCCTCGATCGCTGCGGGTCCTGTGGGCCGCGATGCGACAGCGGACACCGACGCCTTCATGCGAGCGGAAGTTCTCAGCTATTCACGCACGCGCGGTCTCTTTGCCGGCGTTTCACTGGAAGGCTCCACGCTTCGTCCCGATGACGACGCCACCGCGGACGTCTATGGCCGCCATCTCACCGCACGAGAAATCGTGTTGGGTGGACATGTCGAGGTCCCTGACTCCGGCCGCCACTTGGTTGCAGTGTTGCAGAAAAATTCACCTCGGAATGAATCGAAAGTATCCGCGAGCAAGTAATCGTTGGGCTACTTGTAATTCCGTATTGGGTGCCGGTCCGGAGAGCTCGTGGAAGGTTTATTCCGCGAGCTCTGGGACTCCTTCGCCACAACTCTAGAACCTCGCAGAATTAGAAGTGATTCAAGCCCGGCGTGGCGCCCACCTCTGCCCAAGTGAACGCACCTGTGATGCCGGGATTTGCTTCGAAGTCAAAGTTGGTTTATCGGGATCCCAGGCAAGATCGAATCTGAGGGCTATCGCCGGGTGTTCATTTCCGAGATCACGGAGCTTGCCCGTTGACGGCAGTGAGAGTCCCTTGGACGCTCGGTTTGGCCGATGGGTTCAAACGCGCCTGGCGCGGCTTGGAAATCACCATGTTTCCCGCATCATCCTGCTGCGCAACCAGAGCAGGCTTTGCGGTGCCAGAATTCTTCGCGGCCTGATTCGAACGCGCCGCATCAGCGATCCCAGACTTCGCTTTCAACTGCTCTTCGCCGGTGGTCAGCGCTTCTGAGTAACCCACGAAGGTGGAAGGCACGAAACCAGGCCCGCCTGAAGCGCTCGTAGCCGCATGGGAATTTGCGGCGGCGATCGCCCTAGCGTAAGGACACTGCGCATGCGCCGCGCTTGCCGCCAACGCAAAGCCTGCCAATAGGAGTAACTTTTTCATAGGTTTTCGCCTTCGCACCGAAAAATTTTCAGCGCAAGACCTGTTGTTATCTTACGCCTTAGCGAGTCCTGTTAAAAATAGTACGAAAGTACCAGGGGGATACTAAGATCCACTCGTTGCCCAAAACCCCGTCTGTCTCGCAGAGCTCAAACCTTGGAAAGATCGAATTTGTTCGTGGTTTGACAGGAGGGCACCCGGCTCGCCACCCGAGGGGCATTTCGAGAAACCTTCCGGCTCTCCGGCTTTGCTGCAAACCAAAGCCTCAGATAGAATTACACTTTTCTCATGGCCAAAAAAATGACCGCCGTACGCTTGCACAATACGCTCACGAACCGGCTCGAACCTCTTGAGCCGATTCACCAGGGCGAAGTTCGTATGTACACCTGCGGGCCCACGGTCTATGACTTTGCGCACATCGGAAACTTTCGAACCTTTGTTTTTCAAGATGTACTGCGCCGTTTCCTGCGGTCGCGGGACTATCGCGTGATGCAGGTGATGAACTTGACCGACGTAGACGACCGCATTATCCAGAAAGCCGCCGCCGCCGGCGAGGGCATCCGCGAGTACACCGAAAAATACATCCAGGCTTTCCTGGAAGACATGGACGCACTGCACCTGGAAGCCCCGGAAGAAATCGTGCGCGCCACCGACCACATCGAAGACATGGTGGTGCTGATAGAGCGTCTCCAGAAGAAAGGCCTCACCTATACGAGTGAGGGTTCCATCTACTACAGCATTGCGAAATTCCCGCATTACGGAAAACTTTCTCATATCGATTTGGCGGGAATGAAGACGGGCGTGCGCGTCGACGTCGATCAATACGAAAAGGAAAATGCGCGAGATTTTGCGCTGTGGAAAGCTCCCAAACCCGGCGAGCATTTCTGGGAAACGCGCATCGGCCCCGGCCGTCCCGGGTGGCACATCGAGTGCTCCGCAATGGCCATGAAATATCTGGGAGATACGCTGGACCTCCACACCGGCGGAGTGGACTTAACCTTCCCGCATCATGAAAACGAAATCGCTCAGAGTGAAGCGGCCACCGGCCATCCCTTCGTCAAAATCTGGCTGCACGCCGATCATCTGATCATCGATGGCGAGAAAATGTCCAAATCGCTCGGCAATTTCTTTACCCTGCGCGATCTCTTCGCAAAAAACCAAAAACCTTCCAGCATCCGTTTTCTGCTGCTTTCCGTTCCGTATCGCCGCCAGCTCAATTTCACCGCGGACAGTTTGAAACAAGCGGAAAGCTCTGTCGCGCGGCTGCGGAATTTCGTTTCGCGGCTGAAGACGGAGCAATTTCCCGCCGGCTCGAGCGCCGGAATCCGCAAGCGCGCGGAAAAAGCGGAACACGATTTCGACGCCGGCTTGGCCGAGGATCTCAACACCGCACTCGCCCTCGCCGCGGTCTTCGATTTGGTGCGCGATGTGAACACGGCCATGGATCGTCGGGAATTTCTGCAGCAGGACGCGCCGCGCGTCATCGCCGCCATGGAGAAAGTAGATAAAGTCCTGGCCGTCCTCGCCGATGACGACGACGAAAAACTCCGCAAGCTCGGTTTTGGCCTGGATCAGCAGCGTCTTTCCTCGGAAAAAATCGAAGCGCTCGTCGAGGAGCGCATGGAGGCGAAAAAACGGCGGGACTTCAAGCGTAGCGATGAGATCCGCCAACAGCTCGCGGAATCTGGTATCATAGTGGAAGATACGCGAGACGGCAGTGTCCGTTGGAAGTACAAGTGAAGATCTCCTGGAAATACATTTCGTCGCTGCATAGCCAGCCCTCTCACGAGCGCCCAAACCTCTTCGGCGTTGATTAAGTCCTCTTCCTCCATTCGATTTGCCCGACATGACCCGGCGGAAACCGGTCTGCGTGCCGGCGCATAAAGAATTCATAAATCTACTTCCTGGAGGAAGACATGCAAGCGACGGAAACCAAGATCGACACAAAGCTCCCGCACCTGATTACTCCGCTCCCCGGCCCCAAGGCCAAGCAGCTCGTTGAGCGCGACGCGCACGTTATTTCGCCGTCGTACACGCGCGATTATCCACTCGTCGCTAAAAAGGGACGCGGCGCGGTGATCGAAGATGTGGACGGCAACGCCTTCCTCGATTTCGCAGCCGGCATCGCCGTCGTTTCCACCGGCCATTGCCATCCGGAGGTGGTCGCCGCAATTCAAAAGCAAGCTGCGGAACTGATCCACATGTCCGGAACGGATTTTTATTATCCCAACATGGTCGAGCTGGCCGAGAAGCTCGCCTCCATCGCGCCCGGCAAAGGTCCCAAGCGCGTTTATTTCGGCAATTCCGGGACGGAAGCAGTCGAAGCCGCCATCAAGCTCGCCAAGTATCATACGAAGCGCGACAAACTCGTTGCGTTTCACGGCGCATTCCATGGTCGCACCATGGGCGCTCTTTCGCTCACCGCCAGCAGAGCAGTTCAACGCAAGGGTTTTGGCACGCTCCTCTCCGGGGTGTTTCACATGCCCTATCCGGACACTTATCGCGGCACGTACGGAATCCGCCCGGAAAACGCCTCCGCCGATTGCCTTTCGTATCTCGAAAATGAACTTTTCCGCCGCCGCGTGGACCCCGACGAAGTAGCCGGAATTTTCATCGAGCCGATCCAGGGCGAGGGCGGCTACCTGCCCGCGCCCGCGGAGTTCCTGCAAGGCTTGGAAAAGATCTGCCATAAGTATGGAATCATGCTCGTTGCTGACGAAGTACAGTCGGGCATGGGCCGCACCGGCAAGTGGTGGGCGGTGGATTACGCGGGCGTCGAGCCGGACATTATTTGCACCGCGAAGGGAATTGCTTCGGGCATGCCGCTTAGCGCCATCATTACCAAGGGTTCGGTGATGGATTGGACTCCCGGCGCGCACGCTTCCACTTTCGGCGGCAATCCCGTGTGCATCGCAGCTTCGCTCGCAACGATTGGTTTGATCGAACGAAGCTACAAGGCTAACGCCGCTCGCATGGGCGAATTCATTATGCGTCAAACGGCAAACTGGCCCCAGAAGCATAAAATCGTGGGCGAGGTTCGCGGCCGCGGCTTGATGATCGGCATTGAGTTTGTTCGCGATCAGAAAACCAAGGAGCGCGCGCCCGACCTGCGCAATCGCATCGTGCAGATGGCGTTCCACCAGGGGCTCCTCGTTCTCGGTTCCGGCGACACTACTTTGCGTCTCTGCCCGCCGCTAATGATTGACCAGGAACAGGCCGAGTTCGCCGTGCGCACCCTCGATGGCATCATTAGCGAGGTTGAGCGAACGCTATAAGCGTTGCGCGCGCCATACGCTGGTTCAGAAAACGCCCGGGCTCGCGTTTGCCGCGGGCCTGGACCCTTTTGATGTAGGCGCGTTTGTTTGGACATCGAAATGCTTCCCGAACCCATGTTCTCGATTTTGAATTCTGCTGCCAGTAAGGGACTGGCCGAAGAACAGAGCCCCGAATCATCCTCGAAACAGCGCGCGCAGGGCTGGGTGCGTGGCGAAACTTACGCCTACTGGTGCCACCGGCGCGAAGGCTACATTGTAATCGCGCGGAATTTCACTTCGCCCGGCATCAAAGGGGAACTCGACGTCGTCGCCTACGATGGCCCGGTGCTCGCTTTTGTGGACGCCAAGACGCGCGCGGTGTCCGAACCAGGCCAGGCAAGACCGGGAGATGCAATCCATCTGGAGGAGCGCAACCTGGCGCGCATGGGCCTCGGCAATTTCTGCACGCCTCGGTTGGGCCACACTCCTGGGAGGCGGGCGTCCTCGCGATTGAAACCTGCCTCGGGGAAAACCAGTCGCGCGTCTCCTTAAATCCGCTTTCAGTGAAGATAGATCTTGACGGATAATCCGTGCCGAAAAGAATTCGTTGCGCGTAGCCCTTCCTAGTACCTGGAACTGCGCGATGGCCTGTTGCGGCCCTTGTGCTGGTTCAGCAAAGTAGAGAATAATTCACCGCACGCCGCCATTGTTTGTTCTGTCGTGCGCGTGGCATTTGTAAGTACGGGGGGAAAGTGCCGGAGCTTCGCAGAGATCCCATCACGGGACGTTGGGTAATTATTTCCACCGATCGGGCCAACCGCCCAATGGATTTTATTCGCGAGAGCGTTCGCATCCTGGGCAATCCGAATTGTCCGTTTTGTCCGGGCAATGAAGGCAAAACGCCGCCTGAGATTCTCGCTTACGGCCGCAATGGCAGTGGAAAAAATACGCCGGGCTGGTCGCTGCGGGTGGTGCCCAACAAGTTCCCCGCGCTGGGTATCGAAGGCGGCCTCGACCGCGAGGGCGAAGGTTTGTTCGATCGCATGAACGGCGTCGGCGCGCACGAGGTGATCATCGAAACGCCGGACCACAATCTCACACTCGCGACCATGCAGGAAAAAGCGATCGAGGAAGTTTTCTGGGCCTATCGCGACCGCATGCTGGATTTAAAGAACGACCGCCGTTTTCGTTACGTGCTTTTGTTCAAGAACCACGGCGAACCCGCCGGCGCCACGCTCGAACATACGCATTCGCAATTGATTGCGCTTCCGATTGTGCCCAAGCGCGTTCGCGAAGAGGTGGACAATTCCAAGCACTATTACGACGAGAAAGAGCGCTGCATTTTTTGCGACATGATCCGCCAGGAAATCGAAACCGGT
>Ga0070765_100000378_pt1 | contig 26634 bp, 23 predicted proteins | sample HubBroMetageWFT5_FD_71516 | JGI IMG/M metagenome (GOLD analysis project Ga0070765, IMG submission 71516) | Warmed and freeze-thawed soil microbial communities from the Hubbard Brook experimental Forest, New Hampshire - Hubbard Brook CCASE Soil... | ecosystem: Environmental > Terrestrial > Soil... | reverse complement strand
TGGCCGAACAGGGCTGCCTGCTAAGCAGTTTCACCCCAAAAGGGTGACGGGGGTTCGAATCCCCCCCTCTCCGCCATATTTCCGATCTTGCATGCACCCACCGGCTCCCGAAATTGATCAAAGAGGTCGAATATGAACAAGACTCTTCTCCGTTTTGGATTTCTGCTCATTTTGATTCCCACGGTCGCGCTGGCCGCGGGGCGACAGGAAACTCGCCCGCGCGCCGATGGCGCCGGCCCCGATTCCGCATGGCCGGAACTGATGGCCAGCATGGAGAAGATGCACGCGGCGATGGCGAATGAGGAATCGTCTGGAAACGCAGACATTGATTTCGTGAAACTTATGCTTCCGCACCATCAAGCGGCGATTGAAATGGCCAAAGTGCAATTGCTACACGGAACAGATCCGCAGATGCGGCGCCTCGCACAGGAAATCGTCACGGACCAGCAATCGGAAATTCAATTGATGCAACTCTGGCTGAAGCACCAAAGCGCAAATTCACAGAATACAAACCCAGCGTCCGCTTCCCATGCGACCAAGGAGAATTAGCGTGATGAAGTTTTCCTGGCTGGCACTTTGCTTTTTCGCTCCTTCTCTTTTCGCGCAGCAAGCTCCCTGGGGGCGCGCCGATGTTCCCGTGTCATCGCATGATCGCGTGTACGCAGCAGATCAGACTTCAAACACCGTTTCAGTCATCGATCCTTCCACCAACAAATTGCTAGGCGTGATCCGCCTGGGCGATCCCGTCCCAGGTGCGTTGAGCCCGCTGTATCGGGGCCAACTCCTGGTCCACGGTTTGGGCTATTCGCCGGATTCAAAAACGCTCGCGGTGGTTTCGGTCGGGTCTAATTCGGTGACGCTGATTGAAACCTCCACGAACAAAGTTAAGGGAACCATCTACGTCGGCCGCTCGCCGCACGAGGCGTTTTTCACGCCTGACGGCCGCGAATTATGGGTTACGGTTCGCGGAGAAGATTATATTTCGGTGATTGACCCGGCGCAGATGAAGGAAATCCACCGCATCGTTCTGCCGAATGGTCCTGGCATGACGATGTTCGGCCCGGACGGCCGCTATGGATTCATCTGCTCCAGTTTCACACCGGAATTGGATGTCATTGACGTGGCGTCGCACGAAATCATCAAGCGGGAACCGCAGGCGAGCCCGTTTTGCCCGAACATCGCCGTAAGCCCGGAAAACGACGAAGTGTGGATCACATTGAAAGATATCGGTAAGGTGCAAATTTACAGCGCGAAACCTCCGTTTGAACAAACGGCCCTGCTGGATACCGGTCCGATCACGAACCACGTAAATTTCGTCAACAATCGAAATGGCAAATTCGCCTACGTCACCATCGGCGGGACAAATGAAGTGAAAGTGTTTCGCAGAGGCGCGACGCCGGAGTTGTTTGCGACCATTCCCGTTGGAAATCTGCCGCACGGAATCTGGCCCTCCGGCGACGGCTCGAGAGTTTACATCGCGCTGGAAAATGGGGAGACGGCCGCGGCGATCGACACCTTGAGCAACAAGGTGATCGCCAACATCCCAATCGGGCAGACAACTCAAGCACTGGTATATGTGCCGGGCGCGGTTCCCAGCGGCGAGGGGATGGACAACCTGACACCGCTCGGGTTGGCCGGAGACACCACGCGCCTTCACTTGGAAGCGGCGGGAACTGAATTTGCAAACGCGCGGGCGTCAGTCGCTGTGAATTCGCTTGGGCTACTTGATCTCGTTCAGATCGCGGCAGAGGGGCTTGCTCCAAGATCCCAATACCAGGTCTACCTGACCGATTCGGACCACGCCCCTTTCGGACATCTCGAACCCCTCGCTTTGCTGAAAACCAATCCAGATGGAGCCGGGATCGTTCAAGCCATCGGGCCGTTGAAGGCGCTCGCCACAGGAGAGGCTCCCTCGGTCAATATGCGCTCCGAGCGATTTTTGATCGTCACCGATCCGAACGATTCGTCCAAAGTGATCCTTCGCCAGTCGGACGGCCCGCTCCCATCAAAATGAACAACAGCCCATTGCCCTTAAGCTGCACCTTATCTTCCGGGTCGCGCATCTGATTTGCCGCAGGGCGAAGAAATCCTCTATAATCACTGAGGAATCACGTACATCCGAGCAGGAGTGAGCCAGGGACGTTCAGCCCCTCCCGGCCGTGGCACAATGATCGACATCGTTGACAAAATTAGGTTGAAACTGACGACTGAAATCAAGGCACTCGAGCACGAGCTTCACGACGAGCTTCCGAAGGAAATTTCCGTCGCGCGAGCTCACGGTGATCTGAAAGAAAACGCCGAGTACAAATACGCGAAGGAGCGCCAGTCTTACGTCTCCGCGCGCCTCGGGCAACTGCACCAGCGCATGGCCGATCTTTCGATGCTCAATCTGAGCAACCTGCCAAAGGACCGCGCCGCTTACGGTTCTCGCCTGGTCGTTCTCGATATTGCGAAAAACACCAAGATTGAATACAAGCTCGTAACGGTGGAAGAGGCAGACGCATCCAAAGGGATGATTTCGACGACTTCCCCCATCGGCCGCGCGTTGCTGGGCAAGAAGGTTGGCGACGAAGTGCAGGTGACGACTCCGGCAGGCCTAAAGGATTACGAAGTCGTCAAGCTGGTAACGATTTACGATGATGAGGAATAACGGGTTGATGCACCGTCCATGTTGACGCGCACTCTCGGCCGCTACCTTTCCTGGCCACTGGACCGGCTGGCGGCGCTCCTCGCCCCGACGGGCATCCCTCCCAATGTCATCACCTGGTCCGCGCTGATTCTAAATTTGTGGGCGGGAATTCTATTCGCCGCGGGAAGATTCGCCGCCGGCGGCGGAATGATGATTCTCGCCGGCCTATGCGATTTGCTCGACGGCCCAGTGGCGCGCCGCCAAAACCGCGTTTCGAAGTTCGGCGGGTTCCTCGATTCCATTCTCGATCGTTACGCCGATTTGATTCTTTTTCTCGGGCTTGTCGTTTACTACGCAAACGTGAACCGCTTTCTTTATGTGGTGCTCGCGGGCGCGGCAATGGCCGGAGCCGTGATGGTCAGTTACGCCAAAGCGCGCGCCGAATCCCTTGTGCCTGCCGCTGATGTTGGGTTCTGGGACCGCCCGGAGCGGCTGGCATTGATGATTCTTGGCGCGCTGGTGAACCGCATGCCGATCGTTTTGTGGATCCTGGCGATCGGTCCGAACCTCACGGTGATTCACCGAATCCTCCAAACGTGGAAGCAAACGGAAGGAAGCCTTCGCCCCGCCGGGGGTACGGAGGACAGCGCCGCTAGAGCCACCCAGGCAGGGTCGCTCGCTAAGGTTGGTCATGAGGCTCCTGAAGTTCGTCCTATTCTGACGCGCTCGGCAGGGCGCGGAGGCTGAAGGAATGCCGAAGCTGCTTGGAATCGTCGGCGCGCTTGTGATTTGCGCAGGGCTCGATTTGCTCTGGCAATCGCGTCATGAAATCCGGTTCTGGGTGGAGGCATATTTCAGCGTGTTTCGCGCGATGATTCGCCAGCAGGAAGCACCGCGCGTTTTCCCGTCGAAGGAAGCCGTGGAGAAGCGCCGCGGCGCGGTTCGCGTGCTAGTCGGAATGGGGTTCGCTTTTTTCCTTGGCCCTCTTCTGGTTGCGCTTGGCCTCACGATGATGTTTCTCCCCCGCTTCTAGTCTCATTCATCAAGCCTCGAGTCTATTTGCACCGTTTATCCCCGGCACATGCCTTTCAGAGCAAGCAGCGCTGAGGGTTCGCTTGAAAGATTCGCCTCCGCCGCACATAGTTGAAGTGCATCCCAAACGAGCTCACATCTTGAAACCCTCTCTCATCATTCACGGCGGCGCTTGGAACATTCCCGAAGAGGCACTGGAAGACTGCCGCGAAGGCATCCGGCACGCGCTTGGAGCCGGGTGGAAGATTCTGTCGGACGGTGGCGCTGCGATGGACGCCGTCGAAGCAACCATCGTGCTACTTGAAGACGATCCCACGTTTGACGCGGGCATCGGCTCGCATTTAAACCGCGACGGCCGCGTGCAGCTCGACGCCATCCTGATGGACGGTAACTCGCTGAAGGCAGGTTCGGTGGCGGCCATCGAGCGAGTCCGCAACCCGATTCGGCTGGCGAGGCGCGTGCTTGAAAGAAGCGAGCACGTCATGCTCGTCGGCCCCGGAGCCGAAAAATTCGCATCTGAAAACGGCATCCCGCTTTGTTCGCCCGAAGAACTCATCATTGACCGCGAACGCCAGGCGTGGCGACTCTGCAGCGAGGACTCACACGCCGCCGAACATCACGTGGGCCATGAATCCGGCACGGTCGGCGCCGTCGCGCTCGATACGAATGGGAACCTTGTTGCCGGGACGTCCACCGGAGGCACTTGCTGCAAATTTCCAGGCCGCGTGGGCGATTCTCCTTTGATCGGTTGCGGATGCTATGCTGACGCCGAAGCGGGAGGCGTTTCCTGCACAGGCCATGGCGAAGGCATCATGAAAATCGTAATGGCAAAGATGGCTGTGGATCTGCTTCACGACCAGCGGGTTCTTTTGCCGCACCGCGAAAAGCCAGGTTCGGCCTCCATCGCGCAAGCCGTGGCAGACGCCTGCGTGCGCAAGCTCGCGCATCGCGTTCACACCACCGGCGGCCTGATTCTGCTCGACCGCCACGGCCTCCCGGCCGCTGCCTTCAACACTCCGCTCATGGCATACGGTTACGTCGAGCCGGACGGCACATTCAAAATCGCTCCATGACCGCAAGCAAATGATTCCAACCACTTCCCCCTACACTTGTGCAGCCGGCCTGCAAATTCACCGGTCGAGTTGCATTCGACATGCGTCCGGTGTACTTTCTGCATCGCTCGAAAATTGCGGATAAACAAAATTTCCTCAGATAACACGGAGACTCGACCGATGCGCAGAATTGTCCTTTGGATCGCTGCTTTGGCAATCGCATTCTCGGCAATGCCGGGTGTTCAGCTCAACGCGCAAACGAAGGATGATGCGGCCGCGAAGCCCGAGGCCGCAAAGCCCGACGCGGCGAAGCCGGACCATTTCAAAGCGGAGCAACAGGCGAGCAAAGGTTCGGTCACCGTGGAAGGCACTCTCATCAATTACGACGCGTATGCCGGAACATTCGTGGTGCACACCCCTGATTGGGATGATGTGCCGCAAAATGCCGACAAGGACGACAAGGCCGGACCGTCTGAAGCGAGCATGTTCTACGTGGCATACATCAAATCGGGCGGCGACGCGGCAAAGCCCCGGCCATTAACATTCCTTTACAACGGCGGCCCAGGATCGTCTACGGTGTGGCTGCATATGGGCGCCTTTGGGCCGAAGCGCGTGGTGACGCTGGATGATTCGCACACGCCGGCCGCGCCCTATCCTTTCATCAACAACGACTTCAGCCTGCTCGACGCGAGCGATCTGGTATTCGTGGATGCTCCCGGAACTGGATTCAGCCGCGTCAGCGGCAAAGACAAGGAAAAGGCGTTCTATACAATTGACACGGACGCACAGGCATTCGCCGATTTCATCACCCAGTTCCTGACGAAGTATCAGCGCTGGAATTCACCGAAATATTTGTTCGGCGAAAGTTATGGGACCACGCGTTCGGCCGTGCTTGTGAATTTGCTTGAGACCGGGCACGACGTGGATTTCAACGGCGTAATCCTGCTCTCGCAAATCTTGAATTTCGACTTCAATGGCGATGGCCCGGAATTCAATCCCGGTGTGGACATGGCCTACGAACTCCTTCTTCCCACTTACGCCGCATCAGCGTGGTATCACCACAAAATGCCGGAGCCTCCCGCAACACTCGCCCCACTGCTTGCCGAGGTGGAAAAATTTGCGACGACTGATTACGCCCTGGCGCTCGGCGCAGGCTCCACGCTCCCCGACGACCAGCGCCACGCAATCGCCGCCAAACTTCATCAATACACGGGACTCCCCGTCGAATATGTCGAGAAGGCGGACCTCCGCGTCAACGCGGGCGAATTCGAAAAAATGCTCCAGGACGATAGCGGCATGACGACCGGTCGGCTGGATACGCGTTTCTCTGGACCCACAATGGATCCTCTGAGCAAGGAAGCGGATTACGATCCGCAGTCGGCGGCGATCAGTTCGGCATACGTTTCAGCGTTCAACGATTACGTGCGAAGGGATTTGAAATATACCGACGACAAGCAGTACAGGCCTGAAGCCGGCCTGTGGAGAACACTCGGCTTCATGCACCAGGCGCCCGGCATTCCCTTTGAGCTGCCGCAAGCGGCGAACGTGATGCTCGATCTGGCCACCGCCATGAAATACAACCCGGACTTGAAAGTGATGCTCAATGGCGGCTACTTCGACCTGGCCACGCCTTACTTCGAGGGCATATACGAGATGCACCACCTCCCGATTCCGGCGAAGCTCCAGGCCAACATCGAATACAAATATTACGAATCCGGGCACATGGTTTACGCCCATGAGGCCTCGCTGAAAGAACTCCATGACAACGTTGCGGCGTTTATCCTGAAGACGGATAACGTCAAGACGAAGTAAACGATCAGGGTGGCGTGAATTCCCCAGGCTCGAGCATGCGGACGAACAAACCGAGCCAGATCCTCTTCGCCAGCCTGATCGGCACAACCATAGAATTTTTCGATTTCTATATTTACGCGACGGCCGCTGTACTCGTATTCCCGAAGTTATTTTTCCCAGCTTCGGACCCGGCATCCGCAACGCTCGCTTCGCTGGCGACATTCTCGATAGCTTTTTTCGCACGGCCCTTTGGTTCGGCGCTCTTCGGCCATTTCGGCGACCGCATCGGCCGCAAGACGACACTGGTTGCCGCGCTGCTGACCATGGGCGTATCTACGGTCGCAATCGGTGCGCTGCCTACTTACAGAACAATCGGTGTGGCCGCGCCACTTCTGCTTGCGCTCTGCCGCTTTGGCCAGGGGCTTGGCCTTGGAGGCGAGTGGGGCGGCGCCGTGTTGCTCGCCGTCGAAAACGCGCCACCGGGAAAGCGCGCTTGGTACGGTATGTTTCCACAGCTCGGCGCGCCCGTTGGATTTCTCTTTTCCGGAGGTATTTTCTTCGCGCTCTCGAACTGGCTCACCAATGAGCAATTTTTCGCTTTCGGCTGGCGCATTCCGTTCCTGGCGAGCGCCGCGCTCGTGTTCGTTGGCCTCTATGTGCGTTTGACGATCACCGAGACCCCAGTGTTTCGCGATGCCGTCGCGCACAAGGAGAGGGTTCGTGTGCCGATGCTCGTCGTGTTCCGAAAGTATCCCGGAGCGTTGATGATCGGCATTTTGTCTTCTCTCGCGACGTTCGTGATCTTTTATTTGATGACGGTCTTTGCGCTCTCGTGGGGCACGACGGCTCTCGGCTATTCCCGTGAAAAATTCCTGATGATTCAGTTGTTTGGAATTTTGTTTTTTGCGATGACCATTCCCATCGGAGCAATCCTCGCGGAACGAGGGCGCCGCGTCACGCTGCTCTGCGTGACGATCGCGATCGGCGCATTTGGGCTCGTGCTTGCGCCACTGTTTGGCGCGGGAACGACCGGCGTGGTGCTCACCATGGTGGTGGGGCTATCGCTAATGGGGCTCACCTACGGGCCGCTCGGCACAACGCTCTCCGAGCTTTTTCCGACGCCGGTCCGGTACACAGGCAGCTCGCTGACGTTTAATCTCGCGGGAATTTTCGGCGCTTCGCTCGCGCCATATATCGCCACATGGCTTGCCAAAAACTATGGGCTGCGCTTCGTCGGCTACTACCTCTCACTGGCGGCCATTCTGACGCTGGTCGGCTTGCTGGCGATGCGCGAAACGAAGGACGACCAGCTGTGATTTGTTTTGCCTGCCTCTAGCTTTTTTCTGGCGATTTATGCGAAGCTATCGAACATGGGAAGCAAAGACAAAGGAAGAAAAGAAGTAAAGAAACCCAAGAAGACGCCCGTTACGCCGAACCCGAATACGCCTGTGCCACGGCTCATCAAGTAACGGGCTAATCTTTCGGAAAACGCTGGGCTTCCGCTAATTAGAATTTTCCCCCGCTGATCTGCGATTAAACTCGCCTGTATTGGATCCGGAACGATTCTGGCGCGCCCCAATTGACCGAGAAGAGGGCCTAATTCTTAACGGAGAGAATTAGGCTGATTTCGTCCGTCATTTCATTGAAGGCGACGATATCCGGGAGTCCTTCGCCAGTCAGGTCGCCAACGGCGACGCCGCTGATTCCAGGTTCGTGGGTGAATTTGTATTCCCCACTCGTATCCACAGGGATCGGAGCAATGTCAGCGTTCAGGACAAGCTGAACAATCCCAGGAAAATAGTCGCCCACGACGGCGTCGGGCTTGCCGTCTAAATCGAATTCACCTGTGGCGACGAGCATCCCCCAATCGGCGAGGCGAGCTGTGGTACGTCCCTGTCAGGGGCGACTGGGTCCGGAAAGTGCCGTCGCCATTGCCAAGGGCAACATCTACCTTAGTTGGGCAGCCCAGCATTACAAGTGCGCTCATCTCCCCCTGCGCCGCCGCATCCTGGTTGAATGGGAACCCGCCCGTGTGCTAGCATCCCGCCTTTCCCACCCGGAAGCCCGGCAAAAGCGGGCTTGACGGGACCGCAGGGTCATCGCGCAACCGCCAGGGGGCGGCGTCGTGATGGTGCATCGTTCGCACATCTCGAATTTGTCAGTTTATTTATCCTCACGCGAAATGCCTATCCCGGCCAATCCGTCTGCGCCGAGCTTCGCTTCTTTTTCGATTTTCCATTTCCTCGCACGACAATTCTCTTCACATCGAGGTGCAGCATGAATTCCTACAAAACCGATTGGATCCGCAACGTGGGCATTGCCGGCCACGGCGACACGGGGAAAACCCAGCTCGTGTCGGCGTTGCTGTACACAGCGGGCATGACGCCGCGCCTGGGAAAAGTGACCGACGGCTCGACCACCACCGACTGGGACGAAGAAGAAATCGCGCGCAAGATCACGATCAACACGGGGATCGCCTATGCCGAATGGCAGGCCACGGGCCAATCTGAGAAGACAAAAATCAATCTGTTGGATACGCCGGGTTATTCCACATTCGTCAACGAAACGAAATCCTCGCTGATCGCTGCCGACGCCACGTTGATCCTCGTGGAAGCTTCCGCCGGAGTGCGCGTGGTCACCGAAAAAGTCTGGGACTTCGCCACAGAATACGACCAGCCACGCGCCTTCGTCCTGAATTGGATGGACCGCGAGCTCGCCAGCTTCGAGCGCGCGCTGCAATCCGTGCAGACAGTTTTCGGGCGCGGCGCCGTGCCCATTCAATTGCCGATTGGCGCGGAGAAGACCTTCCGCGGCGTGGTGGATTTGGTCACCATGAAAGCGCTGCTTTACTCGCCCGATGGCGACGGCAAAGCGAAGATCGAAGAAATTCCCGCCGATCTCGCCGAAGGAGCAAAAACCGCCCACGAAGCCCTGGTGGAAATGGTCGCGGAAGGTGACGACGCCTTGATGCAGGAATTTTTCGACGAGGGCACGCTCCCTGTCGCCGATCTGAAAAAAGGACTCCGCGAGGCCGTGCTCGCCAGGCGCATGTTCCCCGTCCTGCTCAGCTCAGCGCTCCACAATATCGGCAGCGACGCAATCCTGAATTTCATCGCTGATATTTTCCCTTCACCCGCCGTGCGCGGAAAAGCTGCCGCCCACAAATCGCCGGACCACAAGGGCGATACCATCGAGCGAAAGATCGCAGACACTGAACCCGCCGGCATTTTTGTTTTCAAGACGGTCGCCGATCCCTTCGCAGGTCGCATCACCTATTTCAAAGTGATGTCCGGCGTCCTGAAAAACGATGCCACGCTTCAGAATTTCAATCGCAACTCGCCCGAACGCTTGCAGCATGTTCAGGTAATGCAGGGCAAGACGGCTGCGGCCGTGAACGAGCTTCACGCCGGAGATATCGGCGCGGTGGCCAAACTGAAGGAAACCACCACTGGCGAAACGCTCGGCGAAAAGAACGCTCCGATTTTCTATCCACCCGCGCGCATTCCTGAACCCTCCATCACCTTTGCCATCGAACCGAAAACTCGCGCCGATGAAGATCGCATCGGCATCGCCATCCACAAAATTCTCGAAGAAGACCTCGCACTCCGCTTCAGCCGCGATCCGCAAACCAAGGAATTTCTGCTCAGCGGCGCCGGCCAGCAGCACATCGAAGTCGTGGTAGCAAAATTGCGCAAGCGCTATCACGTCGAGCTCACCCTACACCCGCCCAAAGTTCCCTACCGCGAAACGATTCGCGCCAAAGCCGATGCCGAAGGGAAGCACAAGAAACAAACCGGAGGCCACGGGCAATTCGGTGTCTGCCGCGTAAAGCTGGAACCGCTCCCGCACGGTAGCGGCTTCGAGTTTGTGGACGATCTCTTCGGCGGCGCAATCCCTAGAAACTGGGTTCCCTCAGTCGAACGGGGCATCCGCGAATCCGCGGAGCGCGGCTTCCTGGCCGGATTTCCTGTCGTGGATTTCCGCGCCACGCTTTACGACGGCAAATACCACGATGTGGACTCGAGCGATATGGCGTTCCGTATTGCCGGCTCGCTCGCATTCCGCGAAGCGATGAAGCAGGCGCGCCCCGCGCTGCTCGAGCCTGTGATGCACGTGGAAATTTACGCGCCCGATCAGTATTCCGGCGATCTGATGGGCCATCTCAGCGGGCGCCGCGGCAGGATCAACGGCAGCGAATCGCGCGCGGGCAATGTCATCGTCAAGGCGCAGGTTCCCCTCGCCGAAATGCTCAGCTATGCGAACGAGTTGACCTCAATGACGCAGGGGCGCGGAAGCTATTCGATGGAGTTTTCGCACTACGATTTCGTGCCCGGTGAAATTGCGGAGAAAGTGATCGCTGCTCACAAGCCGCATCACATCGCAGAAGACGAACAGGCGGCAACGGCCTAGCCGCGGCCTCAGTTTCCGGGATGAAAACTACCCCGTGGGGCCTTGCCTAATTGCCCTGGGGAGACTGAGCCCATTTAGGGAGGATGCGGGCGAAAAAACCCTTCTTGTTGGGGTCCTTGGGTGGCGGCGCCTGGGCGGTTTTGGCATTACCCCCCTGGGCTGTCTCGCTGGACGTAAGTGCTGGGCAGCCAACACCATAACAGGGACCAACAGGCCGGAAATACAGGCAGCCCGACAGGCAGAGCGTAGATATCATCAGGATCAGCAAGCAGCCGAGCATCTTCCTCATCTGTTGCTCCCTCAGTGGCGCTGGGTCATCAAAAGCGGTATGGGGCCGCTTCATCGTATGATTACACAAACGAAGGCAGCTGACCCCTGGAATTCCATCTGCCACATCGGCAAAGATAATAGAGAATAGAAGGCGAAAGCCTCATACCTGCGATGCGATAAAGGAGGCAATATGGCGCTTGCGATTCCCTCTCCAAGTAGGCAATCCTGCTGCTCATGAAAAAACCTGCGAAAACACAACGCTGGGGCGACGCCACCTCCGCCGTCCACGCCGGACAAGAAAAATTCCAACTCGCCGAGCCGGTCGGAGTTTCCATCGCGCGCACCGCCAATTTCACATTCAAAAACACCGAAGAGATGAAACTTTGGGCGGAAGGAAAAAGCTCCGCCTACATTTACACGCGCTACGGCAATCCAACTCTCGCCATTGCGGAGAAAAAGCTCGCCGCGCTTGAAGGAGCCGAAGACGCCATCGTCACCGCTTCCGGCATGGCCGCGATTTCCAGCACCCTGCTTTCACTTCTGAAAGCAGGCGATGAAATCGTCACCACGCGTCAAGTGTACGGCGGCAGTTATCGCCTCTTCCGCGACGTCTTTCCCCGCTTTGGGATCGGTGTGCGCTACGTCGAATCGAACCTCGAAGGCATCGAGCGGCTCGTCAGCCCGCGCTCGAAGGTCCTCTACGTCGAGACGCCGACGAACCCGACGCTACGCCTGTTGGACCTGCACAAAGCTGCCGCTTTTGCAAAGGAATGGGGGCTCGTCTCGATTGTGGACAATACGTTCGCAACTCCCATTCTGCAAAAGCCGCTCGCGATCGGTTTCAACATGGTCGTCCACAGCGCAACGAAATTTCTTTCCGGGCATTCCGACGTGATCGCGGGTGCCGCTGTGGGCAGCCGCGTCCTGATCGAACCGGTCCGCCAAAACGTGATCGCACTCGGCGGATCGATGGACCCGGAAGCTGCCTTCCTGCTGATCCGGGGTTTGAAAACACTCGGCGTGCGCATCGAGCGACAGTCGAAGACGGCTATGGCGGTGGCTAAGTTTCTGGCACGCCATCCGAAAGTCGCGCGGGTCCACTTCCCCGGCTTGCCCTCGCATCCCGATCACGCTATCGCAAAGCGGCAGATGAAGGCGTTTGGTTCGATGATGGCGTTCGATCTCAAGGGCGGCTTGCCCGCGGCGCGGCGCTTCTGCGACCGCATTCGCATCTTCTTGCTCGCGGCAAGCCTCGGCGGCGTCGAATCGCTCGCCATCCTCCCGATTTACTCCTCGCACTACAAAATGTCTGTCGCAGAGTTGCGCGCGGCAGGGGTCGAGCCGGGCACTGTGCGCGTTTCCGTCGGCCTCGAAGATCAAGACGATTTGATCGAGGATTTGCGCCAGGCACTTCTGTAATCAAACGGGAGCCCTCGAGTGAAAACCATTCACAAAAAAAGTTTAATCCGTGGCTCGGCAATCCTCTTCCTGTTCGCTTCGATAGCCGCAATTTGCATGTTCGTCGCGAGCAGCAGCTCTTCCGCGGACGCAGACTTCGTGGTGGCGACAAGCGGAGGCCAACTCCGAGGTGTTGCAAGATCCACCGGCGGCGCGGAGTTTCTGGGCATTCCGTATGCTCAGCCGCCGGTAAGCGATTTAAGGTGGCGAGAGCCCATGCCCGTGAAGCCTTGGTCGGGCATTCGCGATGCCGTAGCCTTCGGCGCTCCCTGTGCGCAGCCGCTGCTCGGCATGTGGAACGCGCGCGACGCGCTCTCGAGCAAGGAGGACTGCCTCTTCCTGAACGTCATCACCCCGGTATGGCCGCCAAAGGAACCATTGCCGGTAATGCTCTGGATTCACGGCGGTTCCAACACCGGCGGCACGGCATCGAGCGCGCTCTATAAAGATGGAACGCTCGCCCAACACGGTGTGTTGCTCGTCACTGTGAATTACCGCCTGGGCGTTTTCGGATTCTTCGCGCACCCCGAACTCACGCGCGAATCGCCGCACCACGCATCCGGCAACTACGGCCTGTTGGACCAGATTGCGGCGCTGCGTTGGGTCGTTGACAACATCGCAAAGTTTGGTGGCGATTCTTCGAATATCACCCTATTCGGCCAATCCGCTGGCGCGCAGGACACCGGCATCTTGATGACTTCTCCGCTCTCAAAAGACAAATTTCAGCGCGCCATCGCCGAGAGCGGTTCTCCCTTCAATCAAACGCTGTCTCTCGCCGAGGCCGAACAAGCGGGACAGAAATTTGCCGCGTCCTTAAAAGCTCCCTCCGACGATGGTGCGATTAAATTTCTGCGCCAGTTGTCAAAACAGGACCTTTTGAAAGGTGTCGCCCGTCATGGCAATGAAGAAGGTCCGTCGTTTGGCCCTATCGTGGACGCCTGGGTCATCCCGCGCTGGCCCGTTGAAATATTCGCCGCGGGGCAGGAGGCCCCAATTCCCATGATGATCGGCACAACAACGCGCGAATTCTCCTGGACCGGCTCACTCACAGAAGCCCGGAAAACAATTCAGGAGTTCTCGGGAAATCATGGCAGTCAGGCGCTGACACTATACGGGCTCGCCGGCGAGGCTGAGGGAACCTCCGATCCTTTCTATGGTTCGGGGGCGGATCAGTGGGTGGCGGATATCGCCTTCCGCTGTCCGGTGCTCAATCAAGCGGCGTTGCATCAGGCCGCTCACCAGTCGACTTACGAATACGAATTCGATCACGCCATCCCCGGACAGGAAGCGCAGGGCGCGATCCATTCCGCCGACCTCCCTTACGTTTTCGGCTACTACCCCAAAACTGGAAACATTGGCGGGAAATTCGAAGACGCCGATTTCAAACTTGCGGACATGATGGAAACCTACTGGACCAACTTCGCGAAAAAGGGGAATCCGAATGGCGGCGCCCTGTCCAACTGGCCCGAATTCGCCGCCTCGCAATCCTACATCCAATTCATGCAGGACGGCTCGGTGAAGACTGCGGCCGCGCTGCGCAAACCCTATTGCGACCTCTACCGCGAGATTCTGAAAGAGAGGACGAACAAAAACAAATAGGGCCTACAATTCCGCGCAGCTTGACGAGGGGAAAGGATGCCTTTCAGCCCGGTGGAATCTTCAAGCTTTTCCTGGGGCGGGATTGCTCCTCGGAGCGATTTTCTAAATAGCGGGCTGGCGGCCTCGGGCGGAATTCGGGTTGTCTTCGAGCAAATTGCGGTCGCCCCTGAAGGTGGAACGATTTTTCCGCGCAACGGGGTTTTCGTTTGGTATGCTGCGTTTCCTATGCGCCACTACAAAACCCTGACTTTCATTGCCGCTTTGGCGGTTTCCGTTTTTGCACGCAACCTGGATTCTATCGCCGATCGCCTTGCCGCTCAGAACGCGCTCTTTGACGAGCAGTACGAATCCGACCTGCGCAATTCTCCCGAGCGCGCCACCTCCTTCGGTGACTATCGCTACAACGACAAGCTCTCTGAATATTCGCTCGATGCCATCGCCCAGCGGCACAAAACGGACGAGTCGTTTCTCACCAGGCTCGATGCCATCCAGACCGCGGGTTTTTCCGATCAGGACCAGCTCTCCCACGATTTGCTCGTTCGTGTTTTGCAGCAGCGCATCGCCGATTTCGACCTCAAAGAATTCGAGATGCCCATTAACCAGCAGGGCGGTATTCACACTGGTCTTGCTGACTTGCCTCTTTCTGTCCCCTTCGATTCGGTCAAGCATTACGAGGATTACGTCGCGCGCCTGCACCAGATTCCGCGCGTCCTCACCCAGACCATCGAAGTTCTCCGCGCCGGCATGAAGGACAAACTTATGCCCGTCCGCTTCCTCGCCGAGAAAATTCCCGCCCAGTGCCAGGGAATCATTGCCGCCGATCCGTTCCTTTTGCCAACAAAAAAGTTTCCCGCGGGATTCTCGGAGGAAGACAAGCAACGCTTGAGCCGCCAGATCACCGAAGCCGTGAACTCGGACGTCATTCCCGCATATAAATCCTTCGCCGCGTTCATCCAGACGGAATATGCGCCACAAGGGAGAACCACCCTCGCGATCACTTCTCTGGCCGACGGCGAAAAGCGCTATGCCAATGATATCTACGGCCGCACCACCACCCGCATGACCGCGGACGAAATTCACCAGCTCGGCCTGCGCGAAATGGACCGCATCGAAACCGAGATGACGGCGATCGCGAAAAAAGAAGGTTTTGACGACCTTGCCTCGTTCCGCGCGTCGATCAAGACCAATCCGAAATACATCCCGAAATCTTCCGACCAGATACTCGACGATTTCCGCCGCTACATCGCCCAGATGGAACCAAAGCTCCCCGAACTTTTCACCCTCCTTCCCAAGTCGCCCGTCACGGTAGAGGCCATCCCCGATTTCCAATCCGCCGCGGCCACTCATTACGTCACCGGGACTCCGGACGGGAAGCGCCCCGGCCGCGTCGTCGTGGCCACTTCCAATTTCGCAGAACGATCGTTGGTCAATGACGAGGCGATCGCTTACCACGAAGGAATACCCGGGCACCACATGCAGCTTTCGGTTCAGCAACAGCTCACGGGACTCCCGAAATTCCGTCTCCATGGTCTGGGCTTCAATGCCTACATCGAAGGCTGGGCGCTCTACGCCGAACAGCTCGGCAAGGAGGTCGGCTTCTACCAGGACCCCGTCTCCGATTACGGCCGGCTTTCCTCGGAGCTGTTCCGCGCCGTCCGCCTTGTGGTGGATACCGGGATTCACTCCAAGGGATGGACGCGCGATCAAGTGGTCGAATTTTTCCGGAAATCCGGCGCCGTGGATGAGCCCAGCATACAAACCGAAACCGATCGCTACATCTCCTGGCCTGCGCAGGCCCTGAGCTACAAGCTCGGCCAGCTCAAGTTCCGCGAGCTTCGCGAACGCGCCCGGAAAGAATTGGGCCCGAAGTTTGACCTTCGCGCCTTCCACGACGAAATGCTCAATGGCGGGACGCTGCCGCTCGACCTGCTCGACGCCCGCACCAACAAATGGATCGCGGAGCAAAAATCTAAGTAGCGTGTGGCGGCGGAGGACCGGCCAGCCCTGCCCGCGGAAAGAAAGAGGTATTTCCGCCTCCCACAGGCGCGCTTTCTCTCTCCAATCCACAATAGTTTCGGTTGGAAATAACTCATCTCAGGGTGTATAAGCCTGTTCCTATGCGGTGCAGTGGGCCTTGGCGGACACAGTAAATTGCTAGTACTCGATGTCCTGATTTCGCCAACGACTGGTACGTCACGCCCATTGACCTCCTCGTAAGTTGCTCGTACGATTTCTGTTACCTTATAAAGAGCGCCGGGAGCAATCTGAAGCCGCTCTGTAGCCGATAAGAGGTCCAGGCGGCATCTAATTTGCAGATGCATCGCATGGCCATTTTTGACGTGAAGTACCAGGAAGTTTGAGACGATTCTTAAGACAACTATGAAATTGCGACCCACAATCTGGCTGGCTTTGGCGGCAGGATCGCTGTTCCTCGCCGGATGCCAAGAGACTGGCCCCAAGCAGGTCAAAGTGAAGGCTCCGGCGCCCGTTCCGGTTGCCGCGCCCGATTACGCAAACCAGCCTCTCCCCTTCCCGGATCGCCCCATTTACCTGGCATCCCTGCTCGATGCTCGTCCGGCGATGGATGTTCTCGTTGAAGAAGTTCAGGCCAGCTACGACGACGGGCAGCGGGAATACCATGCCGGAAATTTTGAAACTGCGCGCAGCCATTTCGGCCACGCCGTAGACCTGATTGTCCGCAGCGGCTTCCCCGCCGATTCCGACCCGCGCCTGTCGGACATGTTCGACCGCCTCGGCGACGCGATGCAGTCCGTGGAAATGGACGCCACAAAGAGCGTCGAGGCCGAGGAAGCGGAGTCGGATGCGCCGGGTGTGCCCGCCCCAATTGACGAGCTTGCGGATCTCACGCTTCCTGCCGGAGATCCCCGCCTCGCCGCGAAAGCCGAACAGGAATTGATCAGCGTGCCTCACGACCTGCCGCTGACCGTCAATGATTCCGTCCTGCAATACCTGAGTTTTTTCACGACCCCGCGCGGGCGAGCCATAGTCGAGCATGGCCTCGAGCGTGCCGGCCGCTACCACGCCATGATCCGCCGCGTGCTCAAGGAAGAGGGCGTGCCCGAGGACTTGATCTACCTCGCGCAGGCGGAAAGCGCTTTCCTGCCCGATGCGGTTTCGAACAAAGGCGCGCGTGGTATCTGGCAATTCATGCCCTTCCGTGGCCAGGAATACGACCTCGAGCGCAGCTATTACATTGACGAGCGCAGCGACCCCGAAAAAGCAACTCGAGCCGCCGCGCACCACATGCGCGATCTCTACGCGATGTTCGGTGACTGGTATCTGGTCATGGCCGCTTACAATTCCGGCCCCATGAACGTTGTGAAAGCCATCCAACGGACCGGTTACGCCGATTACTGGGAGCTGCGGCAGCGCCACGCGCTCCCCAAGCAAACGCAAAACTACGTGCCCATCATTATCGCGATCGCGCTGGTAGCCAAAGACCCCGCACTCTACGGCGTGCGCGTGGATCCCGAAAAACCGCCTCAGGTGGACACCGTGCGCCTGGATCACCCCATTGATTTGCACCTTGTGGCGGACGCCTCCGGTGCGGACATCGAAAGCCTGCGCCAGCTGAACCCGCAACTCCTGCGCAGCGTCACTCCCAAGGATCCGCAGTTCGAGCTGCGCCTTCCCACTGGCGCCGCCCAAAAATTCGAAGAAAACGTCCAGCAGGTTCCGGAGGACAAATGGACCAGCTGGCGCCTCCATGAAGTGGAAAACGGCGAGACGCTGGCGGATGTGGCGCGGCGTTATCGCGTGACGGTTCCGGCCATCGAAGCGGCGAACCATCTGGAACCCAAGGCATCCATTCCCCCGGGATTTCTGCTCGATGTGCCCACGGCTCCCGCGGCTGTGCACCTGGTGAGCTATCGGGTGCAGCGCGGCGACACGCTCGCGGGAATCGCCGATCGCTTCGATGTAACCGTCCCGGAACTCAAGCGCTGGAATCATATGCAGGGAGAGCATGTCGCGCGCGGAATGCGTTTGAAAATTTATGCGGGCGGCGAACCCAGCGGGCCTTCGCATTCAAAATCGCGCTCGGCGCAAAATGCCGCTCCACCAGCCGTTCGCAATGTCTCCAGCAAGGACCCCGACAAGTCCGAATTGCAGCAGCACAAAGTCCAACCCGGCGAGACGCTCTATTCCATCGCGCACAATTTCAAGACCACGGTTTCCGCGCTGAAACAGTCGAACCCCTTCCTTTCAGGGCGCTCGCTCGAGGCAGGCGATGTCCTCACGGTTCAGCCTTAGGCATCGAATCTTACGAGTCCTACCCGGCCACCCATAACGCGCTTAGTATCATGTAGTTAGAGGCCACCCTGCGCCATTCTCGCCGCGTTCCAGCATCTCCCGGTGAAAAGAAACTCACAAGTATTTCCAGGCCAGCACGATTTTCGCTCCCTTGCGCTTGACAAACTTCGGAGAGTCCGTTTATAAGCCCGGAGGGGGAGTTTGCCCACCGCAAAGCCCGAGACCCACGGAGGACCGAATGTTTCACGCGAAGATGCATGATGATGAAGATGACGAGCTTCCTCGCTTCGAAGAGGAGGAAGAAGAGGGCCTCGAACACCCGCACGAAGAGGCCGTAGAGGAAGTCGAAGAGATTATCGTCACCGAAGAGCCTGAGGGGGAGGAGGACGACGAAGCCCCTGCCGCTCCCGCTGCCAAGGCTGCACCCAAAGCGAAGAAGGCCAAAAAGAGCGCGCCGAAGAAAAAGGCCAAGCCGAAGACCAAGAAAAAAGCCAAGGCGAAGAAGTCCAAACCCAAGGCGAAAAAAGGCGGCAAGCGCAAGAAGCGCTGATCGTCGACGCCCGGCCGTCTAGGTGAGTTTGCGGTCTGCGAGTCGCGGGATGGCGCGTCCTATCGTTGGCGCGACGTCCCGCGGTGATTGCGATCGTGCTTTCCGTGGTGCGATAACGCGTGTCTTCCCGTCCAGTTTCCTTTTTTGACGTTCTGGTTTCTTCCTGGCACTGAGTCCCGATTTTCCAGATGAAAAAGTATGTCTGCGCTTCGCCCGTTCCGACCCCATTTCCCAATTTGAAATGTTTTGCTTGCGATAACACCGTTCCGCTGGCTAGCATACGCGCTCGATGCCGCTGGCCTTGCAGCAAGTGCGAAGAATGAGGGGAGGAGCGCAGGCGCACATGATGCGCTGCGCGGACGAAGGATATTACATCGTAAAATTCCAGAACAATCCGCAGGGCGTCCGAATACTGGTCAATGAATTGCTTGGTACCCGGCTAGCGGCACGCCTGGGTCTGCCTATGCCGGGTGTCGCGGTTGTGGAAGTGCGCGAAGAAACGATCGCGCACACTGAGGATCTGGTGATGCAGCTCGGGCGCGGGCGCGCGCCTTGCAAACCGGGTTTGCAGTTCGGCTCGCGGTATCCCGGATCGCCCACGGAACTTGCGGTGTATGATTTCCTTCCGGACGACCAGCTCCGCGCGGTCGTCAACCTTCAGGATTTTTGCGGCATGCTTGTCTTCGACAAATGGACCTGCAACACGAACGGCCGCCAGGCGATTTTCTTTCGCCCTCCCGGCGAATCGCGTTACCAGGCCCAGATGATCGACCAGGGTTTCTGCTTCAACGCGGGCGACTGGAATTTTCCGGATGCCCCTCTGCGCGGCCTCTACGCCCGCCACCGCGTGTACGAATCGGTGCGCGGGATCGAATCCTTCGAGCCTTGGTTACGGCGCATTGAGAACGAAACGAAGATGACCGAAGACGTACTCGACGAAATTTACCGGGAGATTCCGCCGGAGTGGTATGACTTCCGTCCGGATCCCCTGGAGCAGATGCTCGAACAACTTTTGCGGCGGCGCAAGCTCGTCCGCGAACTCGTGATATCAGCCTGGAAGTCCTCGGCCCAGCCTTTTCCCAACTGGAAGTGAACCATGACGGATGAAAACAGAAAGACACTGCGTTACCGCGTGCTGCGTTACACGCCCAACCTCGTTCGCGACGAGTGGGTCAACATCGGTGTGTTCCTGGAGGAAGTGGACGGCCCGCGGCGTGAGGCCCGCCTGATTCAGGAGCCTGGCGAACTCGCCCGCGTGCGCCGCCTGCACCCGGCCGCCGACGAGCTTCTCCTGCGCTCGTTGCCCGTGGAATTCGACGCCCGCCTCGCCCAGCCCTCTGCCGATGTGCGCCAGTATCTGGAAAAGCTCGAACTCACCCTCTCAAACGTCGTCCAGTTCAGCCCGCAGCGCGCCGTGCTCGCCGAAGACTTTGACGCGGAAATGGACCGCCTCTACCGTGACCACGTCACGCCCCCCGCGCGCCTGCGCGCCGGGGTCATGGAAAGCACGCGCGCCTGGATCCGAGAGCGCCTCCGCGATGTCTTCCGCCGCCACCGCCTCACGGCCAGGCTGGAAAAAAACATCCGCGTTGACGAATTCACCCAGCCCGGCGATCCCTTGAAACTCGACTACGCCTACCAGAACGGCGTGCGCGGCTACCTGCACTCGATCGTGCTCGGCCGCGACCTCGCCCAGGCCAAGGTCCTCGCCTACACCGCCGAATGCATTCGCGGAAAAATTCCCAACGCCGAATTCACCGCCATCACCGAAATCGAACCCAGCCCCGATAATCCTCGTCATGTATTCATGTCCAGGGTTTTTTCCGATCAGAATATAAATATCGTCTCGCTCAATCGGATCGAGCGTTTCGCGGATGATTTGAAACGCCGTTTGCAGTAATGCTTTTTCCGCGTTGAATCGCTGGGCCTGGGAAGCGTCGCGCCGATCTGCTGAAAATTCTAAACCCTGCCCCACTCAGGCAAGTCGCGCCGGTCGAGAAGTGCATCCGCAGCCCATGCCCCCAGGTAAGACGAGAGCGCCACACCATGCCCCGCGTAGGCTCCCAGCACGATTCCATTTCTGAATTCAGTTTCCTTCGAAAGCCAATCGAAAACCGGCGTCCACGAATCGCGAAACAGAATGGGGCCGCCCCAACGGTGCGTGAATCTCACATTCGCCAAAGCTGGATGCAAGCCCCGCGCCCGTTTCTCCAATTTCTGAATCAATTGCTCCGATTCCCCGGAGTCCACCCTCACGCGATCGAGATCGTCCGAATCCGCCGCACTCACGAGCCCTGCTCCCCACACCACGGAATTGTTGTCCCTCACGCGCCCCCATAAATACGGATAATCCACCGTGTAGAAAGGCTTTCGCTCCCCGAGCCCAAGCGCCGCCAGATCCTCCTCGCGCAACGGCTCCGTCAAAGCCGCCATGGTGAGCCGCGGGTGCATTCCCTCGCCAGTGCCCGAAAGCCTGAGTGACAGCGCATTCGTGGCCAGCAGAATCTTCCCGGCGGAAATTTTAATCCGATCTCCGCGCGCCTCCCGCAACACGCTGACCACCGGACGCGCGCCCCACTCAATTCCCTCCACAGCGTGCCCTTCGAATATCGCAGCGCCCAGCGATTCCGCCGCGCGCGCAAGGCCGCTCACCAGTTTCCCCGGATCGAGTGTCCCGCCAGGCACTTCCTTCACCACGCGCAGCGTGCCGGAGTCTTCCCACCGGATGGGAGAACGCAAACCCTCGCCCCCGGTGCGCGCGATTTCCCATGCCCCCGGCAGCGAAAGCCCGCAATCGATTCCCAGCTTCTCCAGAATTTCCGCAAATCCGCGCAGCACGTCACCCAAACCCGGAAGGTCACCCGGTGCCGCTTCCGATAGCGCCATTCCGCCCGTCCGCCCGCTCGCTCCTGCTCCAATCGATCCGGCCTCCAGCACGGCCACCGATTTCCCCGGCGCGAGCCGCCGCAGCCACGCCGCTGCCGCGAGGCCCGTAAATCCGCCGCCCACGATCACGAAATCAGCCTCAGCAGGAATTTCCGCCGGCAGCGTGGGAACAAAATCAATCAACCAAGGAGAGATGCCCCAGCCAGGATGTGATTTGAGAGGATGCAAAGAAGGGCTCAACAGAAGGTTTTCGCTTCAAGACCTGAAAGAAAAAACTGGAGGAGAAGCCTTCGGCTGCCGGTTTCTCCTCCCATTTTCGATTTTCCCGCGGTCTACAAAATTGCCTCGGTCCAATTCTCCAAGGTGTGCTTTACTTTGGCCATGAACTGGTGCGCCACCGCGCCATCCACCACGCGGTGATCGTAGGAAAGCGTCAAATAGACCATCGACCGAATCGCGATCGCGTCCTCGATCACCACCGGACGCTTCTCAATCGTCCCCAGCCCCAGAATCGCCACGTTCGGCTGGTTGATCACCGGCAATCCGAAAAGCCCGCCGAACACGCCGGGATTCGTAATCGCAAACGTCCCCTCGGCCACTTCCTCGGGCTTCAGCTTTTTCGACCGCGCCCGCTCCGCCAGGTCGTTCATCGTCCGCGCGATGCCCAGGAAATTTTTCTCCTCGGCATTCTTGATCACCGGAACGATCAGCCCCCAGTCAAGCGCCACCGCGATTCCTATGTTGCATTCCTTGTGCAACACGATGTTCGTGCCGTCCACCGACGAATTCACCGTCGGGAACGCGCGCAACGCTTCTACCGCCGCGCGCACGAAAAACGGCATGAACGTCAGCTTCGTCCCCGTGTCCGCCTCGAACTTCGTCTTCAGCTTGGCGCGCAGCGTCGCGATCGGCGTCATGTCCACTTCGTCCACCGAATAGACGTGCGGAGAAACGCGCTTCGAAAGCACCATGTGCTCCGCGATGCGCTGCCGCATCACGGACATCGGCTGCACTTCGTAATTCCCGAAATACATCTTCTCGCGCGGCACGGCTGATTCGAGGACCGCCGAAGCGGCTGTCCCACCGCTCGCAGGAGGAGGCGGCGGAGCTGTCCGCGGAGCCTGCGCCGAAGGAGCAGTCGCTGGCGCCGCGCCGGATGCCCCACCGCGCGCACTGCCGCTTTCGACTGCGCCCAAAATATCGGTCTTGCTGACGCGCCCGCCCGCGCCCGTCCCCGGCACCTGCGTCAAATCCACGCCATTTTCGCGCGCGATGCGCCGTACCAATGGTGAACTCCGCACCTTCTCGGTCCCGGACGCTGCCGCAGGCCGCTGTGCTGCCGCAGGCGCACTGGAAGTGGCTGGAGGCGCCGCGGGCCTGGCTTGCGGAGCCGCAGAAGAGGGAGCAGCGGCAGGTTTCGCAGCTTCCGCCTTGGCTGCAGGCGCCGGCGCGGCCGCTGAAGCCGCCCCGCCCGCCGCGTCAATCACCGCGACCACGGTCTGAATCGGCACCGTCTGCCCTTCATTCACTTTGATTTCTTTCAGCACGCCCGCCGACGGCGACGGAATTTCCGCATCCACTTTATCCGTGGAAATTTCAAACAGCGGCTCGTCGCGCTCGATCTTGTCGCCCGGCTTTTTCAGCCACTTGGTGATCGTGCCTTCGAAAATGCTCTCGCCCATCTGGGGCATGATGACGTCAACAGCCATGGTGTTCTCCTCTGGTCTCGAAAACTCAGGCGGCGCTCAGACACTCCTCATGCCACACGCCCGGAATCCCTTCGAGCGTGTAAATCTCGTCTCCGCCGGTAAAGAATTCCACCGCCCGCACCTTCGCGGTGCGCCCCGCGAACTCGAGCTGCTCCGGCTCCAGGTCGTGGTGGTATTGCCCGGCCTCCAGGAATTCCTCCAGGAACGCCCGGTCCGCCACGCGAACCTCCGATCCCACTTCGAATTCGGCTTTGTTCAGACCCTTTGTTTTTCCCACTGTCCAGATCCTGCTTTCTTCCGCGTCAGTATTTTGCCAACTCGCGCGCGGCGGCGACAATCTTTTCCGTGTTGGGGAGAAATCTTTCCTCGAGCGGCGGCGAATACGGCACCGGCGTGTCGAGTGCGGTCACCCTGAGGATCGGCCCGTCCAGCTCCTCGAAAGCATCTTCGCACACCAGCGCCGCAATTTCTCCCGCGATCCCGCCCGTGCGTGTGTCTTCGTGCACCACCAGCAATTTGTTCGTTTTCTTGACCGATGTGAGGATCGCCTCGCGGTCCAGCGGCAGCAGCGTGCGCAGGTCAATCACTTCCGCTTCGATTCCTTCGTTCGCGAGATGTGTGGCCGCTTCCATCGAGCTGTGCGCCATCGCCGCATAACTCAGGATCGTCAGGTCGGTACCTTCGCGCCGCGTCACAGCCTTCCCCAACGGCACCGTATGATCGCCCTCAGGAACCTCTTCCTTGATCCGCCGGTACAAAAATTTGTGCTCGAAAAACAGCACCGGATTGTTATCCCGTATCGCCGACTTCAGCAGACCCTTCGCGTCCGACGGCGTCGAGGGATACACCACCTTCAGCCCCGGCGTGTGCACGAAATACATTTCCGGGTTCGCCGAATGAAACGGCCCGCCATGCACGCCACCGCCCGAAGGACCGCGCAGAACCATCGGCGCAGGCGCGCCCCACAGGTAATGCGATTTCGCCACGAAGTTCGTCACCTGATTAAAACAGCAGGCGATGAAATCAATAAACTGCATCTCGGCCACGGGACGCAGCCCCAGGTAACTCATCCCGCAGGCCGCACCCACAATCGCCGTCTCCGCAATCGGCGTCTCAATCACGCGCTCGCGCCCAAATTTCGCAAGCAGCCCTTCCGTCACTTTGAATGCCCCGCCATACACGCCGATATCTTCCCCCAGCGCGACCACGGCCGGATCCCGGTCCATTTCCTCGAAAAGCGCCTGGCGAATTGCTTCCACCATCGTGATCGGAGCCATCCTCAGCCTCTCCCCAACTTGCCCTTGGGCCCACGCCCAAAGGGTATCCTCGGCCCGTCGGTAGGTTCAGGCTCCGGCTGCGGGGCGTATTGCGGCTGCCGTTGCGCCGGCGGCTGCTGCCTGGGATGTTGCTGCCGCGGCTGCGCTTTGGCCACGGGCTTACCCCCGTGCTTGCTTCCATGCTTCTGCTGCTTCGCGCCATTTCCGCCCGAATTAAAATTCTGGCTCCGTCCGCCCGGCTGTTGCCCGCGCGGCGTCTGCACGTGCGCGGTCGAGGTCGCGTGCGAGGTTGGTTGCGCATTCGCCTGCCCAGCCGTCTGCCGCGAGCCTTCCACCTTGTCACCAAACCCGCCGAGCCCCGCCAGGTTCCAATCCGTATTGATGCTCGACTTCGGCGGCATCACTTCCTCTTTCGGCCGCTGCCAATCCGCCTCAATCGTGTGGCAGCCCTCGCAGTAGACGCCTTCCTCCGCCAGCTCCGGCGGCGGCATCGGCGAGTCCTCCGCAAACTGCTGCTCCACGTTCAACTCGCTCTCGATCCGCGCGTCAATTTCCTGCTTCGTCTTCGCGTCCCAGATTTTATTTTCGGTCAGATATTTCTCGTAGAGAGCGATCGGATCGCGCGCCTTCCAGTGCTCAAACATTTCCGGCGGCACGTACTCCGCGGGATCGTGTTGCGCGTGGCCCTTCATGCGCATGGTCTTCACTTCGATCACTCGCGGCCCGCGCCCGGCGCGGCATTCGTTCACGGCTTCCTTTGCCGCTTCATAGACGGCCATCACGTCATTCCCGTCCACAATCGCGCTCTCGATTCCGTAAGCCACCGCGCGGCTCGCCAGATTTTTCACCGGCACCTGCCGCGAAACCGGCGTCGAATACGCCCACTGGTTGTTCTCGATGATCAGCACAAACGGCGCCTTCTGTGCCGCCGCCAGTCCCAGCCCTTCGTGAAACGCGCCCGTCGAGCTGCCGCCGTCGCCAATCCATGTCATCGAAACGATGTTTTGTCCCAGATAACGCCCCGCCATCGCCACGCCCGTCATCGCCGGGATTAAATCGCCCAGCATCGAAATCGGCGAAACAATGTGCAGCACCTTCAAATCTCCGAAATGGCTGGTGCCGTCCTTCCCCTTCGTTGGCGACGTGTACTTCGCCATGTGTTGCGTGAAAATGTCCCGCGGCGGCACTCCCTTCACCAGCAGCGCCCCGATGTTGCGAATCATGGGCGCCAGCCAGTCGCGCTTTTCCAGCGCGTACGCCGTTCCCACCGACACCGCTTCCTGCCCCAAACTCGAATACAGCCCGCCTACAATTTTATTCTGCCGGAAGAGCCGCGTCATGCGCTCCTCCGTTTGCCGGTTGAGCTGCATGAAGTAGTAAAGCTCGAGCTTCTGCTCGCGCGTCAGCGGATGGCTCATGCCTGGGGTCCTTTCACCGCTCCAACTTCCTCCGGCGTGATCGCCGCTTCCAATTCCTCGCGCGTTACGGAAACCATCGTGCGCTCGAATACCTCGCCAAACCGTTCCGCCAGCCGCGCTCGAACTTCCTCGCTTCCCACCGCGCGCCCCAGCTCTTTTTCCAGCGACGTCGCCCGCTTCCCCGCAATCCCGCACGGCACGATCAATTCAAAATACCGCAAATCCGTCGCCACATTGTACGCGAACCCGTGCGACGTCACCCACCGGCTCAAATGCACGCC
>Ga0070765_100000376_pt1 | contig 26761 bp, 26 predicted proteins | sample HubBroMetageWFT5_FD_71516 | JGI IMG/M metagenome (GOLD analysis project Ga0070765, IMG submission 71516) | Warmed and freeze-thawed soil microbial communities from the Hubbard Brook experimental Forest, New Hampshire - Hubbard Brook CCASE Soil... | ecosystem: Environmental > Terrestrial > Soil... | reverse complement strand
TTGCCCCAGCAATATCGTCCGCGCAGGTAGGCGTCGTGGGCCGCTGCGCTGGTCGTGGAGCGTCGCGCGAGAGCGGCATGTTCGCGGGGAAGGAGTTCGAAGGTCAAAGAACGCGCGATGCGCTCGGCAACCTCAATCTGAATTGCCAGGATATCTTCTTCCGCGCGTTCGTAGGATTCCGCCCAAAGATGCGTCTGGTCGCTGACCTTGATTAATTGCGCGGTGATGCGCACGCGCTGGTTGGATTTGCGGACGCTTCCTTCGAGGAGATAACTCACTTCGAGTTCGCGGCCGATTTGGTCAATGCTCTTCTTGGTTCCTCGATATTGCATCATGGTGGTGCGCGCGATCACGCCAAGCCGGTCGGGTTGGAGGCGAGCGAGCTGGGCGATCATCTCTTCAGTCAGGCCGTCGCTGAAATATTCCTGGGATGGGTCGCCGCTGAGATTGTCGAAGGGCAAAACGGCGAGGCGAGGCCGAGCATGGACCGCGGCCGCCGCAACGGGAGCGTCACGCAGGCTCTCGCGGCCCTGGCGCCACGCGTCAAGTTCGGATTTGACCGCATACACCGAGGCGAGTTTGCGATGGGCATGCCTCTTGACGGGCAGGCCTTCCGTAAGTTCCCAGCGTTGGACGGTGCGCACTTCGCGCCCCAAATACGTGGCAATGGACTTCCAGGAGTCCAGCAGTTCGCCGGGCGGAGGGATGGGAGGCTTGAAAGGAGCGCTACTGCCGCCTTTTGACATGAACGAGGTATTCAAACAGAAACTTCAAGTTCACGCAACGTCCCGAAGCTAATGGACGGCGATACTTGCGCAAGGCGCTCCGTACAAATCCCCGGTGGGAATTCCGCCTTAGCTAACACTTCGTTCCACCCTTCAACTGGGATCTCTTTTTTACATTCGGAATTCGGCGCCGATCATACGGCCGCTTACTCAGAGTTGAAAAAGGAAATGTCGGCTCATCGGTTGAGGATTGCACATGCACTGAGACACTCACGCGTTTGTAATTTGCGAAGAGGGCGCAGCAATGTGACAATACCTGCATGACAAAACTATCCCATTTAGCTGCATTCATTTTGGCTGGAACAATCATTTTTGCGGGAAGCGCTTCGGCGCAGGACACGCCCGCGACGCCGCCCGCTACGCAACAAGCGCCGGCCGCGACACCGCCCGCGGCAACGACACCTAAGGCCGCGACTGCTCCCAAATCGGCAACTACGCCCAAGCCTGCCGCAACTCCAGCGAAGACTGGCCAGGCGGGCGCGACTACGACTCCCAAGACCACCGCGACCAAACCGGGCGCCGCATCCACGGCAAAGAAGCCAGCCCCCCTCGTGCTCAAGACTCCGAAAGAAAAGGCAAGCTACGCTATGGGGCTGAATATGGGGCGGAATCTCCACAAGAATAATGTGGACATCGATCCGGCGATCCTTTATCGCGGATTGAAGGACGGGCTTGCCGCCAATAAACCGCTTTTGACTGACCAGGAAGCCCAGGCCGCAATGGCCGAACTGCAAAAGAGCGTCCAAATGGCCCAGATGGAAAAGATGAAGACGGCCGGCGTTGCGAACCGGAAGGTGGGGGAAGATTTTCTGGCAGCAAATAAGGCGAAAGCAGGGGTTGTCGCCCTGCCGAGCGGGTTGCAGTACAAGGTTCTGACAGCTGGCACGGGCGAGAAGCCGACCGCGAGTGACATGGTGGTTTGCAACTATCGCGGGACGCTGATTAATGGTACGGAATTCGACAGCTCGTACAAGCGCGGCCAGCCCGCCACATTTGGCGTGGGCCAAGTGATCAAGGGCTGGACTGAGGCGCTTCAGATGATGCCGGTGGGATCGAAGTGGCAGCTTTTCATTCCCGCCGATCTCGCTTACGGCGATCGTGACCCGGGAAACGGCATTGGTGCTGGCTCCACATTGATTTTCGATGTGGAGTTGATTTCCATCCAGCCCAAAAAGGCAGCACCCGCGGCACCCGACGCACCCAAGAATTGACGCGGGAATACTATCTTGGACTACCTGCTTAAAACCGAACCGTCGGAGTATTCCTTCGCCGACCTGCAGCGAGAAGGGCACACGCAGTGGGATGGCGTGTCGAATCCCACTGCGGTAATGCATTTGAGGGAGATGAAGCCCGGCGATCGGCTGGTAATTTACGAAACGGGCGATCGGCGAACCGCAGTGGGGACCGCTACAGTCGTATCCGTGGACGCGAAGGACCCGAAGAAGCCCGCTGTGGTTATTAAATCCGGGAAGCCGATAGCACAGCCCATCTCGCTCGACGAAATCAAAACTAAAAAGCTCTTCGCGGACTCGCCGCTGGTTCGGATTGGGCGGCTCTCCGTTGTCCCGCTGACGAAGGCGCAGTACGCAGCCCTGACGGGCGCCTGACTCACCTGTTAGACCATACCGCTCGCGAGGCGTCGACTTTTCTAACGATCGCCCGCTTGGCGCTCCGGAAAAAAACATTCGATCGCATGCATATTTCTCTTGCATCGCGCGCAGATATACGTATTCTGCGTTTTGCGAACTTGCTCCGCATGCGCGGCTGAAAGAGAGCAAGGATCGCTGATGGAGGACGCGACAAGAAATTGAGTACCTTATCCCTCCCAGCCCAATCCCCCTCCCGGGCAATTCCAACAACCAGACGAAACGCCAAGCTGACGCTGTGGCCGCTGGTTGCTGCTACGTTCTTCATGGTGTCCGGCGGCACGTATGGAACCGAGGACATTATTCACGGCGCGGGATACGGCCGCGGAATTCTCTTCCTGTTGCTGACGCCCCTGGTTTGGAGTTTGCCAACCACATTCATGATCGGCGAGCTTTCGAGCGCGCTGCCATGTGAAGGCGGCTACTACGCCTGGGTGCGGCGCGCCTTGGGCAATTTCTGGGGATTTCAGGAGGCGTGGCTTTCATTGGTTGCCAGCATCTTTGATATGGCGATTTATCCCACCTTGTTCGTCCTTTATTTGTCTCAGCTATCGCCGGAGGTCAACGCCTGGGTCTCCGCAGGGCGCCACGGAGTGATGGTGGGGCTGGGTGTGGTAGTCGTGTGCGCGCTGATGAATATTGCGGGGATTCGGGTGGTCGCGTTCAGTTCGCTGATGCTTTTCTTCCTGCTCTCGGCTCCTTTTGTCGCCGTCGTGTTGATCGCCACCACAAAGGTTGGCGCGCTGGCTGGCACGGCGACGACGCCGACGAACTCCAGCGTGGGCCTGGTCGGTGGCCTGCTTATTTGCATGTGGAACTACATGGGCTGGGATAATTCGTCCACGATCGCTACCGAAGTGCGCAATCCACAGAAGACGTATCCGCGCGCAATGCTGGTTGCGGTTGGAGTGGTTTCGCTTACTTATATTGTCCCGTTTGCGGCAATGTGGCTCACGGGTGTTCCCTCTTCAGCATTTGGGACGGGCTCCTGGGCGAGCCTCGCGGGTTTGACTGGTGGCTTGGTGGGAGGTCCCCTGCTTGCCCGTGGCATGCGCGTAGCAGTCGTGCTTGGCGGGATGATGAGCGGCTTTGGCATGTTCAACGCGTTGGTGATGAGTTATTCGCGCTTGCCGCTCGCCATGGCGCAGGATGGCCTGCTGCCTGGATTCTTCGGAAAGTTGCACTCGAAGACACGGGCTCCCTGGATTGCAATTCTGGTGCTGGCGGCCGGCTGGGCGCTCTGCCTTGGACTTGGGTTCGAGCGGCTGGTGACGCTGGACGTGATGCTGTATGGACTCAGCCTTCTGCTCGAATTCGTCGCGCTTGTGGCACTGCGCATCAAAGAGCCCAATTTGAAGCGGCCATTCCGCGTCCCGGGTGGGATGCTGGGGGCAGCACTGCTCGGAGTTTGCCCCGCTTTGTTGCTCGTTTTCTCGGTGACGCATGGCGAGGGCGAACAAATCCTCGGCATGAGCGGGCTGGCCTTTGGCTGCCTTCTGATCGCAGGAGGCGTCGTCACGTATTTGCTGATGGCGCTGGTAAAGAGCGACGGCTGGCTTGCAACCGCGGTTCGGAATCAACGCAAGGCCGCTTAGTTTCCCCTCTCCGGTTGTTCCTTTTCGCTTCCCCACTTCCGGCGACAAATTCGGAAGAAGGCGCGTGACATCTGCGCCGCTTTGCGTTTCTTCCCGGCTGCGGCCTGCCGCATTTCTGCTATTCTTTTTGCCGTGCGGACACCGATTTCGTACCTGACAATAATTTTCGCGACGGGCATTTGCGCACTGGTGGCGCGGCCACCTTTCCGAATTAGCGCGCAACCGCAACCCCAGTCGCAACAGGAATCTCCCCAGCAAACTCCGCTGCCGCCTGCTACACCTCAATCATCTCCTTTGGGCGGCCCGGTAATCGTGCTCGACCCCGGACATGGAGGAACGGACACGGGCGCGCGTGGCGAAAGTGGAGCGGTGGAGAAAGACGTGGTGCTGGAATTTGCGCGAGGCGTGCGCGGGGCGCTCCAAGGCGAGGGATATCGCGTGGTGATGACGCGCAACGATGACTCCAACCCTTCCTACGATGACCGCGCGGCAATCGCCAACGCGAATCGCGACGCGCTCTTCATCAGCTTCCATATTTCTTCCACGGGCACAGTGGGCACCGCTCGCACTTACTATTACCAATTCTGGAGTCCGATTCCCGCGGCCGGGGCGCCTTCAACTCCCAATCCCGCGCCGGGCCTTACCGGATGGGAGGAAGCGCAGCGTCTGCACGCAGAGATGAGCCACCGTTTCGCGGATGCCCTTCAGGTGGAACTCGCGCAGCGGTTCTCCAATTCACCGGGCAGATCGGCGGGCGTAGCGCTTCGCGGGCTTCGCTCGATTGACGCGCCGGCCGTCGCCGTCGAGATTTCCAGCGTGTCCGTTTCGGATCCAAGCTCGCTTTCGGCAATGGCCGCGCAGCTTGCGGCGGGGATCACGCAATGCGTCGCAGGCTTCCGCCCCGCTTCGGCAACGGGGACGAAATAATGCCGCGAAATCTGAAAATAGCCCTCGGAATCCTCGCGGTGGGAGTTCTGATCGGGCTCATCAGCTTGAGAGGTTTGCATCAGCGCATGTTGCACCTCGCGGAAACACAGGCGGCTGAGGAGAAAGCACGCCGTGAAGTTCTGGCGCCGCCCATTTCCACTCCAACGGACGTAAAGAGCAGAGCGCAAATCTTCTGGGCGGTTTCGCCGGACCGCATCGCATCCGCCGACGTGCAGTTGGGCCTCTCGGCAGATCCAGTTCAGCGCGCGAAACAAATCCTCCATTCCTTGATCGAGGATCCGCCGACCGCCGAACAACGCACTGTGCCCGCCGACGCGACTCTGCTCGCGTTCTACATCCTGCCGGATGGAACCGCGATCGCGGATTTCTCCGACGCTCTTGCCTCCGAAACCCCCTCCGGAATACTTAGCGAGCAGCTTACCGTGAGTTCGATCACGCGAACGCTCGCATCCAATATGCCGAGCCTGCGACGCCTGAAGATCCTGGTTCACGGCCAGGAAGTGGATACGCTCGCGGGCCACGTGGATTTGACCGGCTTTTTCGATTTGAATCCCAACGCTCCCCTCGTGCCGCTCCCGGCTCCAGGTGCGCCAGCCGCCGCGCCATCTGCGCCGCAATCCAAGCCCTCGCGCTGAGCGGAAATATATCGCGGCTGCGGTTTCCGCTGGCAGCAAACGCTCCGTGTTGACACGGTCCCCTACAGTCGGCAAACTCAGTGTTCAAAGTTTTGCTCGTGGCTGGGCGGAAGCAAAGGGAGAACATTCTTGCGAGTTGACGGACGTGCGGCCGACGATTTGCGTCCCGCAAAGATTACGCCGGATTTTATTTCAAGCGCGGAAGGAAGCGTGCTCATCGAAGTCGGCCAGACGCGCGTGATCGTGACGGCGACGATAGATGATGGCGTTCCACAGTTTCTGAAGGGCAAAGGAAAAGGCTGGGTGACGGGCGAGTATGGAATGCTGCCGCGCTCAACCGAAGATCGGACGCCACGTGAATCAACCCGCGGCAAGCAATCCGGGCGCACGCTGGAAATCCAGCGGATGATCGGGCGAACGCTTCGCGCCGTCACCGATTTGAAAGCTCTCGGTGAACGCACGGTTTGGCTCGATTGCGACGTGATCCAGGCCGATGGTGGCACTCGCACGGCTTCCGTAACCGGCGCATTCGTCGCCCTGGCGCTCGCGCTGGAGCGAATGGTAGCTGCGGGAATGCTTCGGTCGGTGCCGCTCTTTGATTCGGTCGCGGCCATCAGCGTCGGAATTGTGGGGAAAGACCTTCTGCTCGATCTCGCTTATGAAGAAGATTCGCGAGCGGAAGTGGACATGAACGTCGTGATGACCGGCAGCGGCGAATTTGTGGAAGTGCAGGCGAGCGCTGAAGGCCGGCCCTACACCAACGCGGAGCTTCAAAAGCTGATTGACCTGGCGGCGGGCGGAATCCGCCAACTCACCCTGGCACAGCAGGAATTGCTGCACATGAAATTCCGTGGCCACCCGCGATAGCGCCGGGCTGGATAAAGCGCTGCCGGCTCGCTTACACCTCGCATCCTCAAATCCAGGAAAGCTGCGCGAGTACAGGGATCTTGCGGGAGACTCTCCCGTGGCGCTCAGCCTGCTTCCCCGATTCACGGAATTCAAGGCTTACGAGGAATCCGCGCCTACATTCGCGGAAAACGCCGCTGGAAAAGCGCTCCATTTCAGCCGGTTCAGCGATGAAATCGTTCTCGCGGATGATTCTGGCCTGGTTGTCCCGGCCCTGGGCGGCGAACCCGGCGTACGTTCGGCGCGTTATGCAGGGCCGAATGCGTCGGACTCCGATCGCGTCGAAAAATTGTTGCGTGCTATGGAAAGTAAGACCGGCGAAAATCGCCGCGCTCGATTCGTCTGCATCATTGCGATCGCACGGCAGGGACGTGTGCTTGCGGTCGTTTCCGATTCCGCCGAAGGGGTAATCTCTAAAGAGCCGCACGGGAGAAATGGGTTCGGCTACGATCCCGTATTCTTCTTCCCCAAACTTGGCCGCACCTACGCCGAAATTTCATCCGAGGAAAAAAATCGCTTGAGCCATCGAGGGAAAGCCTTCCGCAAAGTTCTCACCCTGCTGACCGGCAAAGATTCGTTCGGCAATTCATAGGGTCTTTTCCCCCTCTCTTCTAGGGAACAAAAATCCTTGCCCTGAGGCCGCGAAAGGGGGTAAAAAAGAATCCCCTCCCGTCAGAGGCTACCTATGGCGACCTTCCAAGCTGCCCCCGACCAGGTTTCGAGTCTTCTTTACAGAATTCAGGAGGCGCGCGCGCGGACCGACGCCCTGTTTCAACTGCTCCCTCCAAACTCCTTTTACGATCGGCCAATTCCCGAGCGCCATCGCCTGATTTTCTATCTCGGCCATCTGGAGACATTCGATTGGAACCTGCTGAGCGGGGTGCTGGGGCTCGAAGCATTCAACCCTGAATTTGACAAGCTCTTCGCCTTTGGAATCGATCCCGTCGGCGGCGGTTTGCCTGCCGACACACCTGCCGACTGGCCCGGCATCGCGCAGATTGAGAAGTACAACAGTCTCATCCGGGCCAAAATTGATGATCGCCTGCTCAACACGGCCGGAGCAAATGAGACGCTGCTGCATGTAGCCGTCGAGCATCGCCTGATGCACGCGGAAACGCTGGCGTATTTGCTACACAATTTGCCGCTCGACAGAAAAAACGCTCCCGCTGTGGATTCCCCCGATTCTCATCCGGCTGGTTCGCGTCCTTCCGCCGCGCCGGCGCCAAAGCCTTACAGTGTGGAAATCCCGGGGGGTACCGCGACGCTCGGTCAATCCGGCCAGGGAATACATTCTTTCGGCTGGGACAATGAGTTTGGAGGGCAGGAAATTCAGGTGCCGCGATTCGCGATCGATGCTTTCCCGGTTTCCAACGGCGAGTTCCTGAAATTTGTCCACGCGGGCGGGTACGAGGATTCGAGCTATTGGAAGCCCGAAGACTGGGAGTGGCGCCGCCGACAGCAGCTGCAATATCCCCACTTTTGGGTGCAGCGGTCGAGCGCAGCGCCATCCGATCCCGACACGCAGTGGGACTATCGCGCGATGTTTGGGATCATGCCGCTTCCGCTTTCATGGCCCGTGTACGTGAGCCATGCCGAGGCATCCGCGTTTGCGCAGTGGGCCGGAAAGAAATTGCCGACGGAAGCGCAGTGGCATCGCGCGGCCTATGGAACCCCATCCGGCGAGGAAAGAATCTACCCCTGGGGCGATGAACATCCAGACGCGTCGCGAGGAAATTTCCACCATGAGCGCTGGGATGCTTCGCCGGTAGACGCGCATCCTGCCGGTGCAAGCGCATTTGGGGCGATGGATTTGTTGGGTAACGGCTGGGAATGGAGTTCCACGGTTTTCGCGCCGCTGCCGGGTTTCAAGCCTTTCGCGTTCTACCCCGGCTATTCGGCCGACTTTTTTGACGGCAAGCATTTCGTGATGAAGGGTGGATCACCTCGCACGGACGCTTGCATGTTGCGGCGATCGTTCAGGAATTGGTTTCAGCCTCATTACTCGTACGTGTACGCCACCTTCCGCTGCGTGGAGGAATAGCTGATGGGCACAGCACCGCGAATCGCAACGGATAATCTATCGAGTCAGACTCTTCTCGAGTTCTCGTCCGGAGTTTCCGTCGGCCTCGGCAATCCGGGCCAAAAAGAACTGCCTTCGAAATATCTTTACGATGAAGTGGGTTCCGCCCTCTTCGACGTGATCTGCCTGTTGCCAGAGTATGGGCTGAGCCGCGCAGGAATGCGTCTGCTCCAACGCCATTCGCCGGACATTGTAGGGCGACTCAGTGGGCCATTCATCGTGGCGGAGTTGGGCAGCGGAAGCGGGCAAAATACGCGTTACCTGTTGGAAGCGCTGGCGCGACGGCAGCGCGTGAATTACTACCCCATTGATATCTCGCGCACGGCGCTCTTCCGCTGCAGCCAGGAACTTGGCCAGATGGATTCGGTGAGCATCGTAGGCTTCGAGCGCGCTTATCTGGACGGCCTGCAGGAAGTGGCTGCGAGGCGGCACGAGGGCGAAAAGCTGCTTGTCCTTTTCCTCGGCAGCACGATTGGAAATTTTGACCGCCCGGCGGGCGACCAGTTCCTCCACGAAGTCCGCAAAATCCTTCGCGAAGGCGACGCGCTGTTGCTCACGACCGACTTAATCAAGCCCATTCCGCAATTGCTGCTGGCTTACGACGATCCCGCGGGCGTAACCGCCGCTTTCAACAAGAACCTTCTCGCGCGAATCAACCGCGAATTGGGCGGAGAATTTGATTTGAGCCGCTTCGAGCATGTGGTTCGATACGATGAATCGGAGCGGCGCATCGAGATGCATTTGCGTTCCACCGTCTGGCAGCCCATCAAGATTCAAAAAGCCGGATTCCGCTCCTATCTTCAGGAAGGCGAAACCATCTGGACGGAGAGTTCGCACAAATATGAACGCAATGAAGTAATCCAGATGGGTGAGCGCACCGGATTCCGCTGCGCCGGGCAATGGATTGATTCTGAATGGCCGTGCGCGCAGAACCTGTATTTCGCTGAATAGGGAGAGCTGCGAAGCACTATGTCCAAGGCAATTTGGAAAGATAAAGTGTTGGCAGAGAGCAAAAATACCGTGGAGGTTGAGGGGAATCATTATTTTCCGGCCGCTTCGATTCACAAGGAATATTTTCGTCCCAGCGCCACGCACACGGAATGCCCGTGGAAAGGGACGGCGAACTACTACACGATTGAAGTGGATGGATCGAAAAATCCAGACGCCGCCTGGTTTTATCCGAATCCTCTGCCCGCCGCGAGCCAGATTAAAGACCACGTCGCTTTCTGGAAGGGCGTCCGCGTCGAACCGTAACCCGCCTGTGATATATTCTGTCGCTGCATGGCAAAGCAGAATAAGAAAACCACAAAAAATAAATCTGCCGGAGCGCGAAAAGCGGCAAATCCAGGCGGCGTGAAGCGCTCCACTTCTTCCCGCGGATTGGCACGCGGCACCGATCCCGCGCGCGTGAAGGCGATTCTTTCGAAACTAGACGAGGCCTACCCGAAGGCCACCTGCGCGCTCCATTTCGACAATCCATTTCAGCTTCTGATTGCGACGATTCTCTCGGCGCAGTGCACGGATGAGCGCGTCAACCAGGTCACGAAGACTCTCTTCGTGAAGTATCCTGACCCGAAAGCCTTTGCCTACGCGAACCCCTCCGAATTGGAACAGGATATTCGCCCCACGGGATTCTTCCGCAACAAGACGAAGTCCATCATCGGCGCGAGCAAGCGAATCGTTGAGGTTTTTAACGGCGAGGTCCCGCGCACGATGGAGGATTTACTCACGCTCCCCGGCGCGGCGCGCAAGACGGCAAACGTTGTGCTTGGGACCGCCTTCGGCATCGCCTCCGGAGTGGTCGTGGACACCCACGTGATCCGCCTTTCCGGACGCCTCGATCTCACCAAACACACCGACCCAAAGAAAATCGAGCTCGACCTGATGAAAATAATCCCCCAGGAAAAGTGGATACTCTTCTCCCATCAACTGATCTGGCATGGCCGCAAAATCTGCAACGCCCGCAAACCAAAATGCGTGGAATGCAATCTCGAAAAGATCTGTTATTCCAAGGACAAGACGAATTAGTCCCTATACGCATCGGCACTCGCCGCCGCGCCACGCCCCACAGGACCCGCCGCGGCAGATGCATCGCCGCCTAATTTAACCGGGAATATTAGACTGCTTGGTCCTTTTGTGGGCTTGCCGGGTATGGGGGTTATTTCCATGTATCCGTTTAATCACAATTGAGAAATATTCGTAGGACAGGCGCGCCCGGTTTGGACTAGAGTCGTAGTGACGGACGCATACGTCACTTGTTGTGACATGTGCTCCAGCTGAAGGCACTGGCATTTTTCAGTGCTCCCCCCTTCCCTTCCGCAAAGTCCTTGCCGTGCTCGTTCTTGGTCTGAACCTAGATGAAGACACTCGTTCACAGTCCTGAAGCAAAGAAGTCACGGCCCGGCTCCGGCGCTGCCTCCACGTCCCGGAAACCGCGAAAAGCCGAAGGTAAAGAACTACTTTTCGCCGGTCTTCTGGAGGCCGCGCCTGACGCCATCGTCGTTGTCAACAGGCTGGGCAGGATCGTTCTCTTGAATGCTCAAACCGAGAAGCTCTTCGGCTACAAGCGCGAGGAACTCCAAAATCAGTTGATGGAAATCCTCATACCTGAGCGCTTCCGGGGAAAACACCCCGGACACCGTGGCTCCTTTTTCGACGACCCTCGGGCGCGCCCTATGGGCGGAAGCCTGGAACTGTTCGCCTTACGCAAGGATGGCACTGAGTTTCCAGTCGAAATCAGTCTCAGCCCACTGGAAACCGAGGATGGCATTCTCGTTTCCAGCGCGATTCGTGATATCACCGAACGAAAGCTGGCGCAGGAGAAACTGCGCATCAGCGAAGAGCGGTTTCGCGTACTGGTTAACGGCGTCGAGGACTATGCAATAATCTTGCTTGATCCCACCGGACACGTCATCAGCTGGAGCTCCGGAGCAGAGAAGATCGTGGGTTACACCGCGCAAGAAATTCTCGGTGGTCATCTCTCCCGCTTTTATCCGCCTGAAGATATCGAATCCGGGAAACCGGACAAGGAAATCGAGAGCGCGGCCTTAAACGGTCGTGTCGAAGATGAAGGATGGCGCGTACGGAAGGATGGATCGAGATTTTGGGCTAACGTTGTTGTTACGGCTTTGCGGAACGAGGCCGGCGACCTGTACGGATTCGCGAAGATTTCGCGTGATATCACGGAGCGTAAGAACGCGGAAGAGGTCAAGAGGCTGAATGTAGATCTCGAACGCCGCGTCCAAGAGCGCACCGCCGAACTTGCCGCTGCGAATAAAGAACTCGAGGCTTTTGTCTATTCCATCGCACATGACCTTCGCGCTCCGCTCCGGCACATTGACGGGTTTTCGAATCTTCTCGCCGACCATCTGAGTGCCTCGATGGATGAAGAAGCGAAGCATTATTTGGGATCTATTCGTGGAAGTACGCGCACCATGGGCAACATGGTCGATGATCTGCTGAACCTCTCGCGTGTGGCTCGCGCGGAATTGAAGTTGCAGGTGACCGGTTTGAATTCGCTGGTCGACGAGGTATTGAAGGAGCTTGGGCCGGAAATTAAGGATCGAGAGATTGAGTGGAAGATTACAACTTTGCCTTTTGTCGAGTGCGATCCTGTTCTGGTAAAGCAGGTATTTGTTAACTTGATCACCAACGCGGTCAAATTCACACGCACCCGCCCCCATGCCATTATCGAAGTGAATCAGGCGGAGCTCGACGGCCAGTCCGTCACTTTTGTCCGCGACAATGGCGTCGGCTTCAGTATGAAATACAGTGACAAACTATTCGGTGTTTTTCAGCGCCTGCATCGCCAGGAGGATTTTGAAGGCACCGGCGTGGGACTCGCCACAGTCCAGCGAATCGTACAGAAGCACGGCGGGCGAATTTGGGCCAATGCAGAACTGAACGTCGGCGCGACCTTCTTTTTTACTTTGGTGACTCAAGAGCCCGCTGCCGTAACAAATGAGAGAGGTGTCAATTGAATCCAGGCGAACTCGATATTCTTTTGGTCGAAGATAACCCTAACGACGTTGAGCTGACTTTACACGCGCTTCGGAAGGAAAACCTGTCGAACAGCATTCATGTCGTCCGAGACGGCGAAGAGGCGCTCGATTTCCTGTTCTGCCGGGGGAATTACGACCAACGCACCCCCGATCACCCGCCGAAACTGGTAATTCTCGACTTGAAACTGCCGAAGCTCAACGGATTGGAAGTATTACGGGCGATGAAAAACGGCATTCAGACCCGCGCTATTCCCGTCACGATACTCACATCATCAAAGGAGGATCGGGATCTTGTGGAGGGATACAAATTGGGCGCGAATAGCTACATTCAAAAGCCCGTGGATTTTAACCAGTTCCGCGACACAGTCAAGCAGTTGGGTCTTTACTGGTTGGTGGTGAACCAGTCGCCGCCCATTGGAGCATTCGATAAGAAGTAACAGGGGCCCTCGGGATGAAGAACCTTTCCCACGGAGAAATTGAAGTTGAATCATCTGTTCCTCCGGCATCAGATGCTCTTCGCGTTCTCGTTCTCGAAGATAATCCAAGGGACGCCGAACTCTGCATTCAAGTACTGAGAAAGGCCGGATTTGAACTTCAATCCGCTATTGTTGATAGCCAAGAGTCTTTCGCGGCAAAGCTGCAATCGCAAAACTACGATGTCGTATTGGCTGATTTCCGCATCCCTGGATGGAACGGTGCCGAAGCTTTTCGTTCGCTCAAGAAATCCGGGAAAGATATACCCTTCATTTTAGTCACCGGAGCTCTCGGCGAAGAAACCGCCGTTGACCTTATCAAGGAAGGCATAACCGATTACATTCTGAAAGACCGTTTGATTCGTTTGCCATCAGCCGTTCGCCGAGCTCTCAAGGAAAAGTCAACGCGTGACGAAAGAGAGCGTGCGACGAAGGCACTCGGGGAAAGCGAGGAACAAGTTCGCTTGCTCCTCGATTCCACCGCCGAAGCGATCTATGGCATCGACATGCAGGGTCGCTGCACGTTCTGTAACGCCGCTTCCCTACGCCTGCTTGGGTATCACAGCCCAAATGACTTGCTTGGAAAACAGATGCACTCGCTCGTTCACCAGGCGCCAGCCAAGGGCACCTCTTACACAATCGACGACTGCCAAATCTGCACAAGTTTTCGCGAAGGCAACGGCTCCCACTCCGACGCCGAAATTCTATGGAAGCGAGACGGTTCCAGTTTCCCCGTGGAGTATTGGGCTTATCCCATACTTAGGGACCGCAAGCCAATAGGTTCCGTCGTCACATTTCTTGACATCACAAAACGCAAAGCTAAAGACATGCTTCTTTTGCGGAAAGTAGAAGAACTGGACCGGTCGAATCGGGAATTGGAGCAATTTATTTATGTGGGTTCCCATGATTTGCAGGAGCCACTGCGGATGGTGGTCAGTTACACGCAGCTTCTATCCAAGCGCTACAAGGGAAAGCTTGATGCCGACGCCGACGAGTACATCGCTTTCGCCGTAAATGGTGCCGTCCGTATGCAGCGCTTGATTCAGGACTTGCTAGCGTATTCCCGCGTCGGGACAAAAGGGCGAGATATGGTCGCTACCTCGAGTGATGATGCTTTGCAACAAGCCCTGCAGAACCTGCGCGGTGCCACCCGAGACAGTGGTGCGTTGGTGACCTACGATCGATTGCCCGCAGTCCTGGCAGACGAGACGCAATTGATTCAGCTTTTTCAGAATATTATCGGCAATGCCATCAGATATCAGAACGGAGGAGTCCCGCACATACAAATTTCCGCCGCCAAGTGTGAAGCGGACAAGTGGGCGTTCTCGGTGAAAGATAACGGGATTGGAATTGACTCGCAACACTTCGAAAGAATCTTTCGCATGTTCCAGCGGCTACACAATCGGGAAGAGTTTGATGGCACCGGGGTTGGATTGGCGATCTGCAAGAAGATCGTCGAGCGGCACGGTGGAGAAATTTCGGTGGAGTCGCAGCCTGGGCAGGGTTCCACGTTCCGCTTTACCCTGACGGAAGCCGCCACGAATTCGCAAATGGATTCGACGCAGCTTGCATGCCAGGAGAAAATCTCCCTGTCTGAGACTCCTTCGTCAATGCTGGGTTAGCGCAGGACTGATTTTTCCTGGTGAATAGACCGATTCGTCGGTTTCCCGGCAGGGTCAATTTTCGAGAGCGAAGCAGATGAACAAAGTAATACACGAACAATCCGAAACCGATTCGGCCACTCCGCCACCACCAATTCCTATTCGCATACTCATGCTCGAAGATAGTTCGCGGGACGCCGAACTATGTTTTCGGGAGTTGAGCAAAGCGGGATTCAAGCTTCAAACGGACGTAGTTGATTCACAGGAAGCCTTCGCGGCGAAGATCCGCTCCCAAATTTATGACGTTGTATTATCCGACTATGGGATTCCAGGATGGAGTGGCATCGAGGCTTTCCAGCTGCTGAAACGCAGTGGGAAAGACGTTCCTTTTATCCTCGTTACCGGGTCACTGGGGGAAGAGGCCGCCGTCGACCTCATCAAAGATGGGGTAGACGACTATATCCTTAAAGACCGCTTGGCCCGCCTGCCGTCAGCTATCCATCGGGTACTTCGCGAAAAAACATCGCGCGAGGAACGTGAACGCGCCCTCCAGGCAGTTCAGGCGAGTGAAGCAAGAACTCGACGGCTGGTCGATTCAAACATCATTGGGATCGCCATCGGTGATATTGCGGGAAAACTTCTCGACGCGAATGGAGCCTTTTTGAAACTTTTGGGTTGCACGTTGGAAGAATTGCTCGCGGGAGACATGCGCTGGGACACAATAACTCCCGCCGAATACCGCGAATCTGACGAGCGAGCAGCGGAGCAACTCAAGACTACGGGAATCGCCTCACCCTGGGAAAAAGAGTTTGTACGAAAAGACGGCGGTCGGGTGTCGGTTCTTATTGGCGCCACAACTCTTGTAGGAGGGGATGGATCTCTTGAATGCGTCTCATTTGTGCTCGACCTTAGCGAACGAAAGGAGCTTGAGCAGCAGTTGCGCCAGGCTCAGAAGATGGAGGCGATTGGCCTTCTCGCTGGTGGCATCGCACATGATTTCAACAACCTGTTAGGAGTCATTATCGGCTGGAGCGAAGTTTTCGAGGATCGTCTCGCAGAGGGAGACCCACTTAGGCCTAAGGCTGAACAAATCAAGAAAGCCGGTCAGCGTGCAGCTTCACTTACCCGCCAGCTTCTGGCTTTTAGTCGTCGGCAGGTGCTCGAGCCGACGGTCCTGGACCTTGGCGCGGTCGTGACCGATACCTCCAAGATGCTTCAGCGCTTGATCGGGGATGATATCGAACTTGTTACGATTCTCACGCCAGACTTGGGCCGCGTGCGAGCCGATAAAGGTCAAGTCGAGCAAGTCGTAATGAACTTGGCTGTAAATGCTCGCGATGCAATGCCTGAAGGAGGCAAGTTAACTATAACCATCGCGAGCGCTGAATTAGATGAGGTCACCATTCGCCAGCATCCGGAAGCTAACTCGGATACCTACATAATGCTGCAGGTGAGCGACACAGGCTGCGGTATGGATCCAGAAACCCAACTTAGAATCTTCGATCCATTTTTCACCACGAAGGGGATAGGCAAGGGCACCGGACTCGGTTTGTCTACCGTGTACGGAGTCGTTAAACAAAGTGGGGGTTACATCTCGGTTCACAGCGAGTTGGGGCGCGGTACTTCGTTCAAGATTTATCTTCCCCGCGTCGATGAATCCATTGGCAATGCGAGCCCCGATGATGACGCAGAGAAATCCTTGATGGGATCGGAAACCATCTTGCTAGTGGAAGATGCAGACGCGCTTCGAGAACTGGCGTGCGAGCTTCTCGAGGATGCCGGTTACACCGTCCTTGCTGCGGCAAATAGCATGGAGGCAATTCAATTAGCTGAAAAGCACAATGGATCGATCCAGTTATTGTTGACCGATGTGGTGATGCCCGGAATGGGAGGTATGAAGCTGGCCGAGCAAATGACCCGCATCCACCCCGGAATCAAAGTGCTATATGTGTCGGGCTACACTGACGACGCCATCGCGCACCACGGGGTGCTGGATTCCGGAGTCGCGCTGCTTCAAAAACCCTTCACGAAAAATAGCCTGACGAGCAAGCTCCGCGAAGTCCTGGGAGTGGGCAAGAAGCCCAAGCCGAAAGCGCTGGCAGACCCGGGCGCGCGTGGGGAACAATTATAATGACTCACAACTGACGGTGTTACTTGCGAGGGAGTTTGACGGGCCGATATTCGAGCAGAATGAGCCGCGAGTCCAGAACCTTCGTATCGATAAGTTCGAGACTCTCTTGTGGATAGCCGGCAAAAATTGGTTCTCTGCCCGCGCTGCCGAGGGTCACCGGAAATACCATGAGTCGAAACCGGTCGACGAGCCCCAGTTGCATCATGCTCCTCACCAGGCTGACGCTGCCGATCGATCGCAACGGATCTCCAGGCTGCTTTTTGAGTGCCTGAATCCCGTCTGCGACGCCGACCCTGAGCACTCGCGTGTTTTTCCACGCAAGTGGCTCTTTAAGAGTGCTGGAGAATACGAGCTTGGGGTGGCTGGTCATTTTGAGGCTGAGTTCATCCGTGGCGGATGCGGAGAACTGAGCGAGCGCGGCATAGGTGACTCGCCCCATGATGATGACTTGAGGTTGCTCGAGATGCACACGCACCCAATCGCCAAGATTCTGGCCGAAGTAACCGAAGTAAGGGGGCTGATTCACGCCGGAAGCGAAACCATCCAGTGAGATGAACAGGTCCGCAGTGAGTTCTCTCATGCGAAATTTCCACTACCCGATTTCCCGCAGAGCGACAAAAATACACTCGGCCGCAGCTGAATGCAAACATCGCCTCCCTGGTTCACCTCTTTAAACCAAATGGAAAGGCGGCCTTCGGTGAGCGCCGGAGATGCCATCAAAACTCCGCCGGCGTGCGAGGTGTGCGCACATGGGCTTCAGCTGTAGGGACTTCGGCTTTCCGTCCTGCCCTCTGGATTGGAAAGAATCGTTCAGCTCGGGTGTGTGAGCTTCACTTGGTTCTCCGCCGCGCTCGATGCACCAGCCCCAACGCTGCTCTTGCCAAGAAGCCTCTCCATCGTCGCGAACAAATCGATCGCGCGGATAGGTTTCGAGATGTAAGCATCCATCCCAGCGGCGATGCATCGTTCTTCATCGCCCTTCAGGGCGTGGGCGGTCATAGCAACGATCGGAATGCGCCTTCCTGTAGACCGCTCCCCTTCTCGAATTGCGGCGGTCGCCTCGAAACCGTCCATCTCCGGCATTTGCACGTCCATCAGCACGATATCAAACTCTTCCTTCTCAAGAGCCGCCAGCGCTTGCCGCCCGTCGCCTGCAACTGAAACCATATACCCTCGCTTCTCAAGTAGACGGAGTGCGAGCGTTTGATTTCCGGTGTTGTCGTCCGCCAGCAGGACTCGCGATCGGTTCCCGGCCTCACGCAACGAATGGCGCGTCACCAATGGAGTTGGTTTCTGAGCTGGCAGATTCAAGACATTGCAGATCGCCTGCAGCAATTCTCCTTGGCGGACGGGTTTTACGAGGTATGCGGAAATTCCCAGCTCGCGGCAACGTGCCGCGTCGCCCAAATGCCCGGCAGAGGTGAGCATCATAACTGTGGCGCCAACCAGATCAGGATCTTTCTCAATCCTTCCAGCGAGTGTAAAGCCGTCCATCTCCGGCATCTGACCATCTAACAAGACTAAGGGGAACGGACGTCCCATACTTTTGGCCACTTCGAGCGCCTGAATTGCAGCTCGGCCGCCCTCCACAGCCGTGGGTTTCATGCCCCAACCAGTCAGCAATCCTGCCAGCAACCGTCGACTTGTAAAATTGTCGTCCGCGATCAGGACGTGTAAATCTCGCAACTGCTCCGGTTGCAGAGGGGCCAGTGCAAATGAAGGTTTTTCCTGAACGGCAAACTGGGCCGTGAAGTGAAACGTACTCCCCTGGCCAGGCTGGCTCTCCAACCATATTTTTCCGTCCATCATCGCCACAAGCTTCGTGCAAATGGCGAGGCCCAATCCAGTTCCGCCATACTTTCGAGCCATGGAGCCATCGGCTTGCGAGAACGCTTCAAATACTCTTTCTTGTTTGTCAGCCGGAATGCCCACGCCGGTATCTTTGACGGAAAAATGCAGACGGGTTGTGCCAGCTTCATGTGACACTTCATCAACGCTGACAAGAATCTCTCCATGTTGCGTAAACTTGATGGAGTTGCCTGTCAAATTGATGAGAATCTGACGAATCCTGCCGGGATCACCAAGAAGCGCTTCCGGGACATCCGGTTGTACTTCGTAAATCAGTTCCAACCCTTTCTGGTGCGCGCGGACGCTCAGGGTCTTCATTGTCTCGCCCAAACTCTCGCGAAGATCGAATGGAATCGATTCCAGCTCAAGCTTACCCGCCTCGATTTTGGAGAAATCCAGAATATCGTTGATGATCGTGAGCAAAGACTCAGCGGACAAGCGAACGAGTCCCAAGCTCTCCCGCTGCTCGATGTTCAGGTCAGTGTCTAAAACCAGCTCAGTCATCCCAATAATCCCGTTCATCGGAGTCCGGATCTCATGGCTCATCGTGGCCAGAAACGTACTCTTCGCTTCGCTGGCCGCCTCGGCAGCTTCCTTTGCTTCACGGAGCTGCTGTTCGAAGTGCTTGCGCTGACTAATATCGATGATGACGGTCGAAACCAAAATCCCTTCCTCGGTGTGCAAAAGATTCAGACTGATCTCCACCGGTATTTCGCTGCCATCCTTGCGCAGTGCGTACAGTTCCATACCAGCAGCCATCGATCGTACGTTGGGATCTTCGAAAAAACCCTTTCGCTGACCAGGATGTTTGGCACGAAGTCGCTCTGGTAAGAGCATTTCCACACTTTGGTTCAACAAGTCCATTCGCGAATAACCGAATAACTTCTCTGCTTGCGAATTGACGACTACGATTCGACCGTCGCGATTAACAAAAATAATCGCTTCGGATGACGATTCCAGCAGAGCCTTGAACTTTTCCTCCGCTCGCTCGCGCTTCGTCAGGTCGCGCACGAATGCCGCAAAATGGCACGCATCATCACGGCGTATTGAGGAAATTGTGATCTCCACAGGAATTTCGCGTCCGTCCCGGCAAATTGCCCTGGTCTCAAAACGCCGATTCGACGGGCGGTCCACGTTCGAATCGAGCGGTTGCAACGTGTTTTGTTCATAGGATTCCCGGTAGCGCGTAGGAATAATTGTTTCGGAGAGAATTTTCCCAACTGCCTCCGCGTGCGGCCACCCGAAAGTACTCTCGGCTTGCGCGTTCCAATCCGTGATTTTCCCTTGGGGGTCCATTCCGACAAAAGCGTCAAAGCAGGTTTCAAGGATCTGCCGCGACCTTTTCTCGCTGGATTCTAGCTCCATGGCTTGCGCGGAGAAGCGACGATCAACCAGTGACGTCAGGATCGTAAGTCCAAGTACCATGAAGGTAACGACGACGACTCCCGTCGTGACCAGCGAAGTTATGCTTAGGGCGTGCGACATGCCGCCGCCCCCAATCAATGAGGAGCTCGTGAAGCTGGCCGCCGCCATTCCCGTGTAGTGCATTACAGGAATGGCGGCTCCCATGACCACCGCGCTAAAAGCTTTTCGCCAACCGCCCGATTTGGTTTCACCTCGAAAGTGAAACGCCAGCCATAACGCAACAAAAGAAATCGCGATTGCCACAATCACGGAAATCGTTACGATCATGACGGAGTAGTTGCACATCGCTGGCAGACGCATGGCTGCCATGCCGATGTAATGCATGCCGGCGATTCCACTCCCCATGAAGACGCTACCTACAGCCGCTCGAAGCCAGCCCATGCTGCTCCGGCTTACGACAAATAGGGCGACGGCCGACGCAAAAATGGCAGCGACAAGCGAAATCAAAACAGTTGGCCAGTCGTATTCCACCGGAACCGGCAGCCGGAAGGCGAGCATCCCCACATAGTGCATTGACCATATACCGATTCCCATGGCCATCGCGCCGCCGCTTAACCAAAGGCTTCTGCTTCTGCCTCGTGCAGACGTTACTCTTCCGGCGAGGTCGAGCGCGGCGTACGAAGCTACGATGGCGATAACAATAGATAGGGCAACGAGCAGGTAATCGTAGGAGCCCACCATCACGATGTCAGGCGAGGACATAGCGGTTCGTTTCCTTGGCGACGGGAGCCCAATGGGGATCGTCGATTTACGGTTTTCGTTTGGAGCATCCTGCTGGTGAGAGACCGCCGGAAACAACGGCATGCCTGACCAGAGGTGCTATTAGGAAGGGGAGAACTATCATCGCCTGTCGTTTTGCAAAATTCAAGCCGGGTCAGAAACTGCGGAGCTTAATTAGCTAACGAACTCCATTCCTCGACGGGCGACTTCAAGAGAAGATCGTTGATTACGCAGCGGACTTCGATGTTATGGAAGTTGTGGAGACTCTCGACCTGCGTATAGAAGCGATCCGCGTTTGGCGTGACTCCTCTGCCTGGAGGATCAGCCGCGCTGATACTGGCGGTCTCGACCACGCGGATAATCTCCTCGCTCTGTCACGTTCTAAAAAACACTCCGCATAGCGACTCTGTCTCAGTTTAAGAGTTCACTCAATGAAGGCTAAATTGGTCCGATGGAACAGCAATTCTGTTGTGGAGTGCTCTATAATCATTACGTACTTCAGTCGGGGCGTAGCGCAGCCTGGTAGCGCGCCTGCCTTGGGCGCAGGAGGCCCGCGGTTCAAATCCGCGCGCCCCGACCATCGTCTTCAATAGTTCAGCTTCCTTCGCTTTCGTTCCAACTACTCGATCGTAGTGACTTTTGCAGTTACCCTCTGACTTCTCGCCGCTAGATCAGCTGCAGTCGGGCTCTTATATTTTTCGATTTTTGTTGCCGCGTCGCGAGGTGGAATACCTCACGCGCCGGTGAAGCTGCGCCCGTTCGACAGGCTCAGTGCAGGCAAGTGGTAGGAGGCGGCGTCCGCCATGCGTCCAGTATGGCGCTTAAATTTTCATTCTTAATAAGCTCTGTGATTGCGGTCTCGTAACGATTACAAGATAGGACGTCTGACTCGAGTGTCCGGCTGGACTGTCCACTATTAGACAGTCCTTCGGGGAATTCAATGGTAGTGTCTGGGTACCCCTTACACCCTCGACATGGAGAATTCGGGATGCGCGACTCGCGCAACGGAGGCTCCATGGACCGAACTTGCGACATTTTCGAACACTTTCCGGACGGCAATGCCCTTTGGCGGTGCAGTGTGGATGGCCACGAGGCGGGAATCCAAAAATTGAAGACCCTAGCCTCGGCGACCGACAATGAAGTTCGTTTGATTTACCTGCCTGACAAAACTCTCATTGCTGCTTTAAACGTCCCCAGGGCCTGAGTCAAAGGCATAAACGCTTTCCCTTAGGGCATATCCCGTATTGTCCGTTTCGGACCCAGAATTTAACCTATGGTGGTTATATCCTTTCTTAGTGCCGGCGCTTTTTCATAAACTCCGCGCGAACGGAAAGACATATGCCCTGCTCAGTCCTCATCGCCGATGACAATCCCCTTCTTCGTCAATTCTTACGAAAAATCGTTGCAAGAACTCCCGATTTCGAAGTATCAGGCGAGGCAGAGAACGGACTAATCGCCATTGAGAAGTTCAAAGAACTCCATCCTGAAATTGTTCTGTTAGACCTTCAGATGCCCGTGATGGACGGCCTTAATGCAGCCAGACAAATTAAGGCTCTTGAGCCACGCACAACGATCGTCTTGTTCACAATGTACGACACTGAACTTGTCAGAGATGTTGCGTCAGTATTCGGCGTTGATATCGTGATCCCTAAGTCCAATGGCTCAGGTCAATTAATGGCTAAACTTCGGGAAATTTGCGCGAGAAATCCTCGTACTGACCCGTAGAACGTCTAAAAGCATGGAGGTTGCGATGCGCGCTGTTGTTTGGCCTGGCCGCATTGATAAGTTTTTGAGCATTTCTCGAAATAGATCAATGGCGGCAGGCCGTTCGCTTGAGACTCGAAATCCATTTGTCCTGTAAGCGCGTTTACCAGGCGCTTGAGAAAAAATCAGGGATTGAATAGGACCAACGCAGCAACAATCGCAGGGCCAAGAGTAGCCAGGAACCACAATCTCGAACCGATGAGCCCCGCGCCCAAGGCGCATAATAGCGACGCTCCGCCTACTCCACAAATCACCACGTATCCCGTTAGATTGTCCTGAGGCAATCCCGGCACCAAAATAAACGCCAGCGGAATTGCCGCAAGAAAGATGCTAAGAATCCCCAGCTTCTTCCCCGCCTGATAGTTGCGAACGACCACGGCCACTCTCCGACGACGATTATATGGCAACTCACAGAGTGGTGGCCATTTTTACTCGGCAGTGGGACGTTTGCCGTACCATTAGTCCACATCTCCGGTAACCGCGTTAATCGGGAGTTAGCCAATCCCGAGCGGTAAGGTAGACTCTCGGTGGTACGAGCAACAGCCACTCATCGTTGGTGTACGAGTCATGGAGTGCGGCCATGGAATCCCTGAAGATCATCCTCGCTTGCATCGCTGCCGCCATTTTCTACGGCATCGTCCATGACCAAGTTACAGCGCGCATCTGCGTTGAATATTTCACGGTGTTTCACCCTCCGGTCTTCGGCACTCAGTCACCGACCTTGTTGGGTCTCGGATGGGGGATTATCGCAACTTGGTGGGCCGGGGCGTTTCTTGGTGTTCTGCTCGCTGTGGCCGCGCGCGCAGGGTCACGTCCGAAATTGCTCGTTTCAGGGCTGCTCGCTCCCATCGCAAGACTCGTGCTCGTGATGGCCGCTTTTGCATTGTTGTCCGGCCTAACGGGATATTTACTGGCACGTCGGGGATTAGTTGCGCCCCCGGTTTGGGTGGCATCCCGCCTAGCGCCATCGGCCTACCCGCGTTTCATGGCCGATTGGTGGGCACACATCGCCTCCTACGCGATTGGATTTTTGGGGGGAATCATTACGTGTGTCGCACAGTTTCGAAGGCGGATCCCCGGCTGACGTGGACCTTAAAACAACGGGAGACTGAGCTGCAAAGCGTGGCTGCCGTCTCTGAATAAGTTTTGATAATTCTATCGAGTGATTGAAACTGCGTGAGTTACGGAACGTGGCCAGACTGCTTTGCAAGCAGTAGGCGCGCGTTTCAAATCCGCGCCCCGACCATTGTTTTCAATAGTTCAGCTCCCTTCGCTTTCATTGCACATACCCGATCGTAGTGACTTTTGTACTGACCCTTTGCATTCGCGCCGCCATGTGGAGCGCAGTCGTCGTCTTGTGCATTTCGATCTTTGCCGCCGCCTCACATTTGTCACCGTCAGCAGGATAAACATGCCGCACGGTCATTTACTCCGCCCCAGGGGCTGACAATTCGGATTTTCCGAGATTTGAAGTCGCACATCACTTCTCGGGCAAGGTAATGCTTGGCGGCGCAACCAACTTGCGCTAGCCTACGCCCACTCTTAACCCCAAGGGGGAGTATCCAATGACGCAACAACCGCCCGTCCAGGCAATGTTGTTTTGCTCCCAGTGCGGACGCCCATTTGGTCAGTCGGATTTAGTCCAGATTGCCGGGAGATTGGTATGCGGCGATTGCAAATCGGCATTCCTGAGTCGGATTGTGGCGGGAGGCCCGAGCCCGGCGGGGGCTTCTCAATGGCACTATGGCGGATTTTGGATTCGGTTTTGCGGAGTGTTTCTTGATGGAATTCTGTTGCAGTTGGTCAGAATACCCATGTCGTTGCTCATCGTGGGGACAATGATAAGTCCCATTCAAACTTTTCAAAGTCGCGTGGCACCGCTGGCTTTGACGGGAGCGATGTTAACGCTGACGTTTGTTTCCATGCTGGTGGCCTTTCTTTATGAAGTCATCATGATTCGTTATGTCGGTGCGACGATCGGAAAGATGGCCATCGGAGTGAAGGTGATACGAACAGATGGAAGTGAAGTGGGTTGGGGAGTTTCGGTCGCGCGGTATTTCATGAAAATCGTCAGTGGTATAATTCTTGCGATCGGCTACATCATGGCTGGATTCGATGACGAGAAGCGTGCATTGCATGACCGGGTGTGCGATACGCGAGTAGTGTACAAACGGAGCCTGTAGTGAGTGTGAACATTAACTTGTTCACTGCTTCCCAGAGCAGCCCGGCGGCCGCGCCGCCGCCGCGGAATCCGGCGGGAACTGTTCCGTGCCCGAGCTGCGGCGGAGATGTTGCGGCCGATGAGGCGCACGCGGGGTGGCAGAGCTGTCCCTATTGCGAGAAGCGCCTGCAAATTCGCGCTTGGCCTGTCATACGCAACAGCACGAATGCCGCCCCGGCGATGCCCGATCAAGCGACATGTTTCTTTCACCCCGACAAAGCGTTTCAGGCTTGCTGCCAACGATGCGGACGATTTGTGTGCGCGTTGTGCGATTTGCAGTTGGGAGCGGAGCACGTTTGCCCGACATGCTTTGAGCGCGGGCGCGTCGATTCCGTGCTGAATGGCAGCAAGGCCGAATGGCGGCATCGCGACGTGCTTTATGATTCGATCGCGGTAACGATCGGATGGGGCTGGATTTTGGTGTGGCCGGTGTTCGTGGTTGCCTTTCCGGCCGCGATTATTCTGCATGTGAAGTACCGCAAAGCTCCGCGCTCCTATTTAATTCCGCGCCGGGGGTGGCGATTCTGGTGGGCGTACGTCGGATTCTCATGGATCCCGCTGCTGATCGCCGCGTCGATTTACGTGCGTTGGCTCGCAAGGAGGCACTAAGTGCAGAGCGCGTTCCGCAAAATTTCGCGCGTGGCCACGCCAATTGGTGGAACGAAATGGTATTTGAGCGAGGATTGTTTGCTCGCCGCGAAACGCGTGATGTACGCGGTGGAGTACCGTCGGTTTTATCTGCGCGACCTGGAATCCATTGTGGTGTGGCCGAACCGGCTGTGGTTGTTGCGTCCGATAATCCCTGGCCTGCTTCTGGTCACCTTGGGCGGTCTGTTCTGGAATTTTGTGGACGTCAGGACCGGTGCGATTTTTGGCGGCGCGGGTTTGGCGTGGGTCGCGTTGGAACTCGCGCTGGGGCCGACCGCACACGCGCGAATTCGCACCACCGGGGTCACGGTTGACCTGCCGATCGTGAAGCGAGCGCGACGCGCACGCAAGGTGCTTGCGAAGATTGATGCGGCGGTTCGAGTTACTCGAGGCAGCGCGGCGGAATCCGGAACTGTTCCCGCCTCTGGAACGCAGCCGGCGCAACCTTCCACGCAAACAAGTTCCGAAGGCTCTCCCGGCGGCGCGCCTGTCGTGGATCTCACCTAAACGAATGGCTCCCAACCTGCCAGCTTCGTCCTCCGGCAAACCCGCTCCAACACGATTGCGCCACGCGCGCTGTTTGTTCCATCCATTGCGCGAAGCTGCGGCGCTATGCCCCCATTGCGGCGGAACGTTTTGCCGCGAATGCGTGACGGACGAAGAAGGCAAACTTGCCTGCCCGCCTTGTCTCCGCCGGATGACGCGTCCTCCCGGACCGAAGGCGACGTTCGCGCTCAGGTTTCGCCAAGCCGTCGCCGGACTTGGCGTGCTCGCATGTTTGGTGGCTCTTCTCTTTGCATTATTACGCTGGCGGGCAAACACGCCGGAATTGCATCTGAATTTCGACGGCGTCGATCATCAACCTGCAGTCGAGCAAACCGATGAGTGAAATCGCAGCTGGGGTATCTGCAATCCCGCCTGCGCGTATGGCGCCTGCGCGCTTGCGCTCAAAAGGGTTGAGTCCGCTCGAAGCGATGGAACGCGGATTCGTGCTCTTTCAGTCGACATTTGCGCGGGAGGCCTGGCGCTACTACGTCGGAACCGCACCGCTCGTCCTTTGCTTCATTCCGCTCTGGGTAATCGACGGCCAGATTCGCGTATCGGATGGCGGGCTGTTGCTGCAGGCCGTGGTAATTGCTCTGGCATATCTGCTTCGCGTGCAGATGGTCGCCAGCTACTTGCAACACGTTCGCCAGCGAGCGTTTGGCGTTCGGATATCGAAGCCTGCCGGCGCAATGGCGCGAGTAGCAACTTTAGGGCGTCTGCTGGCATGGAAAATCACACTGAGCGCTGCCGCCTTGGTGGCGCTGCCAACTGTCGCCGGTCCTCCGTGG
>Ga0070765_100000374_pt1 | contig 26836 bp, 21 predicted proteins | sample HubBroMetageWFT5_FD_71516 | JGI IMG/M metagenome (GOLD analysis project Ga0070765, IMG submission 71516) | Warmed and freeze-thawed soil microbial communities from the Hubbard Brook experimental Forest, New Hampshire - Hubbard Brook CCASE Soil... | ecosystem: Environmental > Terrestrial > Soil... | reverse complement strand
TTTTATGAGCCGCATACGCATACTCGCGGAAAACGTAGCCAACAAAATCGCTGCAGGCGAAGTGGTGGAACGGCCTGCGTCTGTGGTGAAAGAGCTGCTCGAAAACGCGTTGGACGCCGGCGCGCGCGCGATCCGCATTGAAGCCGAATCCGGCGGCAAGCGCATGATTCGCGTGGTGGACGATGGTACAGGAATGAATCGCGACGACGCCTTGCTGGCTTTCGAGCGTCACGCCACCTCTAAGTTGCGCACCGCGGACGATTTGCTCTCTATTTCAACGCTGGGCTTTCGTGGAGAAGCGCTGCCTTCGATTGCTTCCATTTCGAAGCTTGTACTTGAAACGCGTTCGGCCGAGGACGAACAAGGCACTCGCGTCGAGTTTGCCGGAGGAAAGCTGATCAGCGTGAAACCGGCAGGCCTGCCCGCTGGTACCTCGATCAGCGTGGCGGATATTTTTTACTGCGTTCCGGCTCGACGCAAGTTTCTCAAGTCAGAGACCACGGAACTCGGCCACGTCGCTTCGCTTGTCACGCACTACGCATTGGCGCACCCCGACTGTCAATTCCTGCTGAAGACGCCGACGCAGGAAATCCTCAATTGCGCGCCGGTAGAAAAACTTTCGGAGCGTGTGTATCAGATTTTCGGAAGCCAGGCGCTGAGCGAGTTGACGGAAATTCCGCTCACAGAAGGTCCCGTGCGTAGCGCTATCACCGAGCCGCCACTCGAAACTGAAGAGCGAGCGGCCACGCTCTGCGTGAGCGGATTCACGTCTCGGCCGGAAGTGCAGCGCACTAACCGCAATGGAATTTATATTTTTGTGAACCGGCGTTTGGTGCGCGATCGCCTTCTACTGCACGCGATCGGAGAGGCTTACCGCAACATCATGCCGCCGGGAGTTTTCCCATGCGTGCTTCTGTTCCTGGAATTGCCATACGAAGAAGTCGATGTGAACGTTCACCCCGCGAAAATCGAAGTGCGGTTCCGCCATCCGCAGTTCGTTCATGATTTCACGCGCGATTCGTTGCGGTTGGCGCTCTCGCATGCGCGTCCGGTTCCGGGGTTCGTGGCCGCGCGTGCTGCTGCGGCTGGAGATGGGAACGCCAGCGGCTTATCCTCTTCGTCGTCCGTGGGAAGCATGGAAGGCTACGCGCCGATGCCGGATAGGAAAACATTTCCAGGTCCACCTCGGGCCGAAATTCCTATGGGGTTTGCCGCGCGCGTTGAGAAGGCTGAGGGATTCGAGCTTTCCGGAGCGCCTGACAGACCGGTTCCACAACGCTTGCAGTTTGGAGCCGGCAATGGCAGCGAATTCTCTGATGTGCAGAGGGACGCGCTCGGAACTTCAATTGCCAACGTTGCTCCGGCTGTTGCTCCCGGCACTTTGCCAAGTCCGGACCAAATTGTTGACTTGAAGCCCCTCGGGCAAGTAAGCAGCAGCTTTATCGTGGCGGTAAATGCCGAGGGGCTTTGGATTATCGACCAGCACGTGGCGCACGAACGTGTTCTGTTCGAGCAACATTTGCGTGCTCGGCGCGCAGGCGAACTTGGCGGCCAGCGAATGTTAGTGCCGCTCATCGTAGAGCTAAATCCGCGTCAATTGGTTATTTTTGAGCAAATCGGAGACGAGCTCCGTGCAAATGGATTCGAAGCTGAATTGATGGGCGCAAGAAGCGTTGCGATTCAGGCAGCGCCTGCGGGCATCTCAAGCGGAGACGCCGAAAAACTGCTTTATGAAATCCTGGACGGAATCGCGCACGAAAACCAGGCGATTTCAATCGATTCGCTGCAAGCGAAGATTGCCGCTTCGACCTCGTGCCACGCGGCGATTAAAGTGAATACTCCGCTAGACCACACAAAAATGGAATGGCTCCTTGGAGAGCTGGCGAAGACTGAATATCCCATGAGCTGCCCGCACGGACGCCCTATTGTTTTGCGGTATTCCGTGCGTGAAATCGAAAAAGCTTTCAAAAGAATCTGAGTTTTCCTAATGGCCACGCTGCCTAAAAAATTGATTATCGCGATTGACGGGCCAGCTGGCTCCGGCAAGAGCACGCTTGCGCGTCGCGTGGCGGAAATGCTTGGTTACGTCTACGTAGATACGGGCGCAATGTATCGTGCAATTGCGCTGAAGGCTTTGCGACACAAACTTTCGCCGAATGATACGGACGCGCATGCTCTTGTCGATCTCGCACAAGGCACTCGCATTGACTTGCGCGCGGAAGAGGCCGGCCAGCGGGTGTTCTTGGATGGCGAAGATGTAACCTTGGAGATTCGAACCCCAGAAGTTTCACAGACCGCATCAAAAATCGCAGTGAATTCCGGAGTGCGGCAAGTGCTCGTGGCTGAGCAACGGCGCGCGGGTCAGCAGGGCGGCGTAGTGATGGAAGGGCGCGACATCGGAAGCGTAGTCTTCCCTGACGCGCAATTGAAGATTTTCCTTACCGCTTCGCCGGAAGTGCGAGCGGAACGCCGGTGGCGCGAGCACGAGCAAAAAGGCGATGCCATCGATGTTCAGAAAACGCTGGAAGAAATTCGAGAGAGAGATCGGCGCGACTTGGAACGTTCTACGTCTCCGCTGGTGCGTGCTCGAGATGCGGTGGTTGTGGACAGCACAGCGATGGAACCCGAAGAAGTTGCGCGGCTGGTAGTGATGTTAGCGAACGGCAACGCAACAGCCCAAAGAGCACATTAGCAGCCGGAATGTTTTCTCCCGTATTGCCCCTGTCTACCGCGGTCAATTAAAAATCGGAGATCGCAGCGCTAAGCCGCGCTAACGTTCGCGACTACAAAATCTGGACAACCGGAGCGCCGGCCGATTGGTTGACGACTTCAACCCGCGCGACGACGTTGTGAGCCATGGCATAAATACTCTTACTGCCCGGAGCATCTTCGCCGAGCGAGGCAACGGGCTTACCGGTATCGCCACCGATGCGAATTTGCGGGTCAATTTCGATTTCACCAAGAAAGGCTACGCCGAAATTTTTCGCCATGTATTGTCCTTCGCCGTGGCCGAATACGTCGATGCGGCCCTTGCAATGCGGGCAGTTGAAGTAGCTCATGTTCTCGACCACGCCAAGAATCTCGACGTTCACCTGCCGGAACATTTCGATCGCTTTGCGGACGTCAGCAAGCGCGACGATGGATGGCGTGGTGACGACTACCGCGCCGGTGACAGAGACGCTTTGAATGAGCGTGAGCTGAACATCACCCGTGCCCGGCGGCAGATCAATGATAAGGTAGTCGAGCACGCCCCATTGCGTGCTGCGCAGAAATTGTTGGATCACGCTGTGAAGCATGGGACCGCGCCATACGAGAGGTTTGTCACCAGGGTTCAGCAGGCCCATGGAAATCATCTTCAAGCCGTAAGCTTCCACTGGGATGATAGTGCGTTCGTCAACCGCGCGCGGCTGTTCGTTAGTGCCGAGCATTACGGGAACGTTGGGACCGTAGACATCTGCATCAAGTAAGCCCACCGCGTTGCCCATATTTTTGAGCGCGATCGCAAGATTTACGGCGACGGTAGTCTTCCCTACTCCACCTTTGCCACTGGCAACTGCAACGAGATTTTTCACGCCGGGGATCGGCGCCTTATCCTGCAAACGCTTGCTTGCCGCTGGTCCAGTTGGTCCGCTTGCCATGGTTTTCCTTTCGAATAGGTACACATCACTTTCAACTGTGAATCGTTTTGATGAACTTCAATCATAAACCTGTGAATCGATGGCAGCAAGGGAGACAGGCGGCCTCCGTGGAGGTTCCGAGCGAATCAAAAAAGAAGTACGGCAAGGCGGAAGCGCGAGAAGCCCGACGAGTCAGTGGGAATGCATGCGGCTACAGTTGCAGTGCGAAAAGAACGGTCTTGAATTTTCTTCTCCAAGGACGCCGGAAGAGCGCTGAGGTCTGTAGTTTCAAAACGCAGAATGGTGGCCGAGTGATTTCCCATGTACACGCGCTGCGCATCACAGAATTGTTGAGCTTCCGGAGAAGCATTGGCTTGTAGGCCCCGCGCCGCCAAAAGCGAGACCATTTGTTGTTCTTGTTGAGCGAGGTTCAAATTCGCAGAAGTTTCTGCGAAATCTTGTACGGCAAATAGGCCGGAAGTTCCCGGGATTACGGCGATTCCTACGGCGCTGAGCTCGGGTCTGAGAATATTTGCTCGATGGCCGGGAGAGCGCATCCAAGCAGCATGGATCGTGGAGACGTCGGGACCGATGGCCACGTTCTCCGCGATAACGCTGAACCGAACGCCAGCGGCGCTGGCGCGAGAGATCAATTCCGGCTCACCGGGAAGCTGATGGGACATCAAATTGTGCAGGGCCATTTGGCTAGCATGGTCGCGGGCGGCAGAGGCCAACGCGTCGTCCCATTGCAGGATAGATAGGCCCTGGGCGGCGCGTTCACGATTTACGGAATTGAAAAGCTGGCCTTCAGGGGATGCGCTTTGCGGTGGGCGGGCGAAAACGGCTGCCGGAGCTAACAGACTGATCGCGGTGAACAAGAGCGCTATGCGAGCTGTGAGCGACATGCGAATCTCCGGACAAAAAACAGGCCTGCGTGCCTAGGGCTTGGTGACTTCCTGTCTAGAGGCTAGCGAAACGATGGGGGAAAAGATGCTGGTCGAAAGTCCAAGTACGGAGGTACTTTTCGTACAGGTCCGCCAAAACAGGGGAAAATCAGGCGAAAAGGATGATCGACGCGTGCACTTTGCAGGAAGGCGCGCCAGCGGATACAATAGAGTGTTAGGTTTGCGAGATTGAAGAGACTGGCAGGTCTTCGCGCGTAAAGCAAAACTCTAAAGGAACACAGCCGAAATTATGGATGTAGAGAAACTTATAGATGGCGTAGTCGCGCGGTTTATTGGAACCAAACACGAGCGCGATGTGAAGGCCATTCAGCCGATGGTGGCTGCGATTAACGAGCTCGAACCCGAAATGAAAAAACTCTCGGATGCGGGGATTACCGCGCGAACTCCGGTGCTGAGAGCCGAGGTCCAGGCGCGAATGGCCGGCCTCGAACGTGATGATCCGGACTATAAAAAGAAACTGCAAGAAGCGCTGGAGCCTGCGCTGATTCCTGCATTCGCGCTGGTGCGTGAAGCGGGACGCCGCACGCTGGGTATGCGTCATTTTGACGTACAAATGATCGGCGGCATTGTCCTGCACGAGGGAAAAATTGCGGAGATGAAAACGGGCGAGGGCAAAACGCTCGTCGCCACCCTGCCTGCGTATCTGAACGCGCTGACAGGCCAGGGCGTTCACATCGTGACGGTGAACGATTACCTTGCGCGACGCGACGCGGAGTGGATGGGTCCAATTTACAAAATACTCGGGCTAACTGTGGGCGTGATCGTCCACGATTTGGACGACACGCAACGGCGCTCGGCTTACGGCGCGGACATTACTTTCGGTACCAACAACGAATTTGGCTTTGATTACCTGCGCGACAACATGAAATACGATTTGAAAGATTGCGTGCAGCGTGGACACCATTTTGCGGTTGTGGACGAAGTGGACTCAATTCTGATTGACGAAGCACGCACGCCGCTGATCATTTCCGGGCCAGCCGAAGAATCCACGGACAAGTATTACCGCATCGACAAAATCATTCCGAAGCTGATTCTGGATATTGATTACACGCTGGATGAAAAGCATCGCACCTCGACGCTCACGGAAGAAGGCGTGTCGAAATGCGAGCGCCTGCTGAACCTGGGAAATTTGTACGATCCGGCGAACATGGACATCATTCACCACGTCTATCAAGCGTTGCGCGCGCACGCGCTGTTTCAGAAAGACGTGGATTACGTAATTAAAGACGGGCAGATCGTGATCGTGGATGAGTTCACCGGCCGCCAAATGCCCGGTCGGCGATGGTCCGATGGATTGCACCAAGCGGTGGAGGCGAAAGAAGGCGTGAAAATCGAGCGTGAGAATCAGACGCTGGCGACAATCACGTTCCAGAATTATTTCCGCATGTACAAGAAGCTTTCCGGCATGACTGGTACGGCAGATACCGAAGCCGCCGAGTTCGACAAGATTTACAAACTGGAAGTCGTGGCGATCCCTACGAATAAAACACTGATTCGGATTGAAAATCCGGACGTGGTTTACCGCACCGAGGCTGAAAAATTCGAAGCAGCGGTGAACGGCATTATTCAAGAAGATGGCACGCGCGTGGGTGGCATCCGGCAATTTCACGAGAGCGGACAGCCGGTCCTGGTTGGCAGCATTTCAATCGAGAAATCCGAAAAGATCGCGGAGATATTAAAAAAGACAGGCATCCCATTTCAAGTGCTGAACGCGAAGCAGCACGAGCGAGAAGCCAAGATCATCGCGCAGGCTGGACGCAAGGGCGCCGTAACAGTTTCGACCAATATGGCCGGCCGCGGCACGGACATTCTGTTGGGCGGAAATCCGGAAGCGATGACGCGCGAGTATTTTCTGAAAAACAAGCTGGCGATACCGTACGCACCGGCCAGTGCGGTGATCGGAGCGGCTCCCGGAACTGAAACGCCGGCGCAAGCTGACGCTGCTGCGGCATCTTCGGCCGTCGGCGGGACGAGTGTCGCATCGACGTCCACGGCGACAGCTACTACCCCAAACACGTCAACATCAACCTCCACTTCCGTCGGCGGATCAAATGGGTCGAGCGCTGCAGCTAGCGCAATGGTGTTATTCCAACAGGAAGGCAAGATTTATCAGGTGCCCCTCGATCAATGGAAACCGGTATTCGATCAGTTTGCGGAACAGTGCAAAGCGGAGCACGACGAAGTGGTGGCCATGGGCGGCTTGCACATTCTGGGAACAGAACGGCACGAAGCGCGGCGCATCGATAACCAGCTAAGAGGGCGCGCGGGAAGACAAGGAGATCCGGGAGCATCGCGGTTTTTTCTTTCGCTCGAAGACGATTTGCTTCGAATCTTTGGCGGCGATCGCGTGAAGGCTCTAATGTTCCGCTTGGGGATGACCGAAGGCGTGCCGATCGAATCCAAGCTAATTAGCCGGCGGATCGAGAATGCGCAGAAGGCGGTGGAAGCCCAGAACTTCGAAGCGCGCAAACATTTGCTGGAATATGACGATGTGATGAACAAGCAGCGCGAAACGATTTACGGTTTGCGCCGCTCGTTCCTGGAAGGCCGCGATCAAAAGGATTACATTTTGGAACGTGCCGAGGCCATTGCGAACGAGTTGGTGGAAACGTATTGCCCGCGCGAGCAGCACCCGGACCAGTGGAATGTGACGCAGTTTAGCAACGAAGTGCTGAATCAGTTTGGCTTTGATCCCAAGGCGGCTGGCATGGATTTCGCTGCTCTGAACCATGACACTCTTGCGGACGCCATGGTGGAGAGAACGAAAGCGCGTTACGAAGAAAAGGAAGCTCTTTTCGCGGCGCAAACCCTTCGCTGGCTCGAACGCCACATACTTTTGGACGTTGTGGATGCTCAATGGAAGGACCATCTTTTAACCCTCGATCATTTGAAAGAAGGAATCGGTCTGCGCGGTTACGGACAGAAAGATCCGCTCGTAGAGTTCAAAAAAGAAGCCTTCATTCTGTTTGACTCGTTGATGGACCGCATCGACACGGAAGCTGTTCGCTTCTTGTTCTTGATGCAACCTGCGAGGCCCGAGGACGAGGCCAAGAAAATCGAACAACGCCAGCAGCGCCAGCAACGAGATTTGCAGTTCCAGGCGGGGCCCGCACAAGCGGAAACGGCTCCCAAACCGGTTCGCGCCGCGGCGAAAGTCGGGCGTAACGATCCCTGCCCGTGCGGCTCGGGCAAGAAGTACAAGAAGTGCCACGGCACAGCTGCCTAGCGCGTAAAATTCTGCGCTCACCTGAGGGGTTATTCTCCATCTGAACTTTTTTTCGGCGTATTGCGTACCTCTTGCCTAGACAGCACCAATTCGCATAGGAGGAAAATGATGAAAGTTCGTATACGCGCAGTCGCGGGGATGCTCGCAATGATGGCTTTGGCCGTCGCTATGGCCGCGTCTCCGGTGTTTGCCGGAAGCAGCGAAGGGCATTTTGATCGCACGTTGAATGTAACCGGCACCGTAGACTTGGACGTCCAAACCGGTTCTGGTGACATTATTTTGCGCACCGGTGATCCATCCAAAGTAGAAATTCACGCGAAGATCCATGGCAGCGGCTGGGGCGATGTTGAGCAGCATATCCAGGAAATCGAAAACAATCCTCCCATCGAACAAAATGGGAATACGATTCGCATCGGCCACATCGAAAACCGCGATTGGAAACACAATATTTCGATTAGCTATGAACTAATTGTACCGTCACAAACGAAGCTGCGCTCTGAATCCGGATCGGGTGATCAAAGAGCGGATGGAATCAGCGGTCCAGCCGATATGAACAGCGGCTCCGGTAGTTTGCATGTGAAAAACATTGGTGCAGAAGTGCGCGTTCGGACGGGATCTGGCGACATTGAACTGGAGACGATTCGCGGAAATGCGCACGCCTCCGCAGGCAGCGGAACGATACGAGCGATTGGGATTGGTGGCGGGCTGAGCGCTTCGAGCGGAAGCGGCGATGTGAAATTGGAACAAACTGCCGCTGGAGATGTGGAAATCAGCACAGGCTCCGGCGACGTGGAGATAAAGGGCGTGAAAGGCGGAGCCAAGGTAACCACCGGAAGCGGAAGCATCACCGCTCAAGGCGATCCGACCGGCGACTGGAGACTCCACAGCGGCTCAGGAATGGTTACTGTCGATTTCCCGCCGCAAGCCGCATTCAACCTGGTTGCGCGAACCAGTTCCGGAAATATCGAGACGACCCACGATATAAGTGTTCAAGGCAAGATCAGTCCTCGAGAGTTACAAGGTAAAGTGGGCGCGGGCGGTCCCTTGGTGGAACTCAGCACAAGTTCAGGAGCGATCGAAATTCGCTAAAACATTCTTTGGAAAAGGGGCACGTTTGAGCGCCCTTTTTCTTCTTTCCGCGTGAGATGCTAGGATATTGCTCGCGTTTCGATACGCTATTGAGCTTTTCGGCGCATCTTCGCTTGCTTGCAAAAAAATGTGTTACTCTCGCGCCTACCTTGAGGTAATAACCACTCGAGAACCTGGGGTGTGTGATGGACGCGAACGTACCCGGAAAATGTCAGAGGGCCGGGTGTCCAAATTTGATTCCAACAGTGCTCGCCGGAGTACGGCTATGCCTGGACCATTTCGTAGACGAAGCGTTTGTTCGCACGGATTTGGCGCTGGAACGCTGCCGTGAAGGGCGCACCATTGATCCGGCCGGACTCCAATGGCTGCTCTCAGACGCGCTGACGATCGTAAAGAACCTGGAAGAAGGTGCGGACGAACCGGAACCGGAGCAACGCGATCGCATGCTGGAACTGCTTTTGATTCTCGCAAACCTTCACGAATACGTGGCGCACCATTCGGTACAAATTGAACGTCCTGCTTGAGCCGTCACTGCTGCCGTTGGGGTTTCTTCCTGAATAGTATTCATGCGAAAGGTTTAGCAGCATTGGCGCATAGCAATGTTGCAATTTGACCTTGGACCATTCAATCTGGGTGTCCCTTTCATTGGATGGTTGTGCCCGACGAAAATCAGCCGGGCGATCCCTTTAAGCCTGAGCAACCTCGAATACCCGGAGTGCCAGTTCCGCAAGGACGTTCGGTGACAATCAAAATTCCCAAATCGATAAAACGAAAGGTACCCGGATTAGAAATGCCGCCATGGTTCAGGCTGACGATAACGGCTGCGGTCGTTGCCGGCATCGCCGTCGCGTGGTGGACTCGTTAGTTTCGGAACGGTTTTCCCGTCCGGCTGAACTGCGCAGTTGGAAGCGTGGTTCGTCGGTGTCGCAATAGTTCTCAAACAAAAATGCCGCTGCCCCGCTCCGGCGTACCGAAACACGAGACAGCGGCGCTGACGGAGTTTTCGCGTCAGTTATGAACCGAGCTGTTCCACAGAGCGGGCCACCATTACCGGCTGGCCCGTACCTTGATTGATCAGTGTGAAACCAACCACACGAATCTGAATTGGGCCTGCGCCGGTAAGCGCACCCAGACCGCTCAGATTTATGAAGTTTGTGTCGTTGGTCGTAAGTACGGTAAGCGGGCTCGGCAGCAAAATTCCTGCTGTCCAAACATCGTTTAGCTGAAAGCTTCCCATATTTCCAGACTGGACCGCGGTGCTGCCGGGTACCCACGAACCAGCTTGGCCTTGACGACGCAAAATGACCCGGTGAACAGTTAAGGTATCCGTTCCATTCGACGTAGTGAGCGGGCCTCCGATGTCGACGCGCTGTCCCGGCGCCATCAAAGTGTTGTTGAACAACAAGGTTGTGAGAGGCAGATCGATGTGGCCAATTCTGTAAATCTCGCTGCCGTTCAAGCTGAGAGATTCAATCTGGCCGTCTGAAATTCCCGGGATTGCGGGTAGTTCTTCACGAACGTAGATATCCGCTTGCGTAGCTGGCTGAGGTGAGGCGGGGTTGACGTACGTCAGCAATCCACCAAGGTAAAACTTGTCATTTGAAATTACTTCTACTTCTGAAGCATCGATCGCATGCGTGACAGGATCGAGCGTGCCGGTGAGCGATACGATCGTGTTCGTGGTGAAAGAACTGATTGGCAAATCGGGATCGTCAAAAATAGTATTGCTATCCGTGCTCACTTGCCATTGGCGTCCATGAGGCCCCTGAACGGTGAACGTGTTGCCGCCCGTGACTCCAACCACGCCGGCGTGGAAATCATCAATCGAAACGCCCGCAGCCGTGGAATTAAGCAATTGCATTTCAAATACCGGATTGATCGCGCCCGTCACTTGACCGTTGGTGTCAGTTTGAATTGACTGACGCAAATCAAATTCCATGCGCAGGCCGGCCAGGTCACTGCTCTGCAGAACAAAAGGCTGAGCGAAATTTACGGTGACGGAAGATTCCGAAAGGGTTCCATTGATTGTAGACGCCGTCGGAGGATGCGGTGGTGGATTCACGTTAATGTATCCGATGACCGGGGATGCAATCGTGACGGTGGCCGAAGTATAAGTGCCAGTTGGCACGGAGCTGAGATCGACGAGCTGATGCAAACCATTGAATTGCGCGAAATCTATGACCTGGGGCTGCGATAACACGCTTACGTTTGTTGTCCCGTTGAAAATCGTGATGCCGGTCACCATAATTTGGCAAGACACGACGCTTGCGAGCGGAGCGTCGGTACCAATTGTGAATACGGAAGCCTGACTGCTTGGAGCTGGCGAGGAAGTAGAACTTGGGGAACCTCCGCCGCAACTTGAGAGCAAAACTGCGGCGAAGCATACTATGAACACACCCATACCTTTGCGGATGAACATTATTTTTCTCCTAATTTAGGTATTCGATAATTGCCGGGGGCCGAAGCCCTGTCGGCTGCTGGAAGTGAAACCCAGGCAATTCAAAAAAGTTTTCGCCATAATCCTAGTATTTACGGCCCGGACAATTGTTGGCAGGGTGTGACGTTTTTTGACATCTGTTTAAATGTTTCTATCGCCTATGCGGCGCGCTGTTTGTTGAATTGTCGCCGAGCGCTTGCGTGCTACTCGTGAGTTGTTTACGATGTTAGTGCAAATGTTGGGCGAAACTATATCGCATTACCGAATCATTGATCCCTTGGGAAGCGGCGGCATGGGCCAAGTGTACCGCGCAGAAGATACACGGCTGGGCCGCCAAGTGGCGCTGAAATTCCTGTCGGAAGATTTGGCGCGCGATTCTGGATCTTTAGAGCGCTTCCAGCGTGAAGCCAGAGCGGCGTCCTCGTTGAACCATCCTGGCATATGCACGATTTATGACGTGGGCTCGCATAACGGTCGGCCGTTTCTCGTAATGGAGTTGCTCGAAGGACAGACGGTGCGGGAAAGGATTTCTGGGCGGCCTCTTGCCACCGATGTTCTGTTGGATCTGGGCACGCAAATCGCGGACGCGTTGGATGCAGCCCACGCGCGCGGGATCGTGCATCGCGACATCAAGCCGGCAAATATTTTTATTACTACGCGTTCCCAGGCCAAGATTCTGGATTTCGGTCTGGCGAAACAAACCGAGTCACGGCGCGTGGCGGAATCCGTAGGCGCTGGCCGTACGGCGACCGACATCACTTCAAACAATCTTCTGCTCACAAGCCCTGGTTCGGCGATTGGCACCATCGCTTATATGTCACCCGAACAGGCGCGAGGTGAAGAGTTAGACGCGCGCACCGATCTTTTCAGTCTGGGCGCCGTGTTGTACGAAATGGCCACGGGACAGGCCGCGTTCACTGGCAATACTTCGGCGGTCATTTTCGATTCGATTTTGAATCGAACTCCGGCTGCGCCTACGTCTTTGAGTCCCAATGTGCCGCCGAAACTCGAGGAAATTATCGGCAAGTCTCTAGAGAAAGACCGTGACCTTCGTTATCAAACGGCGGCGGAGCTTCGCGGAGACCTGAAACGTCTCAAGCGCGATTCGGACTCAGGACGCGCTGCCAGCGGCAGTGGAAGTGCATGGTCTGGCGCAGGCGGAGCTCGATCGGGAACTCCTGTGGCACCATCGGCAGTCACGGTTGATCCCGCAAGTTCGCCGACTACAGCCGCTACGGTCACACCCCCAACGTCAGGCTGGCGCACTCTGGCGAAAATCGCTCCTGTTATCGTGGGACTGGCTGCGATGGTCGCTTTGTTCTTGCACTATCGAACGCCGCGCCACGAAAACCCATCCTCTTTCTCGCAGATGACAATTACCCCGGTGACTTCGTCGGGCAATATTCACTCCGTCGCCATATCGAGTGAAGGCAAATGGCTTTGCTATGTCGCGGACGAGAAAGGAACGCACGCAATTTGGATTCGCCAATTGGCTACGGGAAGCACGGTGCAGGTTGAAATTGGTTCCCCCGGCGAAATTGAGGGCCTTACATTTTCGCTGGACGGAAATTATCTTTATTTTGTAAAACACGATGAATCGTCCGGACTTGGAACACTCTTGCAAGTGCCTTCCTTGGGCGGCTCTCCGCATCAGGTGATCACCGATATTGACAGTCCCATTAGCTTTTCGCCGGATGGCAAGCGCTTCGTTTTTGTGCGTTTTTCCGCCAAGCTAAAGAACTCAAGCTTGCTTGTTGCTAATGCGGACGGGACTGGAGAGCAAACTCTGCTAACCCTTAATCGTCCGAACTTTTTGTCCGGCGCAGGTCCGGCGTGGTCTCCGGACGGCAAGCGAATTGCAATTTCGGACAACCCGGACGGCGAGTTCAACAAGTTTGCGATTGAGACCGTGGATGTGGACTCCAAGATCAAGACACGGCTCGGTTCCAGCGACTGGATCGTGCCGGACCAGATGGCTTGGCTCCCGGAAGGATCCGGCGTTCTTTTTCCTGCGCGCGTGAACAAAACCTCTTTGAACTCGCAGTTATTTGAAGTGAGTTATCCGGGAGGAGAGTCGCGCAGAGTCACGAACGATTTGAATTTCTATATCGACTCTAGCATTACGTCCGACGGATTGACTCTTGCCACAGTACAAGTGGGGCTCACAGGGAACCTGTGGATCACAAATTTTGGCAGCAGTGCGTCGTTATCGCCACCGCGACAGATTACCAGTGGCATCAATCGTGCCGACGGTATTTCCGGAATCATGTGGGCTCCCGGGGACAAAATCATCTACGGCTACTACACGTCGGGAGCCCTCCGGCTAGCAAGTACCTCGCCCGACGGCACAAATATCCATGATATTTCGCCCAGCGCCGAATCCCCCGGCTGGCTCTCCGGATGCGGCGACGGGCGCCATTTTGTTTTTAACAGCCGGGGCTCGGGAGGAGGTAGCACCGTATGGCGAGCGGATATCGATGGGACAAACCTCACGCAATTGTCGACGGATAAAATAGATGTCGAGCCGTCTTGCTCGCCGGATGGCAAATTCGCCGTTTACGTTAATGTCTTAGAACCTGTGAACCGGTTGATGAAAATTGGGATCGATGGCGGCCCGGCGACGGAGATCAGCAAGATGGAAGCGGAGAGTCCAGCGATCTCTCCGGATGGCAGCTCGGTTGCGCTATCCTACACTCCCGACCCTACCAAGACGACGAAACTTCTTGCCATCATCGGGCTCAACGGCGGCGAGATCCAGAGTACGTACGACTTACCACAAGATACCGTATTGAACGGCGACGGCGGTCAAAAGCTCGTCTGGACAAAAGATGGCCGCTCGGTTCTATACCCGGTCAATAAGGATGGGGTTGTTACGTTGTGGGCCCAACGGATATCCTCAACCGGCTCGAAAGCGGTTGCTGCAAAACAATTGATGAGCCTGGGGCCCGATTTCAAATGGGGCTCGTATGCTTTATCGCCCGATGGCAAAAAGATTATCTACGCAAATGGGCATGCGGTCACCGACGCTGTTTTAATTTCGCACTTCCAGTAGTTCCCGATCGGAACACTCATGAACATTTCTCGCCGCGATATACTTAAGACTGCCTCGGTAGCTTCTGGAACTATGGCTGCCAAATCGATGTTTGGACTTTCTCAACATCCGGCACGGAACCAATCGCAATCGTTGCCGGCGGCATTTGATAAATTGAAACCGCTGGGCGACCTCGTGAAACCCATCACTTCGGAAGAATTGCAAGGTCGCGTGGTACACGCACAGCAGTTAATGACTGATGCTAAGCCACAATTTGAGGTGCTGTTTGTTACGCCGGGGACCACACTGTTGTATTACACGGGTATACATTGGTGGCCGAGCGAACGTATCCTCGCTCTCTTGGTCCCACGCCAAGGAAATCCCCTTCTCGTTTGCCCGGCATTTGAAGAAGGTCGGCTGCGCGAACAACTTCGCAATCCGATCGAAATCCGCGTTTGGCAGGAAGACGATAATCCCTACACGATTGCGGCAAAATGGTTGGGTGAACGAGGCATTCGCACGGGAAAAATCGCCGTGGAAGAGACCACGCGATACCTTTTTTACGATGGGCTGCGCAGCGCTGCTACCTCACTGGACTACGTCAGCGGAGATCCTATTACCGTGGGATGCCGCGCGCAAAAAAGCGAGCACGAACTTGAACTCATGCGGCTTGCTTGTGGCGCAACCTTCGATGTGTACAAAGCCACATTCGCGTCACTACGTGAGGGTATGACGCAACGCGAAGTCGCGGATATGGTTGTGCGTGGTTACGAGCGCATGGGTCTGAGCGGCGAAGCATCGGTATTCTTTGGGCCTTCTTCAGCGCTTCCTCATGGTTCGCGTGAAGAACAGATTTTGCGGGAAGGTATCGGCGTAATGATTGACGATGGCACTGCAGTAGCAGGCTACCAATCAGATGTCACCAGAGTGGGCGTACTGGGTAAACCACTTGCTAAGCTGCAGCGTGCATTCGAAATCGTAAGCAGCGCCCAACATGTTGCGCTAGCGGCGGCAATCGCCGGACGTGAGTGCGGATCGGTCGATGATGCAGCGAGAAAAGTAATCACCGGCGCTGGCTTCGGTCCGGGCTATAAATATTTTTCACATCGCCTGGGACACGGAATCGGCATGGACGGCCATGAAAGTCCTTACCTGGTTCGCGGTAACCGGATCATTTTGAAGCCCGGGATGACGTTTTCAAATGAGCCGGGCATTTATGTGGTCGGAGAGTACGGCATGCGTTGCGAAGACGACATGGTGATCGCTGAGTCAGGAGCAGCCCAACTTCTGACCCGCGGATTTCAGCCTTCTCTTGAAATGCCGATCGTTTGACCAATCTCGGAGCTTCCCTGGATGTTGCTGTGTCAGCGAACTTCCTTCCTAGAGGATTTGCTCAGGCAAAATTCCACCATTCTCGCTTCAGCCCAAAAGCGGTCTGCGCCTCTCTCTTCAGAAATGAACGCGCAATGGCCCCCATGGGGTGGCGCGACCAAGGTGATGTACGGATTTTTCTGAATCGCAGAATTTTGAAAGGGTCTGAATGGAACGAAAGGGTCGTCCTGCGAAGTTAATATTAGAGTCGGGCGCTTGATTGCTGAAACCAGGTTTGAGGCGCTCGAGCGTTTGTAATAATCCGCGGCATCCTGAAAACCACAGAAACGTGCGGTTACCACATCATCGAAATCCCGCACGGTTTTAATACGCCTGAAAGAGGGGAATTCAAGAGGAAAGAGGTCGGGATATAAACTTGATTTGTAGCGCATGTGTTTCTTCAAACTCTTCACGAAATGGCGGTTGTACAGAAAATTTCGCGGCTGAGCCAACGCATCAGCGCAAGCCGCCAAATCCAGAGCCGGAGCAATCGCTACAATTGCCCGCAGCTCGGGAGGTGCTGCTTCTCCAAATTCTCCAGCCATCTTCAGAACCAGGTTGCCACCCATGGAAAAACCGGCAGCAAATATCTCGGGCAGGCCGTCCTTCTTGATCAATTCGAGCAACACGGCACCAATATCGCCACTCAAGCCGGAATGGTAAAGCGTGGGAGTGAGTTTCTCCGTACCGCCGCAGTTTCGTTGATTCAACCGAATTACGTTAAATCCTGAAACGAAGGCTTTCTCGGCGGTGCCCAACATGTAGGCTGACTCGCTCGAGCCTTCAAGGCCGTGAAGTAGAACAAGCGTAGGATGTGTTTGGCGGCTGGCCTGCCAGTGGCACTCTCCGCGAACTTGTGTTCCCTCTTCAAGTTTGAAGAAGCGCGCATTGCTTTTGGGCAGCCGTGGATACTTGCGCCGCCAGAACGCCGCTGCGATGGTCATCAGGTGAGGATTGCGAAGTCGCTTGTGAGGAACGAACTCTTTCACCCTTCTTATAGTAGGGACTCAGAGTATGACGCGCAAGGTGCACGGCCATCTCAACTGCGGTGAGCGGCCCTAGCTTGGAATGTTAACGCCGGTCAAATATCCGCCTAGATGCGCCGTCATTACAACGATTGCTACGGTTACAAGTTCCACTGGTAGACGAAAGGACGGCGGCGCCTGCTCCGAGGCACGCCGCGATCGAAAGTGTATATACCAAATGACGCAGATCATTACGCTGGACGTTATACCTAGCAGTAGATGTTGCAACAATATTCCTTTGAGCCGTTGAGCCTCGAGCTGAAATCGCCAGGCAAGTAAGCCTGTCGCAACGACCGGCACAGTCGAGATCGTGGCCACCACGAAGTTGTAATACGCGGCTGCGGCTAAGGCGCTACGCTTGGAAAAGTAGGCGGCGAAATCAAATGCCACACCCGCCAGGAACAGAGCGATGGGAAAGTGGATCAATACGACGTGTTGCGCGTGCTTAGCCAGCAAAGCTTCGCGGAGGTTGTATGGATTCATGGATTAGCGCTCACTTCACGACGATCTTGCCGGTCATTTTCGGATGTACCGAGCAGAAGTATTCATAGGTCCCGGGATCTTTGAAGGTGAAAGAAAAACTCTCATCGGTATCAAGCGCCCGCGATTTGAACTTATGATCGATGCTTACGACGGTGTGCGGCACGTCGTCCTTATTAATCCACGTAACCTGTGTGCCGGCCGCTATTTCAGTCTGCATCGGCGCAAAGCTGAAGTTGTCGATAATTATCGCAGTCGCGCTAGGATTCGCTTCGGCTCCGGCGACTGGGCGCAGTTGCGAAGGCCGGCTCACGAGCGGCCAGGAGAGTAAAGTCGCTGCAAAAATCACCGTGCCGAAAATCCTTGCTGCATTGGTTCTTTGCATTTTCCGATGACGCATTGGAATTCTCCTTAGCCTTGAAGTGTCGAATCAACGATCGCCAATGTGTGTTTGCCACGGACAAACTTCACGTCGGTGACACCAAGCAAACTGCGCAATTTTTCAGCGGGAACTTTCATAGGACCAGGAGAATCGGCCTGCCCCGGCTGTGGTTGAGGGAAAGCGGTGGAACAAGCCGTGTGAAAGGCGATATTTCCCTCGATTTTCTGCGTGATCTGGTGGATATGCCCGTTCAAAACCGTTACTGAACCAAACCGTTTCAGGTAAGAGAGCGCTTGTTCGCTGTCATCTGTTCCCCAACCCCACTGCGGATAAACTGACCAGAGCGGGATGTGCGCAAAGACAACAATGGGCGTGCTGCTTTTCAGATTAGCGACGTCTTTCTCCAACCACTCGAGTTGATCGTGCCCGAGATTGCCAAGTCCACCGGCTTTAAGGTTCATCACATTGACCAGTCCAATGAAATGCGCACCCTTCTGGTCGAAGCTGTACCAACCGTCGCCTTGCGTCCCTTGGCCGAACCGCTCATGAAAGGCTTGGCCGTTGTCATTGAGGACGTCGTGCTCCCCGGGAACGTAGAAAATTTTGTCGGTCTTCAGACTTTTCAGCGATTCAGCCAGCGTGTCGAACTCCTCTGGCTTTGAAAGATGCGTCAGATCCCCGGTGTGAAGAACGAATGAAGGAGGATTGGGAAGCGCGTTTACCTTGGCAATGGCTTCGCGCAGCGTCGCGGTCACATCCGGATTTGCGGGCTTGTTGAAACCGATGTGGCTATCGCTGATTTGAACGAAGCTGAGGTCACCTTTCAAATTACCGACGTTTTTTTGCAAAACGTCAGTCAAAGCGAATGATTTCAAAACACCGCCTTGCAGGAGGCAGAGCGTTCCTGTTCCGGCCCAGGCCATGCACTTCAGGAAACCCCGACGATCCACTCCATCGTGATCAAGATTTTGTTTGATGTAGTCCGACATGTTTCCTCTTCTGGCGCCGCCTCGTCGAAGCCTGTGCGTTGCGCTCACTGATCCAGACACAAGTTACCCGGCAAATATTCCCCGCAATTGCGAATAAATCCGAATACCTCGAAATATGGATTTCGTTTAACTAGCGGGAATAAAAGTATTTGATATCCGGTCTGGAAGACTGAGAGTCTAATACTCTCATGCGGGATGAAAACCGGGTGCCCGTGCAAATTGGCAGTTTTGAGCAAGTTGTATTGCCGCATCTGGATGCAGCTTACAATCTGGCGCGATGGCTCGTGCGCAAGCCGCAGGACGCCGAGGATATCGTTCAGGAGGCCTATCTCCGAGCGTTCAAGTTCTTCGGAGGATATCAGGGTGGTGATGCCCGCTTCTGGGTGCTAAAAATCGTGCGCAATACCAGCTATTCGTTTCTCGAGAAGAATCGCACCGCTAACCTCGCGGAAGAATTTGACGAGACGGTCCATACGGCCGTCTCTGAACAATCGGGTGTTGAAGGCGCGCTTGCGCAATCAGTGGACAGCCAGATGCTTCGCAAAGCGCTTGACGAATTGCCGGTGAACTTCCGCGAGGTCATCGTGCTGCGCGAGCTTGAGGGCATGTCTTACAAGGAAATCGCCGAACTAATGGGTAAACCGATCGGCACGGTCATGTCGGGTTTAGCCCGAGCACGTACTCAATTGAAAGAGCGGCTGATTCGGAGGCGTGCCGAGGAGGGGCAACATGGCCTGCGAAAATAGCGAACGCATGCTCCACGCGTATTTTGACGGTGAACTCGACCTCGTCCGCAGCCTGGAGTTCGAGGAGCATTTGAAGACATGCCCTCAATGCGCCAGCGAGTTACGTGAACAGCAATCTCTGCGCGATTCACTGCGGGCCGGGAATCTCTACGAACGCGCACCGGATGGCCTGCGCTCTCGCCTTCGAGCGGCACTCCCAGCAGAGGTCCGGCCGCAATCTATATCAACATCCCGACGGCCAGTAATCGAGTGGCTCGCGATTGCCGCCGCCATCCTCATAGTACTGTTTCTCGGCGTCAAAGTGATCCCCGATATCGGAAGTCAGAAGCAAAACCTGGTTGCCGAGGAAATCGTTGCCAGCCACATTCGTTCGTTGCAACCAGGACACCTAATGGATGTTGAATCCACCGACCAACATACCGTCAAGCCTTGGTTCGACGGCAAATTAGATTTTGCCCCGTCGGTTGTTGATCTCGCGCCGCAAGGTTTTCCGCTGGCTGGCGGCCGGCTTGATTATATCGGGCGTCGCAATGTGGCCGCTCTCATCTATCAGCGCCAAAAGCACTTCATCAACGTTTTCATCTGGCCGGAAGAAAAGAATGACGCAAAGGCACCCGAAATTCAGACGATCCAGGGGTATAACCTGGTTTTCTGGTCACACGATGGCATGAACTACTGCGCCGTGTCCGACCTGAATACCACCGAGCTCCGCCAATTCGCTGATCTTCTCAGCAGATGAGCGCTTGTTTATGGTCCTGCTGCGCGCCTTGATTTCGGCCTCCATAAAGCCTAAAATCGTAAATTCCATAATGAAGGTCTTTCGCGACAAATGAATCTTCTCTGCAGCCCAGCCAACGTTGCTGGGCTTTGTTGTTTACGGCCGATTTGACGAACACAGGAGCATAGATGATTGAAGGAGCTATTCCAGAAGGACTGACGTTTGATGATGTGCTGCTCTTGCCCGGCAGGTCGTCAGTGCTTCCGGCGCAGGCGGATACGCGCACCTGCCTCACGCGCACTATTTCGTTGAACATTCCCATCGTGTCTGCGGCGATGGATACGGTAACGGATTCGCGTCTCGCCATCGCCATCTCGCGGCAGGGCGGAATCGGTTTTATTCACAGAAACATGTCCATTGACCGCCAGGCCGAAGAAGTGGACAAGGTGAAGCGCTCTGAAAGCGGAATGATTGTGGATCCCGTTACAATTGCACCAGAGCTTTCTGTGCGCCAGGCTCTGGACATCATGAACAAGTACAAAGTTTCAGGCCTGCCGGTTACCCGGGGCTCGCACCTTTTGGGAATTTTGACCAACCGTGATTTGCGGTTCGAGCGAAACTTAGATCAACCGGTCAGCGGAATTATGACCAAGGATAATCTGGTCACCGTTCCTGTCGGCACCACGTTGGAAGAGGCTGAGAAAATCCTGCAGCGGCACCGCATAGAAAAACTTCTAGTCGTTGACGCGGATTTCAATTTGAAAGGCCTGATTACCGTAAAAGACATTCAGAAAAAGATCGAATTTCCGAGCGCAACAAAAGATGAGCATGGACGGCTTCGTGTGGGTGCAGCGATTGGCGCGACCGGAGATTTTCTGGAACGTGCGCAAGAACTAGCGCGCGGAAGCGCGGACGTACTCGCCATTGATACCGCCCACGGGCATACGGCCCGGGTGATGGACGCTATTCGCGCCGTAAAATCCAAGCTGCCGAATATGCAAGTGGTCGCTGGAAATGTGGCCACCGCAAACGGCACCCGCGAGCTGATTTCACTCGGTGTGGATGGTTTGAAAGTCGGAATCGGTCCGGGCTCGATATGCACAACGCGTGTGGTTACCGGGGCAGGCGTTCCTCAGATAACTGCCATCCTGGAATGCGCGCGCGCGGCAAAAGAGACCGGAGTCCCATTGATCGCTGATGGCGGCATTAAGTTTTCAGGTGACATCAGCAAAGCTCTGGCGGCGGGAGCTTCCTCGGTGATGATTGGCGGTCTCTTCGCAGGAACCGAAGAGTCCCCGGGCGAGACAATTTTGTATCAGGGCCGCACTTTCAAGTCCTATCGAGGCATGGGATCAATCGGCGCGATGGAAGCGGGCTCCGCCGATCGTTACGCGCAAGAAAACGCGGAGCGAGGAAAATCCGTGCCGGAAGGTATCGAAGGTCAAGTTCCCTATAAAGGCCCTTTGTCGGCCCTCGTGGAGCAACTGGTGGGCGGCCTGCGCAGCGGAATGGGTTATTGCGGCACAGCGAATCTTAACGAACTGCGGGAACACAGCCAGTTCATCCGCATCTCGCAAGCCGGTCTGCGTGAGAGTCACGTACATGACGTAATCATCACTCGGGAAGCCCCGAATTACCGCCTGGAATAATGCCAGCGCTAGCCGAAGTAGATCCGTTAAAGAACTTTCCGGCTTCTGAGTTGGTCCTGTAGCATGCGATGGCTCCAACGTTGGTGGCCCGCGCTTTTATGGGCAATTGTCATATCCACATTTTCTACCGGTTTGTTTACCTCAGATAATACCAGCCGCATTATCGTGCCAATTTTGAGATGGTTCTTTCCGCACGCGTCACAAGAAACTCTATTCCTCGCTCATCATTTCATACGCAAGATGGGCCACGTTACTGAATATTTTGTCTTGAGCCTTTTGATTTTGCGAGGGATTCGCGCCGGGAAACCCGGCACTCACTTGGGCTGGGCCCTCGCAGCGATCGCGGTTGTGGCATGCTATGCGGCGCTCGATGAGTTCCATCAATCATTCGTTCCAGGCCGAACGGCAGCAGTTTCTGATGTGCTGATCGATACGGCCGGAGGGATTGCTGCTCAGATTGCTGTTGCCTTAGTTGAGCTTCTAGGAGATATCCGAAAGAAGCGAAGAGGCAATCCTTTGCCGCCGGCCGAGCCCAGCGCGATGGCTCCTCATTGATTTCACTTTCATGAAAGGACACCAATGTCACGTCGCATTCTGCATAGATTGTGGATTCTCGCAATATTTGCCGTCCTGAATTGCAGCTCCATAAAAGCGGCTGATGTGCTGCATTACGCACTGCGCTTCGAGCGGCCACACACGCATTTGATGGACGTATCCATACGCGCGACAGATCTAGGGGGGCCTACCGCGGATTTCGCGATTCCCGATTGGGCCCCGGGCTCGTATTACCTGCAAAACTATTCCGCGAATATCCAAAACTTTCACGCCCTTGGCGCGAACGGCAAAGAACTCGTTTGGCGCAAAACGGACAGTCAGACCTGGCGCATTGATCTTGCGGGTGCGCACGCCGCCACGATTTCCTACCAGGTTTTCGGCGATACGCTCCGTAACAATCAGGCTCAATACAATGAGAGACACGCGTTCATCGGCGGCCCGTCCGTTTGGATGTATCTGGTGGGAGGGAAAGAGCGCCCGGTGGACCTCACCATTGCCTTGCCTCAAGGCTGGAAAGTAGCTACGGGGATGGAGCACATCTCCGATCACACCTTTCGCGCTGCCAATTACGACTGGTTCGCCGACGCACCGCTGGAAATCTCTGATTTCTCCGAAAGGGATTTTCAGGTTCTCGGGTCCACGTACCACGTGATCGTCCATGATGTAGCGGGCCAGAAAGATTTTTCGAAATTCGCAGAAGATATGCAGAAATTCGTGGCAACGATCGTGCCGATGTTTAGCTCGGTAACCGGCGCGGAGCAAGCTGCGCCATTCAAGGATTATTGGTTCCTCTTCCATGTTTGGCCGAACACGGGCGGCGGTTTAGAGCATCTGAATTCAACACAGATCGATTTTTCCAGAGATTGGGATTCTCAGGACCCCGTCCCGGGCTACGGCTCACAATACAATCTGAAACTCTTCGTTACCGCGCATGAATTTTTTCACGCCTGGAATGTGAAGCGATTGCGGCCGCTCCCGCTCGGTCCGTTTGATTATTCGCAGATGGTACATACTCCGTCGTTGTGGATCTCCGAGGGACTGACTAGTTATTACGGAGCTCTCGCCTTGGAACGTGCCGGGCTGATTACGCCAAAGCAATATCTGGATGAGATCGCCTATATGATTACGAAGTTCGAGCAGAATCCCGGCCGAAGCGAGCGCAGTATCGAAGACACCAGCTGGGATACCTGGTACAACGGCGATGTCGTCACGCAGGCGAACAATTTAAAAAATACGAACTATTCTTATTACGACGGGGGGCAAATCATGGGGCACATCCTGGATTTTGCCATCCGCAAGAGTACCAATAATCAAAAGTCGCTCGATGACTGGATGCGTCTGATGTACTCACGGTATGCCCTTCCGAAACCGGGGTTCCAACCTGATGATGCGGTTAAGGCTGCGTCCGAAGTGGCCGGAACTGATCTGAGCAGTCTCTTTAGCCGGTACATCAGCCATAACGAACCCATTCCTTATGAGGAATATTTTGCTTATGCCGGAATCGCGGTCGAGAAAAAGATCGATTCTGAAAAGCCCTGGCTTGGCATCAGCCAGAGCAAAAGTGATGATGGTCATGCAAAAATCATCAATGTGATTCCTGGCAGCGCCGCTGACAATGCAGGTTTGGACCGCGACGACGTGGTTATCGGAATTGATGGGCGCACTGTGGACGCTGACGGATTTTCCGAAGCCATCTCAGATCACAAGCCCGGGGACAAGCTAGGCATTACAGTGATCCGTTTGGGCATGGTCAAAGAAATTCCGGTCACTTTAATCGCCAGTCCTTATCCCACATATACGTTGAAACCAATGGAACATCCTGCTCCGGAGCAGCAGGCGATTTACAACGATTGGATGGGAATCAAATAAAGGACCGCTTAATCGGCAACGGCCCGCTTGGCGTTTAGCCTGCGGGCCGTTCTTGTTTGGTCAATCGTATTGAGAATTACTTCTTAGCGGCAACTTCCTTTTCTTCAGGGACTTCTTCTTCCACCGCTTTTCTCGGTTTCTTTTCCTTCTTCTTCAGCTCCGAGCCGATGAACTCAAGAATCGCGAGTTCAGCGCCATCGCCCATACGCCAGCCGACGCGAACAATGCGCGTATAGCCGCCTGGGCGGTCTGCAAAGCGAGGAGCGAGGTCGGAAAAGAGTTTTTTTGTGGCGCCAGGCGTGGTCAGGAACGAAGCGGCCTGACGACGGGCGTGAAGTGAGTCGCGCTTACCCAGCGTAATCATGCGCTCCGCAAGAGGACGAGCCGCTCGTGCGCGTAGGATGGTAGTTTGAATGCGCTCCTTCTCGATCAGGTTCGTCACGAGATTGCGCAATACCGCGCGACGGTGCGCCGGCTGCTTTCCGAGTTTAGATCCTGAAACGAGGTGTCTCATGATTTATTCCGCGGCCTAAAGCGCCCCGTGTTCCCCTTCTTCAGACGGCGGCGGAGCAGTCTGGCTTGGCAAGGGCGGCCAGATGATGCGTCCGTGCTCATCGAACTTCATTCCCAGGCTCAAGCCCATCTTTACCAAGATGTCCTTGATCTCGTTCAGCGACTTGCGTCCAAAATTCTTGGTCTTCAGCATTTCGGACTCGGTCTTCTGCACCAATTCGCGCAGGTTTTGAATGTTTGCATTCTTCAGACAATTGTAAGAACGCACCGAAAGCTCCAGCTCTTCGACCGATCGGTCGAGATATTCCAAGCGAGGATCGCTGTAATTCTCGACCACTTCTTCCGGCAGGTCAGGCTGTTCTTCGAAATTGATGAAGATGCTCATATGATCCTTCATCAACTTCGCGGCGAGTCCGATAGCGTCCTGTGGAGTAATTGCGGCGTTGGTCCAAACTTCGAGAGTGAGCTTTTCGTAGTCAGTCATTTGACCCAAACGCGCTGCTTCCACTGCGTAGTTAACCTTGCGCACCGGGGAGTGAACCGAGTCGATCGGGATATAGCCGATGGGTAAGTCTTCGTCGAAGTTGCGGTCGGCGGCCACGTAACCGCGGCCGTTCTTCACGCGAAGCTCTAACTCGAGCTTGCCACCTTCACTAACCGTCGCGATATAAACATTCTTATCGAGCACGGCGATGTCGGCGTCCTCTTCGATTTTCGCGGAGGTTACCGGTCCGGGCGTATCGACGACCAGCGTGATCGTTTTCGGCTGATCGGTATTCAACTTCAACGGTACTTGCTTCAGGTTAAGAATGATATCCGTGGCATCTTCAACCACACCAGGAATCGGCGAAAATTCGTGAAGTACGCCTTCAATCCTGACCGCGGTAATGGCCGCACCTTCAACCGAGCTTAACAACGCGCGCCGCAACGAATTACCGACCGTAGTCCCCCACCCGCGCTCGAAAGGCTGCGCGGAGAATTTTCCGTATTTATCGGTGAGTGTTTCCGGTTCTGCTGCCAAGCGCTTTGGTTTCTGAAATCCCTTCCACATATGCGACATTCCTCCTGGTTCGCCAGCGGCGAGCCCACAAACTATTCAACGTTGACGATCTTTTTTGCGCGCTACTTCGAATACAACTCGACGATGAGCTGTTCGTTCATCGGCGGTGTCTGCACGTCTTCGCGGCGAGGCATCGCCACGACGCGCGCTTTGAAATTTTCCCGGTCGATATCGAGCCATGGAGCAACGCCCTGGCTGTTTGCCAGGTTCCGCGCTTCCAGGATCATCGCGTTCTGGTGCATCTTTTCCTTCAGCGCGATATCTTCGCCTACTTGCACCAGATAGCTTGGGATGTTGACTTTGCGCCCCTTCACTTGAATGTGGCCATGCAGCACAAGCTGGCGCGCCTGCGAGCGCGAGCCCGCAAGGCCCATCCGGTAAACGACATTGTCGAGACGGCGTTCGAGTGTAACCATCAGGTTCGCGCCGGTCGGGCCTTTGGTCCGCTCCGCCTTTTCAAAATACGTGCGGAACTGGCGCTCGAGTAATCCGTAGGTGCGCTTCACCTTTTGCTTTTCGCGCAATTGAATTCCGTAGCCCACCATTTTCGGACGGCGGGATTGGCCATGTTGCCCCGGAACGAAATTGCGCTTCTCGATGGCGCACTTTTCTGTAAAACACCGCAGTCCTTTGAGGAAGAGTTTCATCCCTTCCCTCCGGCATAAGCGGCAAACTGCTTCACGATGTCTTGCCAAAGCCTTGTCTCCTTTTCTTACTTCTCAAATCTCTTGACGCTCTATACGCGGCGGCGCTTGGGAGGACGGCAACCGTTATGCGGCACTGGTGTCACGTCCTTGATCGCATTGATGTGCAAGCCCGAGGAAGCCAGAGCACGTACGGCAGACTCGCGACCAGCGCCAGGACCCTTTACGCGTACTTCCACGGATTTCATTCCGTATTGATCGCGCGCCACGCCGGCGGCTGTCATGGCAGCTTGCTGCGCTGCGTAAGGTGTGCCTTTGCGCGATCCTTTGAAGCCCACGGAGCCGGCTGAAGACCAGCTCACCGCGCGGCCGTCCGGATCGGTGAGCGTGATAATTGTGTTGTTGAATGTCGCTTGAATGCACACCACTCCGTGAGGAACGACGCGCTTTTCCTTCTTCTTGCGAAACTC
>Ga0070765_100000373_pt1 | contig 26855 bp, 24 predicted proteins | sample HubBroMetageWFT5_FD_71516 | JGI IMG/M metagenome (GOLD analysis project Ga0070765, IMG submission 71516) | Warmed and freeze-thawed soil microbial communities from the Hubbard Brook experimental Forest, New Hampshire - Hubbard Brook CCASE Soil... | ecosystem: Environmental > Terrestrial > Soil... | reverse complement strand
TCTTTCCAGCCTGCAAATCGCTCCAGGAAAAGTTTGAAGCTCCCAAAGGACGCCCCACGAAAACGATAGATGGCTTGATCGTTGTCGCCGACCACCACGATATTCCGTGGTTCCGGAGATAGCAGCATTAACAATTCTAGTTGCGCGATGTTGGTGTCCTGAAATTCGTCCACCAGAATGTGCTTGTAGCGTTCCTGCAGTTGCCCTCGCCGCTTGGAATCCTTTTCCAGTAGTGTCACGGTTTGGCTGATCAGCCCGTTAAGCGCAACCGCCCTCTTCTCTCGAAGAATCTCTTCGCTGGCAAGATACGCGCGCGCGATTTCCCGCTGCAGTTCCACCTGCTCGGAACGCTCTTTCAGCGTATCTTCATCTAGCGACTTCCGCTCCGTTTCGAGTTCCGCAGCAAGTAGCTCGGCAAACTCCTGGTAGCGCTCGCTGGAAACCAGTTCATCCTGGCAACGCGAGAAAAACTTGATGAAATCGCTTAAAAACTGGCCCGGCTCCGCCAGCCTGCGGAATTTCTCCAGCTTCAGGCGCGCCAGGTTCCTCCGCAACAGAATCCAGTGATCGACTTCTTCCAGCGCCATCCGGTTCGGATCCACCTCCTTCAACAAACCCTCGCAGAAGGAGTGAAATGTCGCCACCATCACATCTTTGCCGCGCTCCCCGGTGGCTTTCGCCAGGCGACCCTTCATCTCGTGCATGGCTTTTTTCGTAAACGTAAGCGCCAGAATATTTTCGCCCAGCAGCGCATCGTCCGATTCCAGCAAGTGCCGGATCCTCTCGGTGATCACGCGCGTCTTGCCCGTGCCCGCGCCCGCAATCACCAGCAACGGCCCTTCGCCATGCGTAATCGCGCGCCGCTGCGCATCATTCAGCTTTGGGCCAACGGGATCGGGGCGACGTCCGAGTTCGAACAAAGTTGCCATCATTCAAGAGGGTAACGCATTTCGTCAGACGGATGCAGTTTCACAATGGGATTTAGAGAATGCTTTGAAGGATTTGCTCTTTTGAGACGCCTTTGTGACTCGCGATAGCCCGGAGAATACTTCCCAAAGTGCCGACTCTTAAGCTTTGGTGCTACGGAATGGCGAGCCGCTGGTGGCTTGGGCTCTCCGTTTCTAAAATGAGGTGACTACCAACTTGGTGAACGGAATGATATCCCCAAGCCCGGCAAAGGCCGCTGGCAAGGTGTTCGCCACTCAAATCCCGCGGGAGTTTCATTCCATGGTGAGAACTTCGTTACGCACAAGGTGAAGGCGGATGAATTTGGGTTTCGGCCCGTCGAAGAAATAGGCCTCGGTCGCTTCTTTGACGTTGGCGCGAAGCTGCTCCCAGGTATCGCCTTGAGTAAAGATATTTTCCGTGAGGCACTCCGCCGAGTATCCGCCCTCGGCGTCCTCCGTAACCTCAAATACCACTTCGCTGATATGGACCGGAGTCATGCAGGCACCCTTTCGTGACGATAGCACTCGATATCCGGGCAAGCAATACTCCTGTGTTTGTCTGCCCAGGATGTCGAACTAGCGCTGAGAAGCCTTGCCAGAAGCCACGTTAGCGTTGAACTCTGCGGATTTTTTCCTCGGCACCGTAAGAGCAATCCATTTACCACCCTTCGCAGCGTGGTGTTTCGCTAGAAATGTGATTTGTCCCACGTGGTAGCTGTAATGCGCAATCTGCCGGTTGATCGCCTGCATGACTGAATGCGGCTCCGTTCGTATCGTGACGGTTTGCGTGATGTCCGCCTCGGTTAGCTGCTCCAGCGCCCCAAACAAATAGCCCCAGCCACGCTCCCACATCACCAGCAACTCTTCGCGTGTCGCTGGCGGTTCCTCAAACTCCGAATCACGATTGCGGTCCGGCTTCTCGCCGTCGCTGGTCAGGAAATCCGTCCACCGCGATCGCATATTGCCCGACATATGCTTCACGATAGTCGCAATGCAGTTTGATTCTCCATCGAGCGTCGCGAACAGGCCTTCATCCGGGCATTGCTCGATAGCGCGATCTGCCAGCTTCTTGTAATACCGGAAAAGCGAGATGGAATCTTCCACGTACGAAGTCGTCAACTGGTGCGCCATGACTGCATTTTGCGGCTGCGCGATTTCTAAAGCAACCTTCACGTCACTCGTAGTAGACTCATTCTCCCGGATCACCCTCTACGAATTCCTTCTGGAGATAACCAACCATGTCGCTCAGTAAACTGCTCCTTCCTGAGTTCGATCAAGAAAATGCAAATACCCGCAAAACGTTGGAACGCGTTCCCGAAGATAAATGGGACTGGAAACCTCACGAAAAGTCCGGGACGTTGGGCTGGATGGCCGGCCACGTAGCTACACTTAATGATTGGACGACGCAGACCCTAGAAACCGACCAACTGGATTTCGCTCCGGTCAACGGGCCGAAGTTCGAGCCCCCGAAAACCCGCAATCGCAAAGAATTGTTGGCAGCTTTCGACAAAGGCACGTCCGAAGCCCGGGCCGCCCTCGCAGCGGCCAGCGACGACGCTTTCCAAAAGCCTTGGACGCTGCTCATGGGTGGCAAAGAATTATTCACCATGCCCAAGTACGCGGTTCTGCGCGGCTTCTGTTTCAACCACCTCATCCATCACCGCGCCCAACTAACGATGTACCTTCGCGCCTTGAACGTTCCGGTGCCGGCGTTGTACGGGCCGAGCGCCGACGAAAAGGAATGACACCAGGGCGATTCACACAAATCAACGCAGCAGAGGGGAGCGCAAGCCGCTCCCCTCTTTTCCCAGCTCGGCTAAGCGAAGGTCTCTTCCTCTTTTTCCGATAGTTGATACCATCAGGTGCGAAAATGGGTTCAAAGATCAAATTGAAGGCCAGTGATGGGCACGAGTTCGGAGCGTATGTCGCCGCACCCGAAGGCCCCACGCATTCCGCGATCATTGTGATCCAGGAAATCTTCGGCGTAAATAGCCACATCCGTTCCGTCGCGGATGACTATGCCGGACAAGGATTCTTGGCGATTGCTCCTGCCTTGTTCGACCGCGTTCAACCGGACCTCGAACTCAAGTACGATTCCACGGATTCCGCCCGAGGCAGGGAAGCTGCGACGAGGGTCGGCATGGACAACGCTCTGCTCGATGTGGCGGCAGCGATCCAACACGCCGCCCAAGTTTTGGGCATCACCAAAGTAGGCGTTCTGGGCTTCTGTTGGGGTGGAACACTCGCCTGGCTCGCGGCCACTCGACTCAACCCCGCCGCGGCAGTGGGCTACTACGGTGGACAAATTGCCAAACACGCTGCCGAAGCTCCCACCTGCTCGGTCACGCTGCATTTTGGTTCAAGAGATCCGCACATTGGTCCCGAGGAAATAGCCACGATTAAACAGTCCCATCCCGATCTTCCAATCTTCCTCTACGACGCGGGCCACGGTTTCAACTGCGACCAACGGAAAGATTACGACCCGCCATCCGCCGCCTTAGCCCGCCAACGCACCCTCGATTTCTTCCGCGCTCATTTGTAGCGCCACCACTCGACCGATTGCATAGCTGTATAATTGAAGATCGCTGGTTTCGGAGGCTTTAGATGGAAACTCCTGTGATTTTGTCGGCTGTGCGCACACCTATCGGTAAGTTCCAGGGCGGGCTCGCGGGCTTTACCGCGCCTGAACTCGGCGGAAAAGTTGTTGCCGAAGCCGTGCGTCGCGCTGGCCTGGAGGGCAAACAGGTAGACGAAGCCATCCTGGGAAACGTAGTGCAGGCAGGAATCGGCCAGAACCCCGCGCGGCAGGCGGCGCTGAAGGGTGGTTGCGATCCACGCGTCGCTGCCATGACCATCAACAAAGTTTGCGGCTCTGGCCTGAAAGCCGTGGCCCTTGCCGCGCAAGCCGTGCAACTGGGCGAAAGTGAAATCGTCGTTGCGGGCGGAATGGAGTCCATGTCCAACGCGCCCTACTTGCTGCCGCAGGCCCGCACCGGCTATCGCCTAGGCGACGGAAAAATTGTCGACTCCATGATCTGGGATGGTTTGTGGGACGTCTACGAAAACTTCCACATGGGCATGACTGGAGAACTTGTAGCGGAAAAATATGGCATCACCCGCGAAGAGCAGGACAAATTCGCGTACGAGAGCCATCAGAGAGCCATCAGAGCTCGCAAGTCCTGTTTTTTCGAGGAGCAAATTCTGCCCGTCGAAGTCCCACAGAAAAAGGGCGATCCCATCATCATCAAGTACGACGAATCTCCGCGTGAAGACACTACTCTCGAAGCGCTGGCGAAATTGAAACCCGCGTTCAAGAAGGACGGTACCGTCACGGCAGGCAATGCGCCCGGAACGAATGACGGCGCGGCGGCCATAATCGTCACCAGCGAACGCAATGCCGAACGCCTCGGGAAAAAAACCATGGCGCGCATCATCGCGCAAGCCGTCAGTGGCGTAGAACCCAAATGGGTGATGATGGCTCCCGTCGATGCCGTGGAAAAGCTGCTCGCCAAAACAGGCTGGGATCGCGACAAGGATGTGGATCTCGTGGAACTAAACGAAGCCTTCGCGGTCGCCGCCATCGCCGTAACGCGCCAATTGAAGCTGAACCCTGAAAAAGTAAACGTAAACGGTGGCGCGGTCGCGTTGGGCCATCCCATCGGCGCATCTGGCGCCCGGATCTTGGTGACCCTGCTTTACGAGCTACAGCGCCGCAACCTCAATCGAGGGATCGCCGCTCTCTGCCTGGGTGGCGGCAACGCCGTAGCTCTCGCGGTCGAACTCGCAAAGTAACCGCAATCAAGTTCCTCGCACTCTTCGCGAACTCTGCGGCCACTCTGCTAACTCTGCGTTGAACTCTTCTCTTCATCAGTAGCGCAGAATCATTAACGAATGCCACTTGCAATGAACACCGCAGGATTCGTATGCTCACGCCACGTCGGAGCGGCAATCCATGAAACCAATTCCACGCCTTTTGTTCAAACGTTATAAGTGTAGGGGCGGCTTTAGGCCGCCCTCTTGGGTTGGCCTTTTCTTTCTTTTCGTTTTTCCGCTGCTACTTGGGCCAACCTCGGGCACCATACGTGCCCAAGAAAAGAATCCCTTCGCGGGCGATCCCAAAGAAGCGAAGCTCGGCGAATTCCAATTTCGCGCCAACTGTGCCTTCTGTCACGGCTTGGGTGCAAAGGGCGGTGGCCGCGGGCCGGATCTGACGCGCGCCCAGAAAAAGCACGGCAATGCCGACGCCGACCTCTTCCAAACCATCAACGATGGTGTTCCCGGCACGGCCATGCCGCCAAACGGTGCCACCCAGCAAGGCGTGGGCATGACCCCCGACGAAATCTGGCAAGTCATCACCTACATTCGCAGCGTCGAAGTGAAAAACGCGGCAGCACCCGCAGGGAATCCCGCGCATGGCAAGGAACTCTTTTACGGCTCAGCCGCATGCTCTACGTGCCACATGATCGCTGGAAAAGGCGGCAGGCTCGGGCCGGACCTGACCACTGCGGGCACTGGGCGCTCCGTGGATTATTTGAAGGAATCCGTGCGCGCGCCCAGCAAACGCCTGGCGCAAGGAATTTCCGAAGCCATGAAGGAATTTTCTCAGGAGTACGAAACCGTCAGTGTAGTCACAGCCGATGGCACCGCGTTCCAAGGCGTCGTGTTGAATGAAGACAGCTTCACTGTCCAAATGATGGACGTACGCGAACAAATCCACTCCTTCGACAAATCACAACTGAAATCCTACGAAGAAACGCGAACTTCTCTCATGCCCGCTTACGACGCAAAAACGCTGAGCGAAAAAGATCTGGACGATCTCGTGGCCTACCTCTTGAAAGTTAGCTCCAAACAGGGAGGCGCACAATGAAACCTCTCGCGCAAATGCTCACCATCGCAATTGTTTCGCTTCCTTTTTTCACAGCAGCGAACGCGCAAGTAACCTCCACTCGTTTGCTGGAATCTTCGAAGGAACCACAAAACTGGCTGATGTATTCCGGTGATTACGCCGGCCGTCGCTACTCCGCGCTCGATCAAATAACTACGGCGAATGCAGCGAGTCTCGTTCCCAAGTGGGCCTATCAAACCATGGCAGGTGGCAAGTTTGAAGCCACTTCACTGGTGGTCGACGGCATTCTCTACGCCACCGGCCAAGACAATCGCGTATTCGCGCTCGATGCCGTGACCGGCCGCCCCATCTGGCAATATCAGCACGCATTACCCGGCGATATCCGTCCGTGCTGCGGCAAAGTGAATCGTGGCCTCGCCATTCTCGGCGACAAAGTTTTCCTCGGAACTCTCGACGCGCGTGTAATCGCTCTAGACACAAAAACTGGCAACGTTGTCTGGGACGTCAGCGCCGTGGACTATCGTAAAGGCTATAGCTTCACGCTCGCCCCGCTGGTCATCAAAAATCTCGTCCTCCTCGGAGTCTCCGGCGGTGAATACGGCATTCGCGGATTTATTGACGCTTACGACGCCAACACCGGAGAACGAAAATGGCGTTTCTACACCACGCCCGCCCCAGGCGAACCTGGCCACGAAACCTGGGAAGGCGACTCCTGGAAAATTGGCGGCGCTCCAGCGTGGATCACCGGCGTTTACGATTCGCTGACGAACACCACTTACTGGACCATCGGGAATCCCTCCCCTTCCAACCGCGGCGAAGGCCGTGCCGGCGACAATCTCTACAGCAACAGTTTATTAGCGCTTGATCCCGACACTGGAAAGTTGAAGTGGTATTACCAATTCACGAAGCACGATGAGCACGATTACGATGCCACGCAGGTGCCCGTTATGCTTGAACAAGGCGGCAAGCACCTGATCGTCCAGGCAAACCGTAACGGCTTTTTCTACGTCATTGATCGCGAAACCGGCAAATTAATTTTTGCCAATCCATACGCGCAACAAACCTGGAGCGATAGCAAGGACGCTTCGGGAAGTCCAGTGGCTCGCAAGGATTCCTCGCCAACTCCGGAAGGAAATCGCACCTGCCCCGGCGCAGCGGGCGCAACGAATTGGATGTCGCCCACGTACGATCCGCAATCCGGTCTCTTTTATGTAACCGCGCGCGAACAGTGCGACGTCTTCAGCACCGCCCCGCAGCCTTACGACGCGGGCCATGCCTATTACGGCAGCGCCTATTTCCCGAATGACGACGCGCAGCCGTTTTGGGGCGCGTTGCGCGCGATCGATCCATCCGACGGCAAGCTCAAATGGGAGTTCAAGCATACCTCGCCCACGTGGGCCGGTGTACTTTCCACCGCGGGTGGAGTTGTCTTTACCGGCGATGCGGAAGGCAATTTCATTGCTCTGGACGCAAACTCAGGCAAAGTCTTGTGGCACTTTCAGTGTGGAGCTTCCGTCTACTCGTCGCCGATGGCCTTCGCCGTGAATGGCAAACAATACATCGCCGTAGCGGCAGGCTCCGCATTATTCACGTTCGGTCTGCCGTGACTTTGGAGTGCGTGCGGCTAGCCGCCGCTTTGCGATCGAAACGCTAGCGACCAATCTCCAGCAAGAGCAACCGCCGCAAGCTGGCGGAACATTAGGTGAGGCTTTGTCCCGGAATGAGCGCTCCCGCAGGGTTTTCTCCAGGCACTGCCGGAACAACATCCGCTCCGCAATATGCGCAAAACTTATCCGTATCGGCAACCTCGTGCTGGCACTTCGGGCACGCAGGATGCAGGTTGTATTTGCAACTCGGGCAGAAATTAAAGCGCGCGGAAACCGTTGCCGAACATTGCGGGCAGGTATACGGCAAGGGTTCGCGCACCAGCAAATAAATAATCAGGCCAATCAAGAGATACGCCGGCGAAAGGATCAGCACCAGAACCGTCCAAAGCGCCGCACTCATACCGCGTCGTTTTGCATCGCAGTACACGTACCCGAGCATGAAAAGCCAGCACGAAATGAATAAAGACCCGGCGGTAATAGCGCCCGCCAGCGCCAGGCACGCCAGTAGCGGTTCATGAGCAAGTTCCGGGGGAAATACATCGCCGCCCGCGCCCGTCTGCATGTGTACCAGGTTGATCGACACTCCAATGATCACCGCCAGGACATACAGAACCAGGCACGTCCAGATAAGCCACCGCGGAATCACTCGCAATTCGTCGCGAAAGCGCGTGCGTTCCTTCTTCCGCCGGAAGCGAATCATGCGAAGCCGTTGATTAAATGAGTCAGACATAATCTCCCTCGATCCAAAAACCAAAACTTAAAACTTAAAACTTAAAACTTAAAACTTAAAACTTAAAACTTAAAACTTAAAACTTAAAACTTAAAACTTAAAACTTAAAACTTAAAACTGCCACGCCCCTAGAGCTGCGTTCTCCCAGGCGACGCCATGCCGCGCTGGTGCAGCACCACAGCCACCGCAAGCAGCGCCGGCACCGCCCACCACAATACAAATCCAAACTCCAGCACCAGCTTGGGCAAGCCCAATTCCGATCCCAGCCATCCGAAGCCGCGCCAAATCAGCGGGGCACTGAAAATTCCCAGCAGCCAGCTCATCCCGATCAGCAGCCAAAGCACTAAGTTGCTCCGCGGCCCCGCCACACTTTCCTGCGCACGCAGCCGCACGCGTAGTTGCGTTCGTGCCGCAAGGTCCGCGGGCACCGTCACCGCAACACCCCGCAGCGCGCGAAGCAATCCTCGGGTCGTCTCGGCCTGCCGCGCGCAATCCTCGCAGGTCCGTAAATGCTGCTCCAGCCAACTCTGATCCGTCGCTGAGATCCCTTCGACCAGCGATTCGGCCAGCAATCCTTGCGCGCGCATATGAATGTTTTCGTTCATGCGGCATCTCCCGGCAGCACTGCTTTCAGCGCCGTCAACCCGCGATAAAGCCGTGATTTTACGGTGGAGATCGGCGCGCTCAGAATGCCCGCGATCTCTTCCAGCCCCAGCTCTTCCTGAAAGCGAAGCAATAAAACTTCGCGATAGTACGGTGCAATTTTCAGCAGCGAAATCTGCACTGCCTGTTCATTTTCCCGAGTAACCAGAATCTCCAAAGCAGAAGCGGCACGATCATCCGGCGGTTCATACGGCTGACCCGTTTCCGCGTTCGCAAAATCTTCAATGCTGGAAAATTTCTTGCGGCGAGAAACGTCGATCACCAAATGCCGCGCAATCGCAAACAGCCACGAATCAAACTTGGATTTACCGTCGTACTGATGCCCGCGCTCCAGCACCCGTATCCACGTCTCCTGAAATAGGTCTTCGGCGAGCGCCCGATCTGAGGTCAGAAAGAGAAGATAGCGGTACAGCCGTGTCTGATATTGCGTGATCAACCCATCCAGAATGTCCGGGTCACGGCGGCGAAGCCCTTGCGCGAGAGCTTTGGAATCGTCGGTCATTGCTCCAGTGAAATAAAACGGCCTCGAAAGGGTGCCAATCGCTTGTGCGTGAGTCGTCATACTATCCTGTATACGACCCCAAGGGGCGAAAAGACGCAACGAGGGGCAGGCGTAACTTATTCCAGGAATGGCGCTTAGAGCCTCGACTGCCGGCTGCTCTAGTCGTCCGCTCCATGTGTAGGGGCGGCATGTGGGTCTTGGGTTTCTCTGGAGAGCGAAATGCTCCCGTCGGCCCACGAGCGCCCCGCCCGCAGTGCGAACCGAACTCCAGAACGCTAAACTGAAGCCAGAAGCCGTATAATTTCGCGGGCTCCGCGCAAGCTCGCTTTCGAAGAATCCACGATGTCGGAACGAAAGGAATCACGCAGATGGCTCAGCCCGGATCGTCCTTCCTCAAGGCTCTACTTGTCGTTGCTGCGGTCGCCTTTGGCGCAGTTGCATCGTCAGCGCAAGGTTTGGACTATCCCGTCGCGCGAAAGACGGACCAGGTCGATGACTATCACGGCGTCAAAATAGCCGATCCGTACCGCTGGCTTGAGGATGACAATTCCGCGGAGACAGCCAAATGGGTGGAAGCAGAAAATAAAGTTACGCGCGCGTACCTCGACAAGATTCCGTACCACGCGGCCGTCAAGACCCGCTTGGAACAGCTCTTCAACTATCCGAAGTACTCCGCGCCTTTCCTGAAAGGCGAGTACGTTTTCTTCACAAAGAACGATGGCCTGCAGAATCAGAGCGTCGTGTACGTGCAAAAAGGTGTCGATGGCGCGCCGGAGCAGTTGCTGGATCCCAACACTTTCTCCGCCGATGGAACCTCTCGCCTGGGCATTTTCGAAGTTTCCGAGGACGGCCGCTATGGGGCCTACGGTGTTTCCGTCGGAGGCTCTGACTGGCAGGAAGCTCACGTCATCGAAATCGCCACCAAGAAGCTCCTTCCCGATGATCTGAAGTGGCTAAAGGCTACCGGTATCTCCTGGTCCGGAAAAGGATTTTTCTACAGCCGCTATGACGCTCCTGCCAGTGGCCACGATCTTTCGTCCAAGAATGAATTTCAAAAGGTGTATTACCACAAGCTCGGCACAGCTCAGGACGAAGACGAGTTAATTTACGAAGACAAAGCCAATCCACAGCGATTCCATCAAGTTGCGACCACGGAGGATGAGCGATTCGCGATTTTGTACGATAACGACCTCGGCAAGGGCAAACGCGGCAATTCCATTTTCTTTCGCGACCTCTCGAAAAAAGGAAACACCTTCACGCCCATCGTCGCCGAAATCACCGACGACACCTACCAAGTAGTCGACAATGTCGGCGAGAAGTTTCTGATATACACCAACCATGATGCGCCCAACTACAAGTTGCTCCTCTTCGATCCCGGCAATCCGAAATCACCATGGAAAGAGTTGATCGCCGAAAAGCCTGACGCTATGGTCGACGCGGCACTAATTGGCGGCAAGATTTTTGTGACTTACCTGAAAGATGTTGCCAGCCATGTCTATGTTTATGGCCAGAGCGGCAATCTCGAAAATGAAATTACACTTCCCGGTGAAGGCACCACCGGAACATTCCGCGGTAATCCTCGCGACAAGACCACGTTCTTCCTGTTTTCTTCGTTGAACTATCCACCTACCGTTTTTCACTACGACCTCGAACCGAAAAAGGTGAGCGTCTACCGCGCGCCGGAAATTCCCGGCTTTCGTCCGGATGCCTACGAAACCCGCGAAGTGTTCTACAACAGCAAGGATGGCACGCGGATTCCTATGTTTTTGGTCTACAAAAAGGGCCTGAAACTCGACGTCGCCAATCCTACGGTTCTGTATGGCTACGGCGGATTCAATATCACCAACGCGCCGGCATTCAATTCGCTGCGCCTGGCTTTGCTGGAACAGGGTTTCGTGTACGCCTCCGCGAATATGCGTGGCGGCGGCGAGTACGGCGAAAAATGGCATGAGGCCGGAACCAAGTTGAAAAAACAAAACGTGTTCGATGATTTTATCGCCGCGGCGGAATGGCTGATCGCCAACAAGTACACCTCCTCCGAAAAGCTGGCTATTCTCGGTGGCTCCAACGGAGGCTTGCTGATTGGCGCGGTCATGAACCAGCGCCCGGATCTTTTTCGGGTAGGCGTTCCGCTGGTCGGAGTCATGGACATGCTGCGCTTCCAAAAATTTACCATCGGCTGGAATTGGGCTTCTGATTATGGCTCCAGCGACAACCCGGACGAATTCAAGGCGCTGTATGCCTACTCTCCCCTGCACAACATAAAACCGGGCGTGAAATATCCCGCCACGCTGATTACCACCGCGGACCACGATGACCGCGTCGTTCCGGCACACTCCTTCAAATATGCCGCAACCATGCAGGCCGAGGTGAGCAAAGAGGATCCCGTTCTTATCCGCATCGAGACGAAATCAGGCCACGGCGCCAGCAGCACCGCCAAGCAAATCGACCTGAACGCCGACATCTACACCTTCCTCTTTTACAATCTAGGAGTAACGCCGAAATACTAGAAGCCTGATGAGACCGGTTGTTTTCTTAGAAGAGTGAGTATGTCCGACGCCGAAAAAGGTTGTCATCCTGAGAGCATCCGACGAGGATGCGCGAAGGATCTCAACGCCAGTTGGCAACGCGCAAGTTTGGTCTGCTAACGATGATCTGTCCAAATTGTAGAGCCGAGTACCGCCAAGGATTTTCTCATTGCGTGGATTGCGATGTCGATCTGGTAGAGCCTTCTGCCACCACACTTGTAGCCCCGCCGTCGGATTCGTCCGCTGTCGAAACGGAAGATCCCTTCTGCGAATTCTGGAGAGGTGATGATGCTCGCGTTCGCGGCGAACTCAGCGACATTTTGTCGGAGCAGGGAATCCCCATTCGAACCTTCGAGTGGCAGGACCACTTGTTCAATCGAACCAGACTCCCGGTATTCCGCGTCGCTGTGCCTTTCTCGATGTTCGATCGCGCGGAAAAAGCCGTCGCCGAGGCCTATGGCAGCGCGGAAGAAGCGGACAATGTAATGAATCCGACCGAAGGAAACCGCCTGGAATTTCGCAAGCCGCTCGAATTGCCTTGGGACCAAAAACTAAAAGGCCCTGACGAAGAAATTCCGACCTTCTGGGAACAGGTGACATGGAAGAGAAAAAAAACCGGCGAGTCAATCGAATGAAGAGGATCCAGATCGGGACAGTCCTGGCAGCGAATAGCAAACTCGACGAAAAAGGGGCTTGAATGAAGGTAGAAGACATTAAGACCGTAGCGGTGCTTGGTGCTGGCACCATGGGCAACGGCATCGCGCACGTATTTGCCCGTGCCGGCTACAACGTAATACTGCGGGACGTCGAAGAGAAATATCTCCAGCGCGGCATGGAAACCATAGAGAAAAATCTTGACCGCGAAGTGAAGAAGGCAAAGCTGGCGGAAGCGGAGAAGCCCCGAGTCCTCGCCCGCTTGAAGCCAACCACCGATTTCGCCGCAATCGCTGCGGCCGATTTTGTGGTGGAAGCAGTACCTGAAAAATTGGAAATAAAACGCTCTGTCCTCAGCGAAGCGGACCGCCTGCTCCGTCCCGAAGTCATCATCGCTAGCAACACCTCTTCCATTTCGATGACCTCCCTCGCGGCCATGACCAAGCATCCAGATAAGTTCGTCGGCATGCACTTCATGAATCCCGTACCCGTGATGGCTCTCGTGGAAGTCATTCGCGCCCTGCAGACCAGCGACGATTCGTTCGCCACCACCATGGAGCTTTCGAAAAAGTTGGGCAAGACACCGGTAGCGGTAAACGACGCCCCGGGCTTTGTTTCCAATCGCGTGCTGATGCCGCTTATCAACGAAGCCGCCTACACCGTCATGGAAGGCGTGGCCACACCCGAAGCTGTCGACGCGGTCATGAAACTCGGCATGAACCATCCGATGGGCCCGTTGGAACTCGCCGATTTCATCGGCCTGGATGTCTGCGTGGACATTCTGAATGTTTTGCTCGAAGGTTTAGGCGATCCGAAATATCGGGCCTGTCCTCTGCTCAAAAAATACGTCGCAGCCGGTTGGCTTGGCCGCAAGTCCGGCAGGGGCTTCTACACCTACACGTGAACTGACGGCACAGAAGTGGCGCACCGGCGGGTCATCGCAGAATTTCCACCAGCAACACCCACGCATTCAACGTCGAGAAAACAAAAATCGCGACAGTTCCGGCGGCGATCCAGTACATTCCGGCCGGGCGGCTAAGCACCAGCAGAATCCCGCCAATCAGGAAGGGAAGAACCTGCACCTGCGCGGTTAGAATCTCCGACAGAGATTCAGAGCGAGGCCGTTGATACTGCTTGGACGCGGCAACGCCTCTCCTCGCGGATTGAAATTCCAGCCACCAGCAACTAGCGCCAAACACAAAAATTTCCACTCCGAGAGCCCACGTCGGCTGGGGGATAAGCGCCGCCATGCTGGCGACTAGGATCAGAATCAGCGAACCGATGGCGGCACCGGCGCGCGCCGGAAGATGAGAAAATTTGAGGATGCTGCTGATGTTCACAGAGACGGCGACGATGACCAGTCCCGCGAGGGCGGCAGAGGCACCGGCAGCCGCAATGAAGAAGTTGCTCCACATGGGGGTAGGATTATAAGGCCGGAAGGGCATGAAGCCATGGGCAAGAGCCAATGGCGAACACCAGGCGAACATACTATTTGCTTTTTGTTCGCCTATTCTGTATCGTGGCTCAGTAAGTTTTCAACAGGTGCTCCGTGCTCAATCCGTTGTCCAGTGTTCTAAGCTGCATCGAACATGAGAGACTCGCTTTTGAGCCCCTCGAAGTTCGCACTCGCGGGCAACACCTGACGCGGTTGCGTTCCCTTAGCCGGGAGAGCGGTCGGAATGGGACCGGCGCGAGCGGGCAGCCTCCGCGAGGCTGGTCGACCACGATCAGGAGCACGGGTGCAACCGTTGAAAGCTGGGGCCCAGAGCAGCGAAGTTCAAGACTTAAGGATAGCGTGTTTAGATAGGAAATGGTAATATGGAGTAATAGTAATGTATCTCGAGAGGCTGTGACGCTTTTCCCGGCGCCTGCTTCCACACGCGGTTCCCGGCAGCCGGTTCACAAATTTCCTAATTTCCTCGACCGAGGTGTTAAATGACAGACGAAAGAGCAAAGCTACTCGAAGCGGCAATTTCGCAAATCGAAAAGTCCTATGGCAAGGGCTCCATCATGCGCCTGGGCAGCAAGGATGTGCTTGTGCCCGTGAGCGTGATTCCATCGGGCTGCCTTTCCATTGACGCCGCGCTGGGTGTAGGCGGTTTCCCCCGCGGACGCGTAATCGAGATTTATGGCCCTGAATCCGGCGGCAAAACTACGATGACTCTGCACGTCATCGCCGAAGCCCAGAAACTCGGCGGCCAGGCGGCCTTCATCGACGCGGAGCACGCCCTTGATCCCGTATATGCCCGTAAACTGGGCGTGGACGTGGACAACCTGCTGGTCTCTCAGCCGGACCACGGCGAACAGGCCCTCGAAATTGCCGAAACTCTGATTCGTTCCGGTGGAGTGGACGTAGTCGTTGTCGACTCCGTCGCCGCACTTGTGCCCAAGGCCGAACTGGAAGGGGAAATGGGCGATCCGCAGATGGGTCTGCAGGCCCGCCTGATGTCACAGGCCCTGCGTAAACTGACCGCCATCGTCTCCAAATCGAAAACCTGCCTGATCTTCATCAACCAGATCCGCGAAAAAATCGGCGTCATGTTTGGCAATCCCGAAACCACCACCGGCGGCCGCGCCCTGAAGTTCTACGCCTCCATGCGCGTCGATATTCGCCGCATTCAGGCCATCAAAGAGGGCGACCGTGTAGTCGGCAATCGCACCCGCGCCAAAATCGTGAAGAACAAGGTAGCCGCCCCTTTTCGCGAAGCGGAATTCGACATCCTCTACGGCGAAGGCATCTCCCGCGAAGGCGACCTGATCGATCTAGGCGTGGATAAAGGTGTCATCGAAAAGTCCGGCACCTGGATGAGCTTCGGCGGAGAGCGCATGGGCCAAGGCAGGGAAAACGCTCGCGTATTCCTTAAGGAGAATAAGGACATTCGCGACAAGATCGAGACCGCCCTGCGCAAGAAGATGGAGATCCCTCACCCTGGGCAGAGTGCTAACGCACCCGCGAATGGTGCCAACGGAGCCAATGGTCAGGTAAACGGAGCCGCGGAGCGACCACCAGTCAAGAGCAACGCCGCAGCCGCTGGTTCGGACGCCAAGGGAAGGCCCGCTCGTTAATTCTCGAAAGCAAAAACACATCCGAGGGGCGCTAATCTGCGCCCCTTTTTTTTTGGCTACGCAGCAGGCTACTGTCACCCGCAAGCCCAAAAACGCATAATCCCCAGCAATACCCACTGGCCCAGGTACAGCACCGTCGCGGACACTGGTACAGGGTGAAAACGAAAAGCTGAACACCCGGTCAACGTTCAAAACAAAGCACATACGTCCGTACTGGGCCAATGAAGCTATTGCTATCCCATCACCGCACACAGTAGACTTCGCAACAGTAGATGAGCGGCACACTTCCTCCTCCGCCCAGCAATCCGGCAACGAATCGCGGGGCAGCTAAGTGGCATCTTATCTAGTCGGAACGAACCCTTGGCGGCAGAAGTTGACCCGGTAGCGAAGTTCAAGTATCGTCGAGCAACTTTAATAAGCAGCACGGCCCGCATAGAATGGAAAACGAAACGGATGAGTAAAGGTTTATCCAAAATTGTTTTGACGGGCATGTTAGTCAGCACGCTTGCCGTGCCTGCTCCGGCGGCGGAACCCGCAGCGCGCCCTATCGAAAGTACTCACTCGAAGTCGCATTCCAAAACGAAATCTAAAATCACCTCGCGCGTGCATCATCTGGTATTGCGTTTTCGTGGCGTCCCGACTTACGCGGATTCCTTCAGCTCCGACGATCCGACCTTCGACGACCCCATCGTGCGCAAGGCTGTAGTCGATGGCCTCGGCAGATACAACGGCTCGGTCGTCGCCGTCGATCCCAACACTGGTCGTATCCTCACCGTGGTCAACCAGAAAATCGCTTTCGGCGACGGTTACATTCCGTGTTCCACCATCAAGCCGACTATCGCTATCGCTGCGCTTGAGGAAAATGTAATCACGCGCGATACCATGCTGAAGGTCAGCCGCCGCAAGTACATGAATTTGACTGATGCTCTCGCGCACTCCAACAACGTCTTTTTCGAAGAACTCGGCCGCCGCATGGGTTTTGACACCGTTTCCAAATACGGCCGCTTGCTGGGTTTGGGCGAACTTGCAGGTTACAACCTGCCTGAAGAACATCCGGGATCTTTCCCAACCCAGGCGCCCGCATTTGGGGGCGTGGCCAGAATGTCCAGCTTCGGCGAAGGCATTCAGATGACCCCACTGCAGCTGGTGGCACTCGGCGCCGCATTCGCGAATGGCGGCACACTTTATTACCTGCAATATCCCCGCACCCAGGAAGACATACAGGCGTTCACGCCACGCGTTAAGCGCGATCTAAATATTGCCAACGTGCTTCCGGAAGTGCGCGAAGGCATGCTGGCCGCGGTGCTCTACGGCACTGGCCGCCTCAGCTATGACGCTGGCGGCGACGAAACTGCTCTTGGCAAGACCGGCACTTGCGATGACCACACCAATCCATCGCGGATCGGCTGGTTTGTCAGCTATGCCGGTGACTCGCAACATCCCAAAATTGCTCTAGCCGTTCTGCTCCGCGGAAACACCCGGCGCGTTATGGGACCGACGGCTGCCCAAGTAGCTGGCCACATCTACCGTAATCTTCGCGAACAAAATTATTTCGGCGAACCCGCGAAAATCGACCAGGTGCAAACGCTAACGTCCGGCAAGTAACCCAAACATTTCAAGTCATAATCAAAAAGGCTCGCGCCATCCGCGGGCCTTTTTCTTTTGCAACATCTTCCACGGACGCGAGGTCGTCGGTTGTGTAGCGGCCGCCTTCTGAGGCGGGCGCCTTTCCCTCTCGTTTTCCAGGAGCCAAAGACGAAAGGGCTTTAGCCTCTGAAGAAATGTTTACCGCCATCGCCGAAATCCCGCATCCCCTATTGGGCGAAAAAACCAACTGAAGTATCCTGCTTCAGTACGCAAAGCCGAGATTTGGGGGCCAGTTGAACCGCAGCAGCTTACTCAGGATCGCGATTGTCCTCATCGCTGGCGCGGCCGTCGACGCCTACGCCATCAATCAACACTCCAAAGCGCTGCAGCAATACCAGCAGGAAATCCAAGCCGCCCGGGCCGACGCACAACAAATTCAGGCCAATATCATAGTCCCCACCGAAAACCGCGTGCCTGCGGGCAATAATTTCGCCGCAGCGTTGCAGAAACTTGGTCTGAACGCGAATGAAGCAGCCAGCGCCTCAACCGCCGCTTCACAAGTATTCAATCTTCGCCAACTCCGCGCAGGCAACACCCTCACCGTCCGGCGCTCCGTGGAAGGCACGCTGAAGGAAATCGACTACAGAATTGACCCGGATCGCTCGCTGCTAATCGTCCCGCAAAACACAGGCTTTTCCGCCCAAGTGAAGGCCATTGCCTCGCACCTCGAAGTTGTCGCCGTCAGCGGAACGTTGCAGGACTCGCTCTTTAATGCAGTAGAAGAGGCTGGAGAATCCCCGGAAGTGGCCATGAAACTTGCGCAAATCTTCGCCTACGACATGGACTTCTACACCGATCCGCGCAAGGGCGACACGTTTCGCGTGGTGCTCGAGAAGAAGAAATACTTTGACGGCAAGTCGGCAGGTTACGGCAGGATTTTAGCCGCCGAATACAAGAACGGCAGCCGCAACTACGAAGCGCTTCTGTTTCACGATCCCGATGGCAAGCCGGCCTACTACACCGCCGACGGCAAATCTCTCCAGAAGTCTTTTCTCAAATCTCCGCTGAAGTTCGGCGCGCCGGTTACTTCGCATTTCAGCAAAGCTCGCTTTCACCCGATCTTGAAGGTTTACCGCCCGCACTTGGGAACGGATTATGGCGCTCCGGTAGGCACCCCCGTGCAGACCATCGGCAGTGGGCGCGTGGTTTTTGCGGGACGCAAGGGCGGTGACGGCAACATGGTGCACATCGTTCACACCAACGGCTACGAAACGATGTACCTGCACCTTTCAAAAATGTTCGTCCACGCTGGCGAACATGTCGAAATAGGCAAAACAATTGGCTTGGTAGGCAGCACAGGTCTTGCTACCGGACCCCATCTCGATTTTCGAATTATGCAAAAAGGGCAGTTCAAGAATTTCGAGAAGCTCGGTTTGCCGCCTTCCGATCCGGTTTCGAAAAAGAATTGGCCCGAATTTGCCGCCACCCGCGAAAAATGGCTGCCCGTCCTGGAAGGCCGAGAAACCCTGAACGCCACGCGCACCGACATGGACCCCATTACGCCTCACTGAACTTTCTCTTTAGGAGGAAGTCCCTTCTCCTTTGTATCGGCTATGAATGATCCGCGCGAGAACGGGAGGGCACGACTTCAGTCGTGCCGAAGGCTTGGCCATATTCTTGGGCTTTAGCCCCTGAGGTCTCAGGAGCTAGTTACGATCTCAGTAAATAATCGGCAACTTGCTAAAATCCGCTTCCAAATCTTCTGTAAACCGCAAAATCAACAAGGTGCGGTCATCATGCGGCGGGCGCCCCACGCCCGCGTGTTCATCGGTCGCTTTCACGATCCGTTGCGCGATGGTGTACCCGGGATCCTGCACGCCAATCTCCGCTAGAAGCTTCTTCAGCCTCTCCACTCCATACTCTTCCATGTCCGCATTCGTGGACTCGTGGATTCCGTCCGAAGCAAACACGATGATATCTCCCGGTAGCAGAGACAGCGTTATCTCTTCGTATTCCGCTTCCGGCAGAAGCCCTAGCGGCATCCCGGATACCTGAATTTCGGTCGCCTCGCCATTCCGCACCAGCAGCGGAAAAGTGCCTCCGGCATTCGCGATCGTTATTTCGCGCAGCGCCGCGTCGTACACCGCAAATTGCAGCGCGATGAACCGCGCATCCAGCCGCGCCGCAAGCAGCCGCACATTCATCAGGCTCAGCATCTCCGCCGGCGGCGCCTGCCGGTCGTTCACCACCTCGCGTAGAATCCCGATCGCCAGCGATCCATACAACGCCGCTGCTGTGCCCTTGCCGGACACATCTCCGTTCGCAAGCGCCAGCCTCCCGATGCCGTAGGGAAGCAAATCGTAAAAATCGCCGCCCAACTCCCGCGCCGGAATGTACGCGGTCGCCAGATCAAGCCCGGGAACTTCTCTCGCACCCGTCGGCAACAACTGCCGCTGGATTTCTCGAGCTGTCTCAAGGTCATTCTGCAGCCGAGTCTGGTTTTCGCGCGCATCTTCAAACAGCCGCGCATTCTCCAACGCCACCGCGATATATGAACCCAGAATATTCAGCACCCGCTCGTGCTCTTCCGTGAACGCGGATGGTTGGGCGCTTTCCATGTCCAGAACGCCGATCAGCCGCCCTTGCAGCAACAATGGCACCACCAGCTCGGAGCGCACTTCCACCTCGGCCCCGCATGCCAGATATCGCGAATCCAGGCGCACGTCGTTCACCCGCAGCGTCCGTCGTTCCGCCGCCGCCGCCCCGGTTATCCCCTGGTTCAGCGGAATGTTCACGCGCGATGGAATAGCGTCCTGATAACGCATCGAGAAGACGCTCTCCAGCATCTGTGTAGTTTCATTCCACAGCATCACCGTGAACACATCGTAGTTCACGAATTTTTTCACGCGCTCCGCTATCCGCTCCAGCAGTTCGCTGCGGTCGAGAATCGACGTCAGCTCGTGGCTCACCTCGTATAGAAGTGAAAGTGTCGTGGCTTCCTCCGGCTCCTTCAAAAACATCGTGGGAGGAAGAGGGTCAGCCTCTCCGACCACGGAGAACGGATAGATTGGGGGACTCGGTTCCATGGAAACGATTGTACCTGCTTGGTTAGATGTGCGGAGTTAAACTTCGTTTCACTCATTTACGAATGCATATCCACATTTTTGTCGGACTAAAATCGGGCAACACAAATAGTGCGGCCCACATTCATTCTAGCTCCGTCTCAATTTCAGGAATAGACTCGCGGCCGAAAGACCCGCGCCTAACAACAGCAGCGAAGACGGTTCGGGTGTCGCGACAGGCACTGTTCCTGGCCCCTCGGGACCCGGACCCGCAGGACCAGTTGGTCCCGTCCAAGGTCCAGAAGGACCACCGCCCGATCCTGGTTGCGGACCGGATTGTGGCCCCGATTCGGGTGGTCCACCTCCGCCCGTCGGCGGAGTCGTTTGAGACCCCGAAACCGGCGCGATCCCGAAGCAACATCCGCTTCCCGGCACCCCAGAAGAGAATTGTCCTCCTCCCGCTTCTCTGGGCATAGGCAGCTCATTGAGATTCACAGCAGTCAGCACAACAGGCGCATCGGGAGAATTCCTCCACGCAGGAGACCCAAGATTCGCATCCGTCGTGGTCAGCGGGAATGGCGGTCCTACCGGCGCATCACCGGCCGTTTCTTCCGGCTCATCCGGCGATACCGGAGCACGAGGAACTGCGGACACGCGATTTCCGCAACGCGTGCGCGCCAGATGCTCGCCATCGCTCAGCAGCGTTTCGCCCGCGTGCAAATTTACTTGCTTCCGCGTCCAGAATATCGTGCCGCCCTTGCGATACGAGACATACGCCTTGCGATTGGCCGCCACTCGAATGATTCGTGCGGCACCGACATTGAAATCGGCGTAATGCTCGCGCGCCACACTATCAATACGCAGTGCTACGCCCAATTCTTTCGAACTAAGTACTCCGCCTGGAATCACTGAATACGGATATACCGCTCGTCCGGCGGAAGCATCGGACAACAAGATGTCTTTGCCGGCAGCTTGATAAGACTCCAAGTTTTCGCTCGAATCTGTCGCGCGGATCGGGTCCTTCAAATCGCCAGTGAGTGGTGGGAAAGCAAAGTAACCCAACCCGACCACTAACGTTGCAATCAGAATTGCCAAGTGAAAAGCTGAGAAGATCGAGGAAGGCTTGCTGCGTTCTATGCTGCACAAATCCGACGAAACGTAACCCATGATAAGCGGAGCTTATTCTGCAGGCGCTCCATAGTACCCCCTGCCTATAGGGGTGCAACTCTAGTTCCAGAACCAAAGTCTCATTTCGGCTGATTTTCGTCGATTTTCGGGCCTTTTCGTGAGGTAAGTCCTACGAATTGGGTTGACTATTTCCCGATTGTGAATGCAAAGAGGAAAATCTTTTCACATTCGCATTGTGCAAAACTTCATCCGAGGACAGGCAAATTCCCTTAACGAAGTCCACCGCAGCCACCACACTGTTCCCAAATGAAACGCGCAACCAGCCTGCTTGCCGCTCCAGCTATCGGACTTCCCACGTGTCTCCGGTCCTCAGCAGCTTTTCCAAGCTACCGGGACCCTTCTTCGCGATGACGTCCCGCACCTGATTATTCACCACGTCTTCGTAGCGGGGCAGATCGTCCCAAGCCCGGAAAACACCAATCGGTGTTGGGAAATCCGGCCGGTGTTCCATGTGCGCAAGCAGGAATGCATACGAAGGCCGTGGATGATGCGCGTCATGCACAACCAAATCTGTCTCGGTGATTCCGTTTCCTAGCGCAACGACTTCAATGTCGCCATCCGATTTGCGCCGTATGCCTTTGTCACGATTTTTGCCAAACACCAGCGGTTTGCCATGCTCGAGCAACAGCACTTTCTCGCTGCGCGCATCCTTTTCGGTGATCCCGGTCCACGCGCCATCGTTGAAAATATTGCAATTCTGCAGAATTTCCACGAACGCGGACCCCTGGTGTTTGGCCGCGAATCGAAGTGTCTCTTTCAAATGACTCTGGAAAATGTCCACGGATCGCGCTACGAAAGTAGCCTCGGCCCCAATCGCCAGTGAAACCGGATTGAAGGGCCGGTCAGGCGAACCATAAGGCGTGGATTTGGTCACCTTCTGAAATTCCGAAGTCGGCGAATATTGCCCCTTCGTCAGTCCATAGATTCTGTTATTGAACAGCAGCACTTTGATTCCCACATTGCGGCGAAGCATGTGGATGGTGTGATTTCCGCCGATCGAAAGCGCATCGCCGTCGCCGGTCACCATCCAAACTTCCAATTCTGGGTGAGCTACTTTCACTCCCGTCGCCACGGCGGGCGCACGGCCATGAATTGTGTGAAAGCCGAACGTGTTCATGTAATACGGAAACCGGCTCGAGCACCCGATGCCGGAAATGATCACAAAATTCTCGCGTTTCACGCCCAGTTCCGGAAAAACGGCCTGCACCGCCGCCAAAATCGCGTAGTCGCCGCAGCCCGGGCACCAACGAACCTCCTGGTCCGTCTGAAAGTCCTTCTTCGTCAAAACAGGCAACGCAGTTGTGGTCACGCGCTATATCTCCTAAAGTCCCAGCATCTCTTCGATCTTTTGTTCCAGCTCGGTTTGTTTGAAGGGGCGCCCTTGGATTTTGTTCAAGCCCACGGCATCCACCAAATATTTCGCTCGCAGCACCCACAGCAATTGACCCATGTTCAACTCGGGCACCAACACCCGTTTGTACCGCTTCAAAATGTCGCCCAAATTCAGTGGCAACGGATTCAGAAAGCGCAGATGCAGGTGTCCAATCTTTCTTCCGTGCTCTCTCTGCGCTTTTACCGCTTGCGTGATCGATCCAAACGTCGATCCCCAAGAAACGATCAGCAAGTCTCCCGAGAGATCCCCGTTGGGTTCCACCTCCGGAATTTCCTGAGCGATAGCCGCCACTTTCGCCGCTCGCACGCGAACCATGTTTTCGTGATTCAGCGGTTCGTAATTCACGTTGCCGGTGCCATCCTGCTTCTCAAGCCCGCCAATGCGGTGCTCCAGCCCCGGCGTGCCCGGAACCGCCCAAGGCCGCGCCAGCGTAATCGGATTACGCTTGTAGGGCATGAATCCTTCCGGATTCGTTTCAAAGTGCACGGGAATTTCCGGAATATCCTCCTGCTTCGGAATCGGCCACGGCTCCGAACCATTCGCCAGATATCCATCCGACAGCACAATCACCGGCACCATGTATTTCAGCGCAATCCGGCTCGCTTCCACCGCCACCCAGAAACAATCACCAGGCGTAGCTGTGGCCAGAACCGGCACAGGCGCCTCGGAGTTGCGTCCAAATAGCGCCTGCAACAAATCTGCCTGCTCCGTCTTGGTCGGCAAACCAGTCGACGGCCCACCGCGTTGAATGTCGCAAACCACCAGTGGTAGCTCGGTCATCACCGCGAGTCCCAGCGCTTCCGTCTTAAGCGCCATACCAGGTCCGGAGGTCGTGGTCATCGCGAGCGCACCAGAATAAGCAGCGCCAATCGCCGAAGTTATAGCCGCAATTTCATCTTCAGCCTGAAAAGTCAGCACTCCGAAATCTTTGTACTGCGACAATTCGTGCAAAATGTCCGAAGCCGGCGTAATCGGATAGCTTCCCAGAAAAAGTTTCAGCCCCGCCTTCGTCGCAGCAGCCACGAATCCCAGCGCCAGCGCTTGATTCCCGCTGATGTTGCGATACAGCCCTGGAGTAAGCTGCGCTGGCGGGATTTCATAACTGATCTGGAACGCTTCCGTCGCTTCGCAATACGAATAACCCGCCTTCAGCGCCAGCTTGTTGGCTTCGGCCAGCAACGGCTTTTTCTTAAACTTGCCGTCGATCCAACGGACCGTCGGCTCCATCGAGCGGTTGTAAAGCCAGTAGCACATCCCCAGCGCAAAGAAATTCTTGCAGCGGTCCATGGACTTGGCGTCCAGACCGAGATGTTCCAGTGCCGCCCGCGTCAATCGCTGCAACTCCACGGGAAAAACGCGGAATTTGTCCAGGCTGTGATCTTCCAGCGGATTGACGCTCACGTGCGCCTTGCGCAGGTCCGCTTCTTCAAAACTATCCGAATTGACGATCAGAATCCCGTTCGCCTTCAGGTCCGCGAGGTTAACCTTCAGCGCGGCCGGGTTCATGGCGATCAGCACATCAACCGCATCTCCAGGCGTGTGAATCTCTCCGGAGGAAAAGTTCAATTGGAAGCCGCTGACACCCGGCACCGTGCCCGCAGGCGCGCGAATCTCCGCCGGATAGTCCGGAAACGTCGCAATGTCGTTCCCATACAGCGCAACAGTATTCGTAAACTGGCTGCCGGTAATCTGCATGCCGTCGCCGGAATCTCCGGCGAACCGGATAACCGCCTGTTCAATGACCTCGGGTTTATGTTTCCCGGCAGGAATTTCCGTCAAAGTGGACATCTCTACAAGTAACCCCCGTCTTCTCCTTGCCCTATATACACTTAGAGAAGACCACGGCCCAGGAAGTTAGACGGTTCGTTTGCAAATGGTTCGGTGCGAAGCGGACCGCCTGGAGCCGACACAAAAAGAATAACACAGCGCAACCAAGCTGAGGGGAATGCTCCACCCTGGAACGCATCCCTAAAACTCCCCCTCAATTCTCAAACTGTTCCTTCACTGCTTTAAATCGAAAGAAGAACAGCCACCACACACTTATTGGCAAAAGCATGAAGACAAAAGAAATAGCCAGCAACTGCCTCAGAGATTCCACCTCTCCTACAAATTGGTCCGGAATGAAAAATGTCTCAAACGGTCGCATTGCGATCATCGTCAGGCTCAACACCAGCGCGATAATTGCCATCAGCATTGCCGCCCGCCGCGCCCAAGGTTTTAGCTGAAAGAGCCCGACACTCGTTCGAATTCCCACGGCGACGAAAACCGGTGGAAGCAAAGCCATGATCAAAAACGCTGTGAGATGCGAGCGGTAAACGTATTTTCCCGTGGAGTCCGGCGGCAGGCTCAGCAGCGGAAAAAACAACCAACCCCAAAGAAGCAACGCCGCAATGCTGACCAACATGGCAAGCGCGGCGGACGCAGTCACACCTGCAGAACGTATTTTCCCCGGGCTCATTGTCTGTGCATGACACCACATGGGAGCCGCCCTGAACAGAGTTGTGCCGAGGAGCGCGTATTCAAAACGCTACTTGACGTTCGCTTTAGTTTCGCCTAAAGTAGGCAAGGATTTGCGAAAGCCCGCTGTGAAGAATCGAAATGCGGGATAGCGGAAAAACCGCTTTCCGGCCGGGCAGTCGAGCGGAGGCAAGAGATGGCCCTCACCAAACGTCAAAAAGAAGTCCTCGATTACCTTGTTTCCTTCGAGACCAAGCACGGCTACGCCCCAAGTTTTGAAGAAATCGGACGTGGCTTGAAACTTACCTCGCTCGCCACCGTGCACAAGCACATTAGCACCCTGGAAAAGAAGGGCTTCATTCGTCGCGGCTACAATCAAAGCCGCTCCATCGAAATTGTGCAATTACCAAAGCCCGTCAAGGACCAAGTGATGGAGCGCCGCCTTCATGAGCTTCCACTCGTAGGCCGTATCGCCGCGGGGCGTCCTTTGGAAGCTGTCGAAGAACGAGAAACCATCTCTCTCGGAGATTTCGCTCGCGGCGGTAATTCCTTCGTTCTTCAAGTGAAAGGGAATTCCATGATTGAAGATCACATCATGGATGGCGACTTCGTAGTCTGTGAACAGACCCAGGTTGCCAACGGCGGCGATATTGTAGTGGCTCTTGTTGGCGGGGAAGAAGCTACCCTCAAGCGCTTCTATCGCGAAGGCACCGGCAAAATCCGCCTGCAGCCCGCAAATTCAGAAATGGCTCCTATCCTTGTTCCTGCCACCGACGTGAGAATCCAGGGCCGCGTAATCGGCGTCCTCCGCAAATACTAAGAAGAAAGTTCTAATCTTCCGCAGCGCTTTTGCCCGACGCCCCCCTCGCGGTATCAGATATCACATACGTCCTACAGCATTTCCCATCCCAAACTAGGGGTGCCCGCTGAGTTAAACTGGCCTTGGCTACGTTGTCTGTCCTGCCGAAGGCGTCTTACGTTTGAGTCAACGAAATCCACATTTCCAGTGCTTGTCTCGCGCAGGCGCCGCCATTCTCCTCACGCTGCTCCTGCTCGCTACTCCACCGCCCGCTTCCACCTACGCCGTTCTCGCGCATCAAGCCATCATTGACGCGGCCTGGGAGTCCCACATAAAACCCGCGCTGCGCCTAAAATATCCGAACGCCACCGAGGCAGAACTGAGCACCGCACAAGCCTTCGCCTACGGCGGCGCCATTATTCAAGACATGGGCTACTACCCGCACGGAAGCCACTTTTTCAGCGATCTGACGCACTACGTTCGCAGCGGAGATTTCATCCGCGCTCTGATAGACAATTCCCAGGACGTCTACGATTACGCCTTTGCTCTCGGCGCGCTTTCGCATTACGCCACCGACAATGATGGCCACCGCATGGCCACCAATCGGGCCGTTCCGGTGCTCTACCCCGCGCTGAAAAAGAAATTTGGCGACACCGTGACTTACGAAGATGATCCGCTCGCGCATGTGAAAACCGAGTTTGGCTTCGATGTCTTGCAAGTGGCGCAAGGGCGCTATGCACCTGACACCTATCACGATTTCATCGGCTTCGAAGTCGCCGGCCGTCTCTTGGAAACCACCTTTCGCCGAACGTACGGTCTGGAACTG
>Ga0070765_100000372_pt1 | contig 26856 bp, 23 predicted proteins | sample HubBroMetageWFT5_FD_71516 | JGI IMG/M metagenome (GOLD analysis project Ga0070765, IMG submission 71516) | Warmed and freeze-thawed soil microbial communities from the Hubbard Brook experimental Forest, New Hampshire - Hubbard Brook CCASE Soil... | ecosystem: Environmental > Terrestrial > Soil... | reverse complement strand
GTCGCGGTGCGTCTTATGATGGAAAGGATTGTAAATGCTTCGTTCCCTCCTGATGACTCTCGTCTGTGGCGCCACGCTTGCCGGTTGTAGTTCCGAAGCCCCCAGGCCTGCCGAGCCCACCGAGAAAAAGCCCACCGAAGCTGCCGTTCCCGAAGAATACAAAGATGCCGCCACCGCCCTGTTAGGAAGTGAGGCGCAAGTGTTGCTGTTCGGAGATCTGGCGAAGAACGGAACGAAACAAATACTGATCGCCGACGTGGTGCCCAACACCCCGAAAAGCACGGTTGCCGGAACGGTGGTGACGCGCGCAGTGGTGGCCGAAAACGATGACGGAAATTGGAAGGAACTGCTGCGGGTGGATGAATATCTGAAGAATGGGAGCGGCTATCTGGCGTTAACGCCGCTTACTCCGGTTACCGGCTGGAAGCTGCAGTACGAGAACGACCCGAAGCAGGGTATGTATCTTTACTTCACACCGGTAAGCGCGGGGGCCGGCGCGAAAACGCTGCCTATCGCGGTGCGTTGGAATCCAGAGAAAAAACGCTACCAATCGATGGATTTGAGCTATCAGCATTTCTTGGGAGAAGCGGCGACGCTGGAAAATGCGAGGTCGCGACTTCGATGAGCACGGCGGCTGCAGCGCTGCGAGCGGGAGCAGGCAAGACGAAGACATCGTCGTGGAAAAACCTGCGCGGGCTAGTTCCCTACCTGGGGAAATATACGGGTGCGATCGCGCTAGGCATGTTGACGCTGGCGGTGATGGGATTGATCGGAAACCTTGTGCCGTTGACGGCCGGGATCATCACGGACACGCTATCGGGAAGCGCACGGCCGTTTGAACGGGCCATGCATGGCGCCAATGATGTCACGGTGCTGAACTGGATCAGCAAGCTGATTCCCTACTACGAACCACACAGCCGGCGAACGCTGGGAATCTATTGCCTATTTCTGGTGGCGTGCATTGCATTGAAGGGATTGATGTCCTTCGCGACGCGCTGGGTGCTGATCGGAATCTCGCGGGACATCGAGTTTGATATTCGCGGCGACCTGCTGAACAAACTGTTGCTGATGGAGCCAGAGTTTTACGTGCGCAACCGCACGGGCGAATTGATGTCGCGAGCGACCAATGATTTGAACGCGGTGCGGATGGTGCTGGGCCCGGGGATCATGTACAGCGGCACGACCATCGTGACCATGGTGCTGGCCATCAGCGTGATGGCGGTTCTTTCCCCTTCGTTGACGTTGTGGGTGTTGCTGCCGGTGCCTGTAGTGGCTCTTGCCGTGCGGCACTTCGGGAAGGTCATCCACGAACTATATGAAAAGATTCAGGCTTCGCTGGCCACGCTGTCGGCGAAGGTGCAGGAAAACCTTTCGGGCGTGAGGGTAATACGCGCGTATGCGCAGGAAGAAGCGGAGATCCGCGGCTTCGACGAGCCTAACAAGGAATATGTAGCGAAGAACGTTTTGTTGATCAGGACGTGGAGCATGTTCATGCCGTCGCTGTCGTCGCTGATCGGCACGACATTTTTGATCGTGTTGTTTGCGGGCGGCTACCGGCTGCTGCATGGACAGATGTCGCTGGGCGCGCTGATCACGTTTAACACTTACCTGAACCAACTGGTGTGGCCGATGATCGCGCTTGGCTGGGTAACGAATATCTTCCAGCGCGGCGCAGCGTCGATGGGACGGCTGAACTACATTCTGGAAGCCAAGCCGCAAATTGATGATCGCGGCGCAAAGATCACCAGCGGGACACCGGTGAACGGCCAGATTGAGTTTCGCAATTTGAGCTTTACGTACCCGACGGCCATTGCCGGTAACGGCTCGAATGGCGCGAGCAGCGGCACCGGTAAACCGGTACTGAAAAACATTAACCTGAAAATCCCGGCGGGCTCGACGCTGGCGATTGTGGGGCCGACGGGCAGCGGAAAAACCACACTGGCAGCGCTGATTGCGCGCTTGTGGGAAGCGCCCGCGGGCGAAATTTTCGTCGATGGGCACGAAATTCGGGAATGGCCGCTGGAAACGCTGCGGCGCGCGATCGGGTTTGTGCCGCAGGATACGTACCTTTTCAGCGAGACAGTGGGCAAGAACATAGCCTTTGGAATGCAGGACTACGAACCGGACGTTGTTCAGCAGGCCACCGAGATCGCGAATCTTCATGGAGATGTCGAGGAATTCACCGAGAAGTACGAAACGATGGTTGGTGAGCGCGGAATCACGCTTTCCGGCGGGCAGAAACAGCGCTCCGCAATTGCGCGCGCGGTGGTGCGCGATCCAAAAATCCTGATTCTGGACGATTCGCTTTCGGCGGTGGATACCCAGACGGAAGAAAAGATTCTCAGCCGGCTGCGAAACGTGATGAAGGGTCGGACGACCATCCTGATTGCTCACCGCACGTCGACGGTGCGCGACGCGGACCAGATCGTCGTGCTGAAGGATGGACAAATCCTGGAGCGCGGAACGCACGAGGAATTGCTGACGCGCGCCGGTTATTACGCGGATTTATACCAAAAGCAGTTACTGGAAGAAGAGCTCGAAAAGGCATGAGCAATATTCACGAAGAGGAAGCGCTAGGTAAGGCGTACGACTCGCACCTGATGAAGCGGCTGCTCGGGTACATGCGGCCGTACCGGTGGCGGGTGGCGTTTGCATTGGCGCTGGTGGCGATAGTGACGCCGCTTGAACTCGCTCCGCCTCTCTTGTTTCAGCGCGCCATCGACAATTACCTGGAGCCAGGAATCAAACAGGTGATCCCTATTCCACAGGCGTGGCAAGGGGTGATTCTGATCTGCGTGATTTACCTCGGCGTCCTGATTTTCGATTTTCTGGCGCAATACATTCAGATTCGCATCATGCAACGGGTCGGGCAACAGACCATGTATGACATGCGCACGGAAATATTCGGACACCTGCAACGTCTGCCGATGAGCTATTTCGACCGCAACCCGGTGGGACGATTGATGACCCGGGTGACCACCGACGTGGACGCGCTGAACGATTTGTTCGCCGCGGGCGTGGTCACGATGATCAACGATTTTTTCCTGTTGGTGGTAATGGCGGGGTTGTTGTTCCGGATTGACAGGCGGTTGGCGATAGATGCGCTGGCGGTATTGCCATTCATCCTGGTGGTGACCTTGGTGTTCCGCAAATTCGTGCGCGACGCCAACCGGCGAATTCGAACGGCGATCGCGGGCATCAACTCCTTTTTGCAGGAATACATTTCGGGAATGAGCGTAGTGCAACTGTTCAACCGAGAGCAGAAAGCGCGGGAAGAGTTTTCGCGGCGCAATAAAAACAACATGCTGGCATGGCGAGACGCCATTCTGGCGTACGCGCTATTTTATCCGGCGGTGGAATTTCTAAGCTTCGCGACGATTGCACTGATTTACTGGTCCGGCGGAAGCCGGGTTTTGACCGGGCCGCTGACCATCGGCGTGCTGATTGCATTCACCATGTTCGCGCAGCGGTTTTTCCGGCCAATTCAGGATTTGAGCGAGAAATTCAATATATTGCAGTCGGCGATGGCCGCGTCGGAGCGAATTTTCAAACTGCTGGATGAGCCGATCACCATCGAGTCCAACCCAGATGCGAAGAAACTGACGGCGCCGCGTGGGCAGATCGAGTTCAGGAATGTGTGGTTCAGCTACCGGAACGCCGAGAATCCTGGCGATGAGGATTGGGTGTTGCGCGACATTTCCTTCCGGATCGAGCCGGGACAGACCTTCGCGATTGTTGGCCACACCGGGGCGGGCAAGACCACGCTGATTTCGCTGCTGCTGCGGTTTTACGATATCCAACGCGGGCAAATTCTGCTGGACGGCGTCGACATACGGTTACTGGATTTGCAGGATTTGCGACGGCAGTTTGGAATTGTGCTGCAGGATCCCTTTTTGTTTACCGGAACAATCGAGACAAACGTGCGGCTGGGGACGCCAGGAATTACCAAGGCGGATGTAGAAAAGGCGCTGCAGGAAATTGGGCTTGGTGAACTGATCAGCTCTCTGCCACAGGGTGTGGAGACCGAGGTGAACGAGCGCGGGTCCACGCTTTCGGTGGGGCAGCGTCAATTGATCAGCTTTGCGAGAGCGCTGGCGCACAATCCGCGATTCCTGATTCTGGATGAAGCGACGTCCAGCGTGGATACGAAGACGGAACTGCAGATTCGTGAGGCGCTGGGACGATTGCTGGCGGGACGTACGGCGCTGGTGATTGCGCACCGCTTGAGCACCATTCAACATGCCGACAGGATTCTGGTATTTCACAAGGGCAGATTGCGGGAGCAGGGTGACCATCAGGAATTGCTGGCGCAGCGCGGGATCTATTACCGGCTGTACCAGTTGCAATACAAAGAACAGGAATTGCACGAGCCGGGCGATGTTCTGCGCGCACCGGTGTTGCCCACCCCGCAGCCGGCGAGTGATTAGACGCGAGAATCCAAGAGGAAACGATGGAAAGAAAACCACAGGAGCACGGCCAGGAACGGCTGTTCCACAGGGCAGCGATTTGCTGAAATCCTGGAAGTGATGTAACAACTCTTCTGCATGGCACGCATTCCTTTACTACTTTCCGCAGGTGAAGCTTCTGGAGATATGTATGCGGCGCGATTGGCGCGTGCGCTACAGGAGCGCGCCGACGTGGAAATCTTCGGAATGGGCGGCCCGCATATGCGTGCAGCGGGCGTCGAGATAGTCACCGACTATGCGGAAGTTTCCGTAGTTGGAATCACGGAAATCGTGACGCACTTGCCTTCCCTGCTGAAGGCGATGGAACGCCTGGTGAGCGAAGCAGAACGACGCAAACCGGCGCTGGCGATACTCACCGATTTTCCCGGGTTTCATTTGCGGCTGGCGCGCAAGTTGAAGCCGAAAGGGATCCACAACGTCTATTACATCTGTCCGCAGTTCTGGGCGTGGCGGCCGTGGAGAACCAACCTGGTGCGGCGGCGATTCGTGAAGGCGCTGTGCATATTTCCTTTTGAAGAGGAGTTCTTCCGAAACGCCGGGGTTTCGACCGAGTTTATCGGACACCCACTGGTGGGATGCGTAGCGGCGACGAAGGACAGGCGGCAATTCTGCGAGGAAAACGGACTGGATGCCGGCCGGCCGGTCGTCGCTGTGCTGCCGGGGAGCCGGGCCGGGGAGTTGGCACACCATTTACCGGTGCTCCGTGAAGCGTGCAAGCTGATCCACGACAAGGTACCGGCTCAATTTGTGTTGGCAGCGGCCCACGAACAGGACCTGGCAGACCTGAGGCAAGGATGGGCGCCAGGGTTGGGCGTGCGTGTGGTGGTGGGCGAGACATACAATGCGCTGGCGGCCGGCAACGCGGCAATTATCTCGAGCGGGACCGCCACGGTCGAAGCTGCGCTCCTGGACGTGCCCTTGGTAGTGGTCTACAGGGTTTCCCCGTTGACGGCTACCTTGGCGAAGCCCTTGGTTCGAACGCCATATTTCGCTATGGTGAATTTGATCGCCGGCAAGCGAGCTGTGCCGGAGTTGGTGCAAGACGATTTTACGCCGGAGCGGGTGACGGATGAGATCGTTCGGCTGTTGAAGGACCCGAACGCCCGAGACGCCATCAGAAAGCATTTGGCCGAGGTAAGGCGGCGGCTGGGCCCTCCGGGGGCGGTCGAGCGAGCGGCAGACGTCATAGCAGGTTTGCTAACAGGTTTGGCGGGGGGACAGGCTGGCAACGCTTCGTAAGGGATTGATATCCTATAGAGGGACACTTTCCCGATGCCTTCTCCAGGTACTTCACAGGTGCACCTCCGCGCGGGAGTTTATGAAAGGAATTCGATGAGGCGAAGCCACAGAGTTTGGGCAGGTGCGGTCACCTCCCTGGCGCTTCTGCTGACGGTGTGGGCCGGGCCGAACGGAGCCCAGACCCCACGCGGGCCGAATTTTCTGGCGGAACATTACGACCTGACGGCGTATCTCGAGACGACCGGGCAAGCCATCAACGCGCTGGTCAAAGTGGAGTTTAAGGCGCAAGAAGTTTCCAGCACCGTGCGGGTTGAGTTGCACGAAAATTTGGACGTAAAAGAAGTAAAGGGTGCGGACGGGAAGCCGCTGTCGTTCGAACGCGATACCGAAAATCCGCTGCTGGTGAACGTGACGTTGCCGACGGCAGTGGCGGTCGGCAAGACCGTGACGCTTACCTTCTCGTATCAGGGACTGCTGGCAAACGAAGAAAACAGCCCGATACCGGGCGTGCGGCTGGCGTCTATCGGAAAAGAATGGTCCTACCTGCTGCTGCCCGCGCGCTGGTTTCCGCTGACAGATTATCCTTCCAATCGATTCACCGGTGTTTTCCATTTGAACGTGCCGGATTCGGTGGCAGTGGCCGGCACCGGCAAGGCGGAAGCGCCCCAGCCGTTGGCACCTCGCGCAGCCGCCGAGGGAAACCGCTTGATGTACACGTTTCACTGCGACCGGGCGGAACCGAATGGGTCGTTTGTTGCCGGGCCGCTGCAGCTGAGTCCGAAACAGGCGGAGGGAATCAGCGTGTCGGTATTCGCGCCGAGAGCAGATTCGGCCAAGGTACAGGAATTTGCAAACATCGTGGCGCACCAGGAAATCATTTTTTCGGACCTCTTTGGGCAGCTTCCGAATCCAGACTTGACGGTGGTGCAATTGCCGGATGGAACGTTGAGGGAGTTTGCCGCGCCCGGCGTGGTTATGCTGAGCCATCGCGTATGGGATCCGAAGTATAGCGACCGGACGCTGAGCCGGCTGGTGGCTTCGCAATGGTGGGGTATCGGTGTGCTGCCCGCATCTCCCGCGGATGTATGGATCAGCGACGGTCTGGCGCGCTATTCGGAGGAGTTGTATGCGGAGACGAACTTTGGGAAAGAGGCGGGGCTGAAGGCTTTGGATGAGTTCGCGGTCGGCGCACTGATGTATGACAATGCCGCGCCAGTGGCACAGTCCGCGAGACTCCTGCCGTATACCAGCGAGTATCGCTCGGTGGTGATGAATAAAGGGGCGATGTTGTTCCACATGTTGCGCGCACAAATAGGCGATCGCGAATTTCGCAAACTGGTGCAATCATTCTACTCGAAATACCAGGGAAAGACGGCGCGAGTGGAAGACTTTGAGGCCATCGCCATTGGAGTGGCCAATGCTTCGGTAAAGAACGGTGAAGGCGCGCCGAATCTGCAGGGCTTCTTTACGCAGTGGCTGACCTCCACGGGGATTCCGGAATTCACCGTGGAATACACGACGTACAGAACGCGAAAGGGATTTCGCATCCTCGGTAAGGTCAAACAGCCGCTGGATACGTTCAGCATGCCGATTCAATTGCGCGTGGATACGGAAGGAAATCCGGAGTTGAAATGGATCGATGTTACCGGTACGGAGTCGGCGTTTGTGCTGGAGACGTTCGGGCGGCCGAAGCCGGGCGGGATTAAAGTTGATCCCAATAACACCGTATTGAAGAGCACTCCGAATCTGAGGTCGCGCGCGGCAATTGCGCGCGGCGAAGAGCTGGCGGAGGTCGGAAAGTATTACGACGCGGTGCAGCAGTATCAGAAGGCCTTGAGCATTCAGCCCAACCGTTCGCTGGCGAATTTCCGGATGGGCGAGGCATTTTTCTACGAAAAGAATTATCAGGCTTCTGCGAATGCGTTTCGTGAGGCGTTGGCCACCGTGCCGGAGCCATCGGAGAAGTGGACTGAGGTTTGGAGTCACATTTATCTGGGGAAGATTTTTGATTTGCTGGGGCAGCGGGAACGGGCGCTGAATGAATACAGCAAGGCCCGGCAAACAAACGACAATACCGGCGGGGCCCAGGACAACGTGGAAGCGCTGGTGAAGAAGCCGTATACCGAAGGCGCGATTGTGGCGGTGAACCCGTCGTCGACAGAGCCCGCGACTAAAGGCAACCAGGCAAATGTGCCGGCACCTGCCTCGGGTGAACGCCCGACGTTGAAGCGGCCGAGTCCGTAGCTCAGTTCAACCCCATATCCCTAGAATTCTGCACTGGTCGTGCGTCGAACCCAAATCGTACGCATTGAGCAGGATATTCGCGTCACTTATGAGAAATGCCTTCCAGGGATTCGACCAATTCTGCTACACAATCGTAATTGTTCCCCGATGGGAGTCCCAGTGATCGCGGATGCACGACAAAGGGTTTAGCGACGACGGAAGATTTCGAGAAAGCCAATCGCAGGCAGCGATTCACAACAGATTTGAAGGAAACTCCGGAGCGGCGCATTTTCGTGCGAAGGAGGTTGGCCACATCGCCATCGAGGTCTAGTGTGATCCGCACATCAGGATGATATGGCATTTGACGAAAGATGTCAGTCCAGGACACAAGGGGCGGAACTAATCGACATGGAGACTCGTAGATAGAGTGGAACGCGGCGGTCGAGGTGTGTTTCGACGGCAATAGCCTGAGAAGCCTAGGTCAAGGGAGACTCCATGATGCAACGCAGGAAACTGCTGAAATGCGTGTTGATGGCTGCGGTTCTGGCGGCTCCCTTGAACTTGGCAGCCCAGAACAAAGCGACAGACAGCCCGCTGAAAAGCCCGGACAAGAAGACTATTGCGGGGCTGGACAAAGAGATTTCGGAGTCGTTGCGTGACGCGACGGTGCCGGGAATGTCCATCGCACTGATTCGCGATGGGAAGACGTATTGGGTACACGGCTTTGGCGTGAAGGACGTGAAAACGAAACAGCCAGTGACCGAAGAGACGACGTTTGAGGCCGCGTCGTTGAGCAAGCCGGTGTTTGCTTATGGGGTGTTGAAGCTGGTGGACGCCGGGAAGCTCGATCTGGACGCGCCGCTGACGAAGTATCTGCCGCAGCGATATATCGAAGGGGACGACCGGCTGGACAAGATCACCGCGCGGATCGTCATGAGCCACCGGACAGGTTTCCGAAATTGGCGAGGCGATGGCAGCAACCCGCTCAAGATCTATTTTACGCCGGGAGAAAAGTTCAGTTATTCGGGCGAAGGGTTTGTTTATTTGCAGAAGGTGGTGGAGCAGATTACCGGCAAGAAGCTGAACGAATATATGAGCGAAGCGGTGTTCGTGCCGCTGGGAATGGCCAGCAGCAGCTACATTTGGACGAAGGAATACGACGCACGCTCGGCTACCGGGCACGACGCGGACGGACAACCAGAAGAGAAATGGAAGCCACAGGAGGCAAATGCCGCGTCCAGCCTGCAGACGACCGCGGCGGACTACGCGCGGTTCGTCGAGGCCGTGCTGAACGGAAACGGACTGAAGCCAGCGACGCTGCAGGAGTTGGAAAAACCCCACATTGCAGTGGATCCCGCGTGTACGAATTGCACCGACCGTGTGCCGGGCCAATTATCGAAGGAATTGTTTTGGGGATTGGGTTGGGGAATTCAGGAAACGAAAGACGGCGAGTCGCTTTGGCACTGGGGCGACAACGGATCGTTCAAGGCGTATGTGGTGGCATATCCGAAGCAGAAGATCGGCCTGGTAATGTTCCTGAATGGCCAAAATGGGCTGGCGATCCGCGACAAGATGGTTCGGATGGCGCTTGGCGGCGAGCAGCCGGCGTTTGCTTGGGCTAAATACGACCAATATGATTCCGCTGCAATGCAATTTGCACGCGCGGTACGGGACAAGGGTGCAACGGTGGCAATCGAGGAATTCCACCCGGCGCTGGTGGACGGCAGCATTTCGGAAGAGTCCATTAACTCGCAGGGCTATCGGGTTTTCTATGGAATGAAGAAACCGGCTGAGGCGCTGCGCATTTTCCAGTTGAACGTAGAGCTTCATCCGAACTCGTGGAACGCCTATGACAGTCTTGGCGAAATATATGCAAAGAACGGGCAGAAAGAATTGGCGATCGAGAATTATCAGAAGTCGCTGGATCTGAATCCGAAGAACGATGGAGCGGTGAAGATGCTAGCGGAGTTGCGGAAGAAATAAGGCGTGCAAGAACAGAGGCGCGATCTCAAGGTCTTTCGATCTTGCGGGCTGGGGCGCAGCCGTGCTGCGCCCCTACAAAGAGCGGAAACTAGGATTTTGAGGTGGAGGCTTTTTTGGTCGTGACGTTGCGTTGCAGGCTTGCCCAGGTGGTCTGGAAGACATCGCGGGCCTTCGTGTCGAAGAGGACGAAGTAGATCTTTTCGATGGAAGTGCTGCCCTGCAGATGCTGCGCGGCTTCAGCAAGCATGATCTGGGCGCATTCCTCCATCGGAAATCCGGAGACGCCGGTGCCGACAGCGGGAAATGCGACAGACTTGAGGTTGCGCTCCGCGGCAAGGCGCAGCGAGTGAGCGGTGGAAGTGCGCAACGACTTCGCGGTAGTACGGACGCCGCCCAGGCCCATGCTGGCGGCGTGAATTACATGGCGCGCCTTTAGTTTGCCCGCACCGGTGACGGCCGCGTAGCCCACCGGGATGCTGCCGATTTCGTCGCACTCCTTCTGTATTTCTTCGCCGCCCTTACGATGGATCGCGCCAGCGACTCCCGCGCCGAGGACCAGATCGTTGTTGGCGGCGTTGACGATCGCGTCGACATCCATTTCCGTGAGATCGCCTTGCTGAATGAGGATGCGGTCGGCGAGCGAGGTCATGGCCTATAGTTTAGAACATTTTCGGAAGCGCGTTCGGGACTTCATTCACGACCACGGTTTCTTTGCACATGCGGTGAGCTACTTCGACGCAGGTGGCTACGGTTTCGTCGGAGGTGAGACGCGTGCGGACTATCTCGACCATGTTCTTTCTGGACCCTTCATCGAGAAAGCGCATGCCGACGCAGCGCTCGCGGGCGATAACGATGTCGGAGAAATCGCTGATGGGAAGCGCCGAAGTGTTGCTGGCAAAGATAGCATTGGGCTTGGCGAATTTGTCGAAGATGGTGAAAAGCTCCAGCTTCATTTCGAGTTCGTCGGAAACGGTTTCGATGATGAGGTCGGCGTCGCGGATGGCTTCGTCGACGACGCGCGAGGTGGAGATTAGCGCGAGGGCGGCTTCGCGGGCCGCGGAATCGAGATTGCCGCGCTTTACATCTTCGTCGACGGACTCGCGGATCGAGTTCAAGGCTTTGGCGATTAATGAATCCGAGACATCTTCGAGAATGGTGCGGAAACCCGCGAGTGCGGAGGCGTACGCGATGCCGCGGCCGGCGGTACCTGCACCAATGATAGCGATGGTTTTGACTCTCATGTGGTGAAGTCAAAAGCGCCCGCCTCAGAAGGCGGCCGCTACATGAGGCTGTCTCACTTTGCCAGACCGCGGTACGCAGCTTCGTCGAAGCCGTGCAGAATTTGCGAGCCGCGGACCAGCATGGGCCGGCGGATGAGATTCGGATTTTGTGACATGAGGGTAATCGCTTCGGCGCGGGAGGGCGGATGTTCACTCATGTTGCGCTCACGATAGAGTTCATTGCGCGGGTTGAGAAACTCCTGGTGATTGCGCTTGCCGACGAGTTGGTCGAGTTCACCTTCGGAGAGGCGCTGCTTGTCGAGGTCGCGGGAATCGAATGGAATCTTCAGCTTGCGCAAGAGATCTTTTGCTTTGCGGCAAGTGGTGCAGGTGGGTTTTTCGTAGAAGGTGATCTTTGCGGGCATGCGTTTAATCTCCGAATGGCAAAAAAGTTCGATTGAAGTTTACGCTGAGATCCTTCGGCCCAAAAGCAGGACCTCAGGATGACGCATTGCTCGGCTGCGAAATGGCATCATAAGGAGACATTGATTCTATCGAGATGCGAAAATCTTGCCGAGATGGGGCGCAGCAGTGCTGCGCCCCTACAAAGAAAAATCTAGTAGCGTGCCACTTTGGCGTCGATTTCGGCGGACCAGCGATCGATGCCACCGGCCATGGATTTAGCGTGGGCAACGCCCTGGGCGCGGAGCCAATTGGCCACATCGAGACTTCGCATTCCGTGGTGGCAATAGAAAATTACGTCTTCGTCCGAATCCAGTTTCTGGAGATTCGCAGGAATAGTTCCCATGGGGATAAGTTCGGCGCCTTCGATGCGGCATTGCGCGTATTCCCAGGGCTCGCGAACATCCACCAGCAAAAGTTTTTCGCCGCGGTCGAGTCGAGATTTTACTTCCTGCGGCGTGATTTCAAGGTCATTCATTTTATTTTATTGAATTGCGCCTTTCGGGGAGATCCATAGCTTCTCGTAAGACTGTATATCGTTCAGGGTCACCAGGTCCGCGGGCTGCGGGAGCATCTCCTGCATATGTTCCGCATATTGTTTTTCGCCCAGCAGTTCGCCAGTAACGCTGTAAGGTTTGCGTGCATGCTCGCCGATGAAGCGGTTAAATTTGAAGTCCGGCACATACAGGAGCGGTTGGCCGTCGGGAACATGCTTGTTGATCATGTCCACCAGCTTTACGCATTCCTTGTAGTACAGCGTGCGGCTGTGCTCATTCATGCGCTCGAGATTGGCGTCGGCGCTGGCGGTAGGTTCATCGTAGCGCCCTTTCAATCCCCAAACATAAAACCAGTGCGCGGAGCTGGAGCGGTCGACGCCGAAAAGATCGAGGCTCACAGGCACCCACTTGTTGATGAATTTCTGCACAATTTGCAGGGGAACGACGCCTGCTTTCACGATGCGCTTGATGCCATCCTGTCCGGTACCGAGGTGGAAGGATTCTTCCTTCAGCATCGGGATCATGGACTGCGCCAGCGGAGCGAATCCGGAATAGCTGAGCATGGTGAGCTGATATTTTCCGTCGCGATCCACGAAATCGGTATAGACGAAGAAATCGAGCCAGTTGTTGACGTCCTGATTGAAGGCTCCCAGCAAGCGCTTCTGATCGAAGGCACGGCGCTCCAACATTTTTTGTGCTTCCACTTTGCCGCTATACCCGAAGTGATTCATCAGCAGGTAGCACATCTGCCAGCCGTGGCGCATTTCCTCGGTGACTACGCGGCAGAGAGATTGCCGGTCGTGTTCGCTGGGAGACGTTTCGAACAGGCGGCGCTGTTGCTCGACAGAAGCAAATTCCGTGTCGCCCTGATAAACGATGAGATTGAGCAGTGCGTCGCGCATGCGCTGATCGGGAACCTGCATGAGCTTCTCCCATTTTGCGCGGCCTTTGTAGGCGCCGAATTCGATCTCGTTGGAACGCGTCGGACCGAATTTGGCTTCGAACTGGTAATTGGTAATTTCTGGGTAATCCACGCCGATGTCTTTTTGCCAGACACGGAACAGGTCAACCCAATCATCGAAAGTGGCAAGGCGTGTAGCTGGCATAGGGTTCCTCCCGGAAGCAAAAAAGATCAATTATCGGCTGAGATCCTCCGGTCCAAAAACAGGGCCTCGGGATGGCAAAAAACTGTTGCGCGCAATTCCGCAAGGTACCGACCCCGCCGAGCAAGATCGATATCTACGTCATTTACCGTGAAACTTTGGCGCGCGTTTTTCCATGAATGCGCGGATACCTTCGCGGCAGTCTTCGGAATGAAAACATTTCAATTGATGCTCGACTTCCAGCTCGAGGGCATCCGCGAGCGCGTCTCTTTGACGGCCGAATACGGCGCGTTTGACGGCGCGAATGGCGACTTGGGGCCCGTCGGAAATCTTCTTGGCGAGGGTCTGCACGGCCGCCTCGAATCCATCCGCGGGAACGACATGGTTCGCGATTCCCAGACGCTGCGCTGTCGCCGTGTCGATCATGTCTCCGGTATAGAACATTTCCGCGGCGACCGACGGGCCAACCAACTCTGGGAGGAAGAACGTGCCGCCATAATCGGGGAATAAACCAACCTTGGCGAAGTTCTGACCGAAGATAGCGCCATCCACAGCGATACGAATGTCGCACGCGAGAGCAAGGTTCATGCCCGCGCCCGCCGCGGGACCATTCACCGCGGCGATGACCGGCTGCGCAATGGTGCGAAGTTTCAAGACGGATTGCATTCCGGCGCGGAGAAGCGGACCGAGTTCTTCGGCGTCGCCACTCTCGCGTCCTTTGCCGATGTCGCCAAGGTCGCCACCGGCACAGAACGCACGACCCGCTCCCGTCAAGATGACGACGTGAGTGGAGAGGTCGCCGCCGATGCGGGTGAGCGCGTCATTGAGAGCCGTGGAAAGATCATTGTTCAGCGCATTCAGGCGATCGGGCCGATTCAGAGTAAGCGTAACAATGGCGCCGTGCTTCTTTTCCAGAAGAACGGGCGAAGCGGATTGCGTAGCCTGAGTCATAGCGTAGTCCTAGGAATAAGTCTCATTCGCGCGCGGCGGAGCGTGCCGGTCTTTTTCGGCCTTTTCCAGCAACTGTGCTAATTTGCGGAAATGTTTCAGCCGCTCCGACTTTCCACGAGGGTTCCGAACCACTGTCGAGGGAAGGACGAAGACCTGCGCGCCGTACAAAAGTTGCTTCTGCAAGCCGTAGTTGCATTTGCGTTGCGCGAACTGTTCGTAGGTGAGCTTGCCGTTGAACGCGATGACCCGCGGCCCAAACTCCTCGAGCTTTTGGGACAGGACGATGCGGCCTTCGGCAAAATCCTGTCGAGTGAGTTCTTCTATCGCTTTAGTCGGACGCTTCACCAAGTCGGTGAGGCCGATGCCGAACTCAATTACGCGGCGATCGTCCGGGTAGTCAAACGGCTCCGGCACCACGCCACTCTCATGCAGAGTCGGCCAGAAAAGATTGCCTCGTCCGGCGTAGTAGTGGCCGGCGCGCACGGAAGACTCCGTGGGATTGCAGCCCACGATTACGAGCTTCATGCCTTTACGAAGATAGTCGGGGAGAGTTTTCATTTTTCGAGCGCTCTTACGGAAAAGTGATTTGCTGTCCCGGGTATTGGGAACGGAAGGCCAAAACGTTTACGATGACTCGCCAATGCACTTTCCGTGTACCCCTTGAGTTTACTTCCCTTTGAAGTTTGCGGCACGCTTTTCGACGTAAGCAGCAAGACCTTCCTTGGCATCTTCGCTGGTAAAGAGGAGTTGCTGGAGTTCGCGTTCCAGGCCCAGAGCTTCGGCGAACGGAATCTCCATGCCGGTTACGACGGAGCGCTTAATGCGGCCGACGGCGCGGGAAGCTTTGTTCGGCGGGCAGAACTGCCGAGCGTAGGAGAGCACATCCTCCCAGAACGATTCCTTCTCGTAGAGATAATTGATGAGGCCCATCTCCAGCGCTTCTTCGAAGCTGAATGTGCGACCGGTGGCCATCAGTTCCAGCGAACGGGAACGGCCGATCGCACGGGCGAAACGCTGCGTGCCGCCGGTGCCGGGCAAAACACCAAGGTTCACTTCGGGGAGGCCAATCTTGCCGCCTTCTTTTTTGGCAATACGAATGTCGCAGGCTAGCGCGATTTCCAGGCCGCCGCCCACGGTATGGCCATTGAGCGCGGCGATCACGAGTTTGGGCGTTTGTTCCAGTCGGGAAAGCGTTTCGTTGGCGTGCAGGCAAAAATAATATTTGAACTGCGGATCGGCTTTCGTAAGCATCGGAATGCTTGCTCCCGCGGAGAAGAATTTCTCGCCCGCGCCCCGAATCACGATGACGTGCACGCCTTCGTCCATGCGCGCTTTCAGGACGGCGGCATCGAGCTGCAGCATCATCTCGTAGGTGTAGGTATTGGCAGGCGCGTCGTCGAGCTCGAAAATCGCAATGCCCTCTTCCACGCGATACTTGATGAGTTCCTTCGTGGCTAATTCGGTTGTCGTTGCCATGGAGTTTCTCTCGCTTTCTGAAATCCGAAAATTGTTTTAGTCCGCAGACTTCGAGGCGACGAGTAAATCGCGCGCGCCACCCAGTACAAAAAGCTCTTTAGATTTTGCCGCTCCGGGGATAACACCGTGAAGAAAAATTCCCACGATCGCTGCGGTGAGTTCCTCGACGCCGGGATCGACACCAGGTTTGTGCCATTTATAGACCCAATTCATCATGCCGAAAAGGCTGAGAACCGCGACACGTGGGTTGAGGCCAGGTGCCTGGTCGTCTGCGACGACCTCGTCGAAGATCTGTCGAGCGAGAGCGTAGTAACGGCGCTTTATGGACCCTACTTCCTCTCGCAGGGGCTCTTCCAGAGCTTCCTCTTCGTGGGAAAGGACCTTCATCTCATTGGGATGAGAAAGGAAATATTCCACGTGGTTCTGTACCAGGAGATGGAGCTTCTGAGAGGGATTCTGGGCATCTTGGAGCCGAGATTGCAATTCTTCTAGTATGAAGTTAAATGAATTATTTTGAATGAGATACAGAAGATATTGCTTGCTTTTGAAGTAGTAGTAGAGACCCGAAAGCGAAAGGCCCGTGGCGCGACTGATGTCGCGCATGGACGTGGCTTCAAAACCCTTCTCTGCGAAGCATTGAGCCGAAACGCGGAGGATATGCTGCAGTTTGGCTTCGGAGTCGCGGGGAAGAGGGAGAGGAGAGGCCATGGTTTTTTCGAACGTTCGTTCGACACTGTAGGTTTTCAAGGCCCCTATGTCAAGAACTCATTTCGTGCCTCGCCCCAAAAACGGCTATCGACGCACGCGGAGGTTCGGGAGTAGCATCGGGCAGCGCCCCTCAGCAACAGGAAGGGCCAATTCCCTCAAGGCGAGGAGTCCTCATGAAGATGAGTTGGACGCGACGTCATTTCCTGGAACGCATGGGCGTAGGCGCGGCAGCGGGCGTCGGGCTAACTCTCTTTCCGGACCGGAGTGGCGCCGCTCCTCCAGTCAGCAATTCTCTGCCGAGCCGGACGTTGGGCCACACCGGCGCAAAGGTTTCGATTCTCGCATTTGGCTGCGGCAGCCGCTTCCTGATGTACGGGGACGAAGACAAAGCGCAGGCGGCATTGAACCACGCCATCGATCTGGGTATCACCTACCTCGATACGGCGTATGCGTACGGCGATGGCAAGAGCGAAACGCGCGTGGGACAAGTTCTGAAGGATCGACGCAAGGAAGTGTGGGTGGCAACGAAGATTCCGGATCGCACCCGGGATGAATTTATGCGGAGGCTCGAAGCGAGCTTGAAGAGGCTGCAGGTCGACCACATAGATTTGCTGCACATTCACAGCCTGCGCCATGAGGACGATCTCGCAAAGATCGAGGCGCCGGACGGAGCGCTAAAAGGATTGCTGGAGGCGCGCGAACAGAAGATGACCCGAGCGATCGGGATGACTAGTCACACGAGCGGCGAAGTATTGGCAAGCGCAATTGAGCGCCACGACCTGGATTGCGTACAAATGGCGCTGAACGCTTCCAGGAATGGACGCTTCGAAGAATTGGCGCTGGTGGCGGCGCGAAAGAAAAATCTTGGGGTAATCGCGATGAAGGTTACCGGCCAGGAATTCCTGCTGGGCACGGAGAACGGGAAGAGCGACATCACTTCCCTGCTGCAATATTCGATGACCCTGCCGGTCACGACCGCGGTGGTGGGTATGCCGAAGCTCGAAATGCTGGAGCACAACATATCCGTGGCGAAGAATTTCTCGCCGCTTCCTGAGGACGAAATGAATCGATTGCGCAATGCGGTGCAGCCCTCGCGGGAAGGCCTCGAGAAGAATCTGAGCGGGCATCTGGACGGGCCTACCGAGAATCCCCGTCTTTTCTGGGTTTGAACGACACGCCAAAATCACACGGATAGCTGATCAGCGGATCTGCCCGACCAGAATCGGAGCAAGAGATTTTCCGCTTATTCCTGGTTTCCTGGTTTCTCCAAGCAGCTCGATGACGGTGGGCACCACATCAAACGAACTGGCCACTCCATAATCCCCGGCCGGCACGTCTTCGCCGGCGACGTAGAGAAAACCGTATGGCCCAGTGTGACCGCCCGTACGAAGATACGGTAACGGACCAATGGAACCCAAGCGAGGATTCGTAAACCCGAGCGGCGCGCCTTCCCAAATCACGTATAAGTCCGACTCCCCTGGGCCCACATCGAGAGGATTTTTCTTAGGCGCATAAATTTCGTTGACCACTTTTTCGCCGGTCTGCAGGTTGCGGCACCCGGTGATGACTTCCGTGATTTTCTGACACTCTTCCTGGTATTTGTCGGGAGAAATTAGACCCTTCGCCTCTCGGCCGACGACGTTCAGTCGAACGCGACCGTCATAAAACGAGGGCAGGGCGAAAGCCTTCATGCGCGGCCAAAAATCCGAATAGCGCGCTGCCGGCATCCAGGAAATTTCCGACGAACTATCGGCACGATTTAGACGGAATCCCATGCGCTCAAGCAGATTGCTTACCCTCCGAGGCATTTTCCTGAAGGAGCGGTGTTTCGGAACGGCATTCAAAAGAGCGTTATGCCAGGCTTCGTCCGGCCGGAGAAGAGGAGTACCGTCCGGCAGACTTGAGAACGAAACCGGGCGCATGTAGCTTTTGCCGAAAGCGTAGCGATAGAGCAGTTCGGGCAGTAGAGCCATTGCCGGCACATCGCTTTCATTCGGCCCCATGCCATGCATCGCTAACAGCAGTATGGTGGCATCGGCAAATGTCTCGCGGAGATCACCAATCATTCTGTCCATGGCTTGGTAGACATTCCGAAGCGCCGTAGCGGCCGCCGGAGCGGAATCAACAGCGTGTAGCGGATGATTTTCATCCACGCCATGAAATAACGGTTCGATCGCCGAATGGCCTTCGCTGATCACTACCACTCCCAGGTCCCAGTCGGGCAGGCGCTCGGCGAACAGCCACTGAGTGATGCGCGAGCGAAGTTCGACCGCGCGAACGAGAGCCTCGCCGGCGGCTTTTGCCTTGTCCGCAGAAGACCAACAAAAGCCGTAAATCCACTCCGGAGCCGGATAAGTGCCGAAACGAGCGTTTAGCTCCTGGTAGAGCGTGTCCGGGCGACAGGCAGGAGCGACGCCGGGATCGTGAGCGCCCCAAGCTGTGATTCCGCGAGTCTCCGGGGTCCGTGCGAGGTCGAAGTAAGGAAAATCGAACACTACGGTGCGGCAAGAAAGATCGGCGACGAAGGGACGCACCTCTGAGTGGTTCTGACGGGCCGAATATGTGCTCTTGTCGAAAGTTACCGCCGACCAACGGCCCCCATCGCTAGGAGAGACGCCAGCACTGAGCTGCTCCCAAGCCAGGCCTGAATATTTGTCGCGGCCGTGGTCGAGCTTGTAACAAGCTGCCTGCTTCTGAAAGCGCGCAAAGTTCGGAAGAATTCCCTCAGCCAGGAACCGTTCGGCGAGCGGAAGGTCAAAGCCGTCGAGGCCGATTAGAAGCAAGCGGCGAGAGGTCATTCCCATAATGCTGGCACACTTTCTGCGCACCGTAAGCGCGCATCGGGCAATCGGTTTCCAATTTCGCACCCCGGCCAAAAGCCAACTTCGCAGATGAATTTGTGGATCAGACGGGAAACCTTTGGAACCTTTTTTGCGTCTGTTTCGTGTAAGATGGCGTGCTGGAACGGCAGTGACCGCCCGGCGTGGGGACGCCCATCCTGCGCATTCGTTTTTCGATTCGAAATGCATGGATTTCTTCATCCATGGAGCTTATTGGGTGTGGCAAACTGAAATCTGAGAGTCGTAGCGTTATTCCCGCCCCAAAAGCACATCTGACCATCAAATAGGCAATGAGAGAAACTCAGAGTGTGATGAGAGGAAATTTGAAAAAGATTTGGCTAGGGCTGTTTTTTGTGCTTTTCGCGCGATGTAGTGCAGCGGTGGCGCAAACCTCTTCAACGACGGACAACTCCGGGCCTTTGGATACGTTGTATGCGCAGTCTCACCTGCTAGCGTTTCCCTATGCAGATTGGCCGTATTCATATGTCAACGATCCCGTGTTCACCACGGACGCGGACGTCAGTTCCTTGTCTAATGAAACACTTCGATCCTTAAGAGAGTTGCGACTCGGGGACACGGACTTGGAGTTCCCGGACAAACGCTCCAGCGAGAGCTCTTCGGCGACGAGCGACCCAGCAAAGGGGCGCTCCGAAAACTCGGAAAAAATTCGTTGGTGGGTCGCTTTCAAGGAATCACTGCTGTTCACCGGCGTCATGCACGTTTTCGACATCACCACCGAACCAGGGACCCGAGACACCCTGAACGGTCCGCTGTTGAGGGATTACTTCCGATCCGTGAGCGAGCTTCGAGGATGGAGCGACAGCGACACGTTCATGGCGCCGTATGTCGGCCACCCCATTGAAGGGGGAGCTTTTGGATTCATCTTCCGTCAAAATGACCTGAAATATAAAACCGTGCAATGGGGAGATGGCCGGGAATACTACATTAGCTTGCTGCGTTCGATGGCTTACTCCGCCGTCTGGCACACCCAATGGAAGATCGGCCCGCTGAGCGAGGCATCTATCGGCAACGTGATGCTGCATGCTTCCCCGGGGTTCATTACCCTGGTGGACACTCCCACGCTGGGCGCAATCGAAATGATCGCCGAGGACAGCGCGGACCGCTACTTGGTCATGGGACTCGAAAACCGCACCGCGAACCGGATGATGATCATCCTGGCGCGCAGTTTCTTGAATCCGGCGAGATCCGTTGCGAATATGACTTCGTTCCAAGTGCCGTGGCACCGCGATACACGCATGGGAGTTGACGCGGCCGACTTCGCCGTGCGCAAGGAACTGCTGGAGGAATACAAAGCTGGGATTGGCGAGAAGCCCTTTGTGTTTACGAAGCGATCGGACAATGGAGTGCAATTCGAACATAACTATCCTCTCGCGGCGGGCATTGAGTTGATGGCCGCTCCCCACTATGAAACTTTTCTCGGCGGTGGAAGTTGCGTGGGCGGCGGAGGCAGCGGAGCGGGGCGTTTGAATAATTCCTGGCAGATCGTCGCGGAAGTCAGCGGCTGCTTGATTATGCACATGCCGGCGGTTAACCAGAGCGCGGATTCGCTCCTGTACGCAGCGGGACCACGATGGACGCCGCTGGCAACGCACCGGATTTCACCCTTCCTGCAAATGATGGTGGGTGGACGCAAGGTAACCCACGAAATCGACGATATCGCGCTGCGGACAGAACTGATGAATGAATGGAATGACGGGAGCGGGACGTTGGGGCACTATCCCATGAGAAGTGCGTGGTCCACGGAGAATTCGCAAAACGGCCCCGTGATACTAGCGGGAGGTGGCGTGGACTGGGTGGTAACACGTCCGTTTGCCTGGCGAGTTTTGAATGTGGAGTACACCCACACTTGGATGCCAAACGTGGACATGATTTCGCCGCAGAATAGTGTGCGTATTACGACCGGGGCTGTGTTGCGCATTGGAACGTGGTGAGGGTCGGCGCAATCGGGTCGGGCCGCTTCATGGCACGTTGCAACCTTCTTTAGTCCTTCTCTCCGAAAAAAGAAATGTCCTTACCCAAGGCGCGTTCTTTAGCAAGCTTGTATACGCGCATGGCAACCGCCAGATCCCAGGAAGCAATGCCATTAGACTTAAAGAGCGTGACTTGCTGGTCAGAAGTGCGGCCGGGAACCTTCCTGGCTGCGAGTTCAGCGAGTTCGTGGACTCGCTCCCACCGTTGCGGTTGCTTTTCGAACGGAATGATCAGGTCACCAGCTTCCTGTTTGGATTGCGCAATGGAATCCACAAAAATCAGGTTGGCGCGCTCGACGGCGGCCTCGTCGAGTTCCTGTTTGTGCGCGTGATTGGCTCCGATGGCGTTGATGTGAACACCGAGAGCAAGGTCGCGGCCATCAAAAACGGGGCGTGAGGACTTTGTCGCCGTAACCACGATATCCGCATTGCGAATGGCCGCCGCAGCCGAATCTGCGGCGCTGACAGTAAGCTGCAAACGCTCGGACATCTCGCTGGCGAATTTGGAACGGTGCTGAGGATCGCGGCCGTAGACCGATACCGATTCGAGTTTGCGCACGCTGGCGACCGCTTCAAGCTGTGTTCTTGCCTGGCCGCCGGTGCCGATAATCGCGGCGGTGCGAGCGTTCTGGCGCGCCAGAAATTTTGTGGCCACGCCCGAGGCGGCGCCGGTGCGAAGCTGGCCCATATAGTCGGCCTCAATCAGCGCGAGCAAAGCGCCGGTGGCTATTTCGTAGAGCGGAACCAGAAAGCGAAGAGCGCCATTTACATACGTGTACTGTTTCATGGCCACAAAACCTGCAGACGTATCCATTGCCGCCATGTAGTGAAAGTATCCGCCGTTGGGGAGTTCGAAACGCCGACGCGGATCAACGACGACCGAGCCGTCGGCCTGCTTGCGGGAGATTTCTTCAACTGCCTCGATAGCCATCGGCATGGTGAGCAACTGGCGGACGTCGGATTCGGTAATGTGTAGCGTCATATGGGCGCGCAGCGCTTCGCGGCGAAAAGTGTTATCGCTTTCCTTTGGCTGGTTTAGGACGAACGACCTGATTGTCGCGGATGCGGCGAACCACCGTTTGAATCAAGCGATAAACGCGCTGTTCTTTTGTGCCATCCATCTCGTGAAAGCGAAACTCCGGCTCGCCCTTGGGCCCTTTGCCTAGAGTGATTGGCAGAGCGCCGCAGAGATTATTTTCGATGAACGCAGTTTCGTAGCGCGACTTCTTCGGATTCCAGGTAAAAACCCGCAAAGAAGTGAAATCGCACAGCTGGCCTTCCGGACTGCGCGTTCCCGCCACCAGATATTGCGGATGCTCGCCTTCCTGATCTTTGACGCGATTGAGTTCGAACCATGCAATGGCGCGCACATTGGCGGCATTGGTGCCGTCTCGGACGGGATCCGGCAGGTCCAGCGAGACGAATCGCGCCACAACCCAACCGGCGATGGGAACGGTTTGATCGCCCGGTTGCGTGGTCGTAGTGGCGGCGGAGTTGCGAACCGAACCTTCGCCTGGGGGACGCGTGGCAACGGCTCGAACGAAAAACCAATCTTCTTTTTTGCTCGCTTCGGCTTCCGCCGCGGATTCTTTCTCTTCGCTGTTCTGCACCCAATCGGCGACGGCGCGGCCCAGGATTTCCACCGGCGCGCCGCGGCTGAACTGGTACACGCGATGTTCGGTGCGGCCCGGCGCGACGCGAAGGTTGGTGGGGACCTTTGTTCGACCGTGCGCCTGAACGGTCATGGATTTTGACTGCTGCAGAAGTTTCTCGGAGCGTTGCCACAGGTCTGGATCCATCAAGTAGCGGCCGTCTACCCATCCCGTAAGGCCGGTCGCGGTGCGGACTTTAACGTAATCATTGCGGCGGGCCAGCACATCGACATGGTCGCCATAGAGAAGCACACCTGTTTGTTCGCGGACCTGCGCAATCCCGCTCCAGAGCGTAACGCTGCGTTCGCTGATGTACGCTTGGCCGATGGATTCGTGCTTGGGGCGAAAAATCCATGCGAGAACGGCCACCATGCACAGTAATGGCACGGCGACCAGGAGCTTGCGCTTCATGGATGCTCCCGGGAAAGGATGGATACGCTGCGCGGGCCGAGGGCCGGACTCATAAATCCTCAGAACAATTGTGTCGTTCAATTGTACCTGAAAGGGCGGCGGGACCGGCGCGACACGGAATGCGGAGTTTCGCGAAGGGGCCTGCGTGGAAAAGGCCGCTCAAAAACCTGCCGGCTGGAACTAACGGCGCAGGCCTAGTAAGGTTGCACGTTGGGAGGCGAGATGAAATTTCTGGATGGGCTGCGACCGCTCGGGTTGCTCGTTTTGCGCGTGGCGTTGGGGGTAATTTTTATTTATCACGGATACCCGAAACTCGTGCATGCGGATCCGGCGATGCGCGCCGCTTTTGTGCAGCATGGATTACCTGCTTACTTTGTAGGGCTGGCCGGGATTCTGGAAACTTTTGGGTCGGTACTGTTGTTTCTGGGGTTGTTTACGCGACCGGCGGCGCTGCTTCTCGCTGTGGAGATGGCGGTGGCAATCTGGAAAGTGCATAGCGGACACGGAATTATGGTGGTGAAGGAATATGAGTTTCCAATGGCGGTGGGGGCGGCGGGCTTTGCGCTGGCGACCGTGGGAGCGGGACTTGCCTCGCTGGATCATTTGCTCTTTGGCGAAGGCGGAAAAAAGAAGAGGATTACGTAGGTGCCTGGCTTTAGCCAGGCACCCCACGGGAACCCTAAACCTGTGCGGGCGAACCCGGGACCGTAATCGTTCCGGTTGACGGCGCCACCGGTAGAACGATCCACAGGATGATGTACAGCAGGAAGCCCGTGCCGCCGAAGAAAATAGCAATTAGCCATAGGACGCGCACGAGCGTTGGGTCGAGGTCGAAATATTCGGCGATGCCGGCGCAAACCCCGGCAATCTTTTTATCGCGAACCGAGCGCATCAGGCGCTTCGCCGGAACGGCATGCGGAGCCGCGTGGCCCCCCGCAGCTAGTTGCGCGCCGCAGCTATAGCAGAACTTGGATCCGTCGGCGATTTCCTTCTGACAATTTGGGCAGATCATGGTGTTCCCCCCACAAGGCGTAGTTCCACGGTGATTCTACTTCTAAGTACGAATAGAGGTAAGAAAAAGTTTCGCGGGGTCAGCCGTTGGAAATGCTCGCGCCGCAAGCCCCCGGGCTCCTTCTGTGTAGGGGCGCAGCAGTGCCGCGCCACATGTCCGCACGATTTCTAGAACTGGGCACACCGCACCGCCACGCGAGTATGAGGTTCTATACCGACCGCCTTAGGGAACCGGCGCCTAGAAGGCAAGGAAACACCGGGTCTTCTCGAGATTCAGCGATCTTGCGGACTTGGGGTGCAGCAGTGCTGCACCCCTACAAGAGAAATTCCTGGCTAATAATTTAGGAGTTGATGGACTGCGACACTAATGTCTTCCGTTTGCGGGAGTATTTTTTCTTCTAGCTTGGGTTGGTAGGCGCAGAACGTGTCCATGGCGGCGACGCGCTTTACGGGAGCGTCGAGCTCAGCGAAGAGTTCTTCGGCGATACGCGCGGCAATTTCGGCGCCGTAGCCCCAGCTGCGCATGTCCTCGTAAGCGACGACTACCCGATGGGTTTTGCATACGGTGGTCGCGACGGCTTCCCAATCGTAAGGAGAAAGCGAACGAAGGTCGATGATTTCGACGGAGATGCCCTCGCGCTGCAAAGCAGCGGCGGCAACTTCCGCTCGATGAACGACGGCACCGAACGTGACGATGCTTACGTCCGTGCCTTCTTTCACCAGACGCGCTTTTCCAAATGGCACGGTGTAATCCGGGCCGGGATATTCGGACCGATTGTACGGCTGGCGATAGAGGTGCTTGTGTTCGAGAAACATCACCGGATCGTCGCAGCGAATAGCGGTGCGAAGCAGCCCAGCCACATCGAGCGCGGTGGACGGCATGACCACGCGCAGGCCCGGGCAATGGGTGAAAATCGATTCGCCGCTCTGGCTGTGATAAACGCCGCCGCCGGTAAGATAGCCGCCGATGGCCGCGCGAATCACCGCGGGTGCCTTGAAATTGCCGTTCGAGCGCCAGCGCAAGACGCAGAGTTCATCGCGAATCTGCATCATCGCAGGCCAGATGTAATCGAAGAATTGAATTTCCGCGACGGGTTTCAGACCGCGTGTGGCCAGTCCGATGGCGCGCCCAACGATGCTGGCTTCCGCCAGCGGCGTGTTGAAAACGCGGTCTGCGCCGTATTTTCGCTGTAACCCGGAGGTGGCCTTAAATACGCCGCCCTTCCCTTTCACTTCCTTGAGATTTTCTTCTCGGCTGGCGTCGGCGACGTCTTCGCCGAAAACTAGAATGCGGTCGTCGCGGTTCATTTCGTCGTTGAGCGTCGCCGCAACCATTTCCACCATGGTCTTGGGAGCGCCGTGCACTTTTGCTTCGACGGAAAAGCTCGCCGCGGAGGGATCGACGTCTTCGGAATAAATATGCCGCAGGATGGAATCAACTTCGGGAGGTTCCGCGGCAAGGGCCTGGTCGGCGGCTTCGCGGACTTCGCGGTCCACTTCAGCTTCCAGGGCTTCAATCTCTTTTTGATCGAGAATACCTTCGCGCACGAGGAACAAGGAGAACTTCGAAAGCGGGTCGCGCCGCGCTTCTATCTCGCGTTCCTCGGGAGTCTTGTAAAGCTTTTCGTCGTCGGAGAGCGAGTGCGAGTAAGGCCGGGTGACTTTCGCGTGAACCAAGGCAGGCCCTCGCCGCTCGCGGACGTATTGCATAGCTTCCTTCAGCACCGCGTAGCTTTCGAGTGGGTCCGTTCCGTCGCACTCCGCAATACGCAAGCCGGGGAATCCGCTGGTCAAGCGCGCAATGTTGCCACCGGCGGTCTGCACTTCGACAGGTACAGAAATGGCGTAACCGTTGTCCTCAATCAAATAAATGATCGGCAATTTCTTCGCGCAGGCGACGTTGAGCGATTCCCAGAATTCGCCTTCGCTGGTGGCACCGTCGCCGGATGAAACGTAAACAATTTCTTCGGGCTCGTGATTTACGAACTCGCCGAGCGGGGCCTTTTTCGCCTGCGACAGCGCCTTGGGATGTTTCTCGTAGTACAGCGTGGCTTCGGCAGTGCCAACGGCTTGCACAAATTGTGTGCCAGTGCAGGAGGATTTGCTGACGATATTCCACCGATTGTGGCCCCAGTGAGAAGGCATCTGCCGTCCACCGGAGCTGGGGTCATCCTTTGCGCCAACAGCCTGCAAAAGGGTATCGAGCGGGGTGACGCCGAGCATCAGGCAGAGCGCGCGATCCCGATAGTAGGGGTAAATCCAATCTACGCCCGGACGAAGAAGTAACCCCGCAGCGGCCGTAATGGCTTCGTGGCCTGCGCTGGAGATCTGGAAATAAATCTTGTTTTGGCGCTTGAGCTGGATTTCGCGATCGTCCAGACGGCGGGAGAGAAACATCGTGCGGTACAGCCGGATGAGCGCATCGCGATCGAGACCCTGATACTTCAATGCTTCCGATTTCGGGGGCTTCACGCGCGTCTGTACGGTCATTCGTTAGTTCCTCGCATCGGAATGGGCGTCGAAATTACCACAGGAGTTCGAAACTATCCCCTCGCAAGTTTAATTATACCGGAGCGGACGCCGGAGTCGAGACCGGAACGTTGGATGGAATTTCGAGAAACTG
>Ga0070765_100000370_pt1 | contig 26886 bp, 24 predicted proteins | sample HubBroMetageWFT5_FD_71516 | JGI IMG/M metagenome (GOLD analysis project Ga0070765, IMG submission 71516) | Warmed and freeze-thawed soil microbial communities from the Hubbard Brook experimental Forest, New Hampshire - Hubbard Brook CCASE Soil... | ecosystem: Environmental > Terrestrial > Soil... | reverse complement strand
GTGCCCGCTCGATCGACCCCGAGTGATAGTCGTATCCGGTGAAGGCCGAGTTCGGATACGCACGTGCCATGATGATGGTGGACGCACCGTGTCCGCAACCCACGTCGGCGACTTTCGCACCACGCTTCAGTCTGGCCTCGACACCCTCAAGCGCCGGAATCCAACTCGAAATAAGATTGGCGTTGTAACCCGGCCGGAAAAACTTCTCCGTGCCTTCGAACAACCAGTGATGGTGTTCATGCCAGCCGACGCCGTCTCCGGTCTTGAAGGCGCGCAAGAGGTTCTCCACGTCATGGGCCACCGAAACCGCCGCCAGGAAGAAACCTGGCAAGTATGCGGGACTGTCGTCTTGCGCGAGCGCAAACGCCTGCTCAGGGGAAAGCCAGTAGCGGTTACTGGCCGCGTCGTAATTGACGTACCCGCCCGCTGCCTGGGCATTCAGCCACTCCCGCACGTAACGCTCCGCCGTTCCGGTCTTGGTTGCGAGCTCTGCGGAAGTCAGTTTCGCGCCGTCTCCCATCGCCTTGTAAAGGCCTAGTTGCTCGCCGATCGCGATCAGCGAGGCACTCATGGCCGCTCCCATGTCGCCGATGGCCTTTCCCATGAATTCGTTGAGCTTAGCTTCGTTGAGTGGAGCCTGGGTTGTCTGGGTCGCCATAAACACTCCTTGCTAGGTTGATTTGAATTGCCGAATACGAGTGCCAGTATCTACAGGCCGTTGGACGGAGTGGAGCGAAGGGACGGCAGGGAGTATACACCCGCCAGCGCCACGAAAGCGCCATGAAATTACGACTGCTGGCTGCCGAACGGCGACCTCAATGACAAAAGCCGCCCATTGGGACGGCTCTTCGTCATTGCCACGGTGTGTGGTTCCGACTAATTCGATCCCGCGCCTCAGGAGACGGAGTTTCGGTCCGTCATCAGAAGACCATTCCGCGCATATCCATGGCGGGGAACTTCTATGATGGCGATGGTCAGTTTCTCCGGGTTCACGTTGAACTCCTCTTTCAGGACCTCGGTGATGCGCTTCACCGCCCGGCGTTTTTGTTCGACGGTGCGGCCTTCCAGCATGGTGATCTGCACGTGCGCCATAACTGCCCCCTCGTCCGAGAAGTTGCTCGCGCCAAGTTTACTTCGCCAGTTCGAATCCGCCGAAGAAATAACTCAACTCAAATCGCGCGGTGTCTTCCGCATCCGATCCGTGTACCGCATTCTTCTCAATGCTCGATGCCCATTTTTTGCGGATGGTACCCTCATCTGCCTTGGCTGGATCGGTCGCCCCCATCAGCTTACGGTAATCGGCGATGGCGTCTTCCTTCTCCAGCGCCATCACTACGATCGGCCCGCTTGACATGAAATTCGTCAGCGACTCGAAGAACGGCCGGTGCACGTGCACCGCATAGAATCCCTCCGCCTGCGTCTTGTTGATGTGCAGCATCTTCATTCCGACGATGCGGAATCCGCTCTGCAGCAGCGTGTTGATGATGTCTCCCGTGCCGCCCTTTTCAACGGCATCCGGCTTAACGATAGATAACGTGCGTTGCAATGTCTTCATGCTTTAATTAGTCCTTGTTGTTCGTTCTTTCCTATGTTGTCATCCTGAGCGAGGACGCGCCGAAAGGGCGCGCGTCCGAGTCGAAGGATGTGCGGTTCTTGAAGCTCCAGTTTCTCCGTGTCCTCCGTGCCTCTGTGGTGAACTACTTCTTCGCCAACTTCGGCGCGGCCTGTACTAAGGTCGAACCAATCTCCGCTGGCGTGCTCGCCACGTGAATCCCCGCCGCCTGCATGGCTTTGATCTTCTCCGCCGCGGTTCCCTTTCCGCCGGAGATGATCGCGCCCGCATGTCCCATGCGACGCCCCGGAGGTGCGGTCTGCCCGGCGATGAAGCCCACCACCGGCTTCTTCACGTGTTGCTTGATGTACTCCGCCGCCGTCTCCTCAGCACTGCCGCCGATCTCACCGATCATGATGATGGCTTCCGTCTCCGGGTCTTGATTGAACAGCGTGATCGCATCAATGAAGTTGGTGCCGATAATCGGGTCGCCACCGATGCCAATGGCCGTCGATTGCCCAATGCCGCGCGTCGTGAGCTGATACACCGCCTCGTACGTGAGCGTGCCTGAGCGCGAGACGATCCCGACATTGCCTTCCTTATGAATGCTGGCCGGCATGATGCCGATCTTGCAGCGGCCCGGCGAGATAATCCCCGGACAGTTGGGCCCGATCAGCCGCGAGTTCTTGGTCTTCAGAAACTCCCACACCTTCACCATATCCAGCGCCGGAATGCCCTCGGTAATGCAGACAATCAGAGGAAGGCCCGCATCGGCGGCTTCCATAATCGCGTCCGCCGCGCCCGGAGGCGGCACGAAAATCACCGTCGCATTTGCGCCGGTCTTGGCTACCGCTTCACCCACGGTGTTGAAGATGGGCCAGCCTTCATGCGTTGTGCCTCCCTTGCCCGGAGTCACGCCGCCCACCACCTGCGTTCCATACGCCTGCGAAGCTTTGGCGTGAAACGTTCCTTCGCGGCCCGTCAGTCCCTGCACAATCAGTCGCGTCGATTTGTCAACCAGGATGCTCACTTGCCCCCCTTTGCCGCCGCGACAACTTTTTCGGCCGCGTCTTTCATGGTCTCCGCCACGATGAAATTGAAACCGCTTGCCTTCAGGATCTCGCGGCCCTGTTCGACGTTCGTCCCCTCCAGCCGCAGCACGATGGGCAACTGGATATTGGTCTTCTTAGCGGCACTCACCACGCCATTGGCCAGCGTGTCCACCCGCAGAATGCCGCCGAAAATATTGATTAGCACCGCCTTCACGTTCTTGTCGGCCAGCAGGATCTCAAAAGCGTGCGTCACCTGCTCCTCGTTGGCGCCGCCGCCCACGTCGAGAAAGTTCGCAGGCATGCCGCCCGCGTACTGAATGATGTCCATGGTCGCCATCGCCAGGCCCGCGCCGTTGACCATGCAGCCCACGTTGCCATCGAGCTTAATGTAGTTCAGCGCGTACTTGCTGGCTTCGACCTCGAGCGGGTCCTCTTCGGTGATGTCGCGCAGCTCCTTAATATCGGGATGCCGATACAGCGCGTTGTCGTCGAAGTTCATCTTCGCGTCGAGCGCGAACAGCCGCCCGTCGGTCGTGGTGATGAACGGATTGATCTCCACCAGCGACGCATCCGTGTCTTCCGCCGCGCGCGCCAGCGCCATCATGAACTTCACCGCGCCCGCAATGTATTTAGGGTCGAGCCCCAGCTTGAACGCGATCTTGCGCGCCTGGTAGGCCTGCAAGCCCATGCCGGGAATGATGTGTTCCTTGATGATGGCGTCGGGATCTTTCGCCGCGACCTCTTCGATCTCCATCCCGCCCGCCGCCGACGCCATGAACACGTTGCGTCCGTTGCCACGGTCGAGCACGATGCCGAGATACAACTCGCGAGCGATGGGCAGCGTCTCTTCGATCAGCAGCCGCTGCACCTTCTTGCCCTCGGGCCCGGTCTGGTGCGTGATCAGCGTCATGCCCAGCATCTTCTTGGCTAGCTCGACCGCCTCTTCCGGCGACTTGGCGATTTTCACGCCGCCGCCCTTACCGCGCCCGCCGGCGTGGATCTGCGCCTTAACCACCACTCCGGTTGCGCCTTCGTGGAATAGGTCGCGGGCAGCCGTATCGGCTTCCTCGGCGCTCTCGACCATGTGTCCGCGAGGCACGGCCACTCCATACTTCGACAGGATTGCCTTGCCCTGGTACTCATGAATTTTCATATTGGTATGACGGACGCGGACGCCCGGTCCGCTGCTTCGGCCCCGCGGGGCCGGATTGTCTGCTCCTTATGAGAATGGCAGTGCAACAGGAAACTGACTAGTGTACCGGAGCGGCGAAGGGGTTACTAGTGCGAAACAATGCGTCCCGCGCGATTACCTCACGCGCGGCAAAGCTATCGGCCACAGGCAATTTTGGTGACTTGAGGTGATAATATCACTCCGAATGACCGATCTAAATGTGACGATCGAGATAGCTGAAGGTGACGTCCGCGAGTTTCGGGCAGACGTATTGGCTCTGAAGTATGCACAGCAATACCACGGCGCTGATAGGGCAGTTGTCTCCCTGCTGGTTGATCGGAAAATTACCTTGGAGGATCAAATCAGCCCAGCGTGCGGTGCGTCTCGATGGGTCAAGACGCGAGGAGTGCTGCCCAGTGGCGATGTGCTCTTCATTGGCGTGCCCGTGCTAAGTGAGTTCGGCTATCTAGAGATCCAACAATTTGCTAATAGGGCGATAATGATCACCGCGCGTGATCGTCCTAATGCAAAACATCTCGCAATCACACTTCATGGCCCAGGAATTGGACTTGACGAAATCGAGGCGCTTTATGCTGAAGTGCGGGGTGTCTTCAGTGCCCTTAATGAGGGCGGAACCACAGGGAGCCTTGCTCGTATATCGATCGTAGAACGTAATGCTGAGAGGGTTAAACGCCTCCGCATGGCTCTGAATGAATTGATGGACGGGCCTACAGTACACTCGGCCTCACCCTCCTACGGAACAGAACTCATTCGCCGTTCGGAAATAGGTCCTCAGGAAGTCCGGACTCAGTGGCCGGATTCGCGTTCAGGTTCTGAACCGGACCCGATTGACTTCTCAACCGCTCCAACTGCCGGATTGCGATTGGAAACGCCGACGGGCCTGCAGTCCGCTGCCCAAGTTGAGTTGAAGCCTCGTGCTTTCGTCGCCATGCCTTTCTCGTCCGATATGGAGGACGTCTTCTACTACGGCATCCAAAATGCCGTCCGTGAGCTTGGATATATTTGCGAGCGAGTGGATCAGGAAGCCTTTACCGGAGACATCCTTGACCAGGTGAGGTCACGAATTGAAAACGCCGAGATCGTTATCGCTGATCTGACGGGCGCGAACCCAAACGTCTACCTTGAGATCGGGTACGCCTGGGGCAAATCCCGGCCCACCGTGCTTGTTATCAACAAGGCGGACAAACCTGGCTTTGACGTGCAGGGCCAAAGATGCCTTCGGTATCAAAACATCAAAGATCTTGAGACCAGGCTCACAAACGAATTGAAAAGCCTGCCCCCGAGCAAGAAGCCGTAATTCACTCTAATTGCTATTACCAATTACCAGTTACCTCCTCATGATCATCGACACTCTGCACCAGACCCGCGAACCATAGCTCAGCGCTCACGCGCAAGGAAGCCCGTGTGGTCATCGGATTCGGATGCCGGCGCGACAACCCATCCTTCCCTGTCGCACAATAGTTGCCGTATGGATCTTCGTGTGAATCCGCCCGTCCTGCCGATGCTCGCCAAGCGCGTCGACGATTTGCCCGCTGGCGACAACTGGATCTTCGAGCCCAAGTGGGATGGCTTCCGCGCCTTGGTTTTTCGCGACGGCGACGAGGTCTACATCCAGAGCCGCGACGAGAAACCTTTGAACCGTTATTTTCCCGATCTACTCGAGCCCCTGCAGAAAACGCTACCGGCGCGCTGCGTGCTCGATGGCGAAATTGTGATCGCTACAGACGACGGCCTCGATTTCGATTTACTGCAATTGCGGCTGCATCCGGCTGCATCGCGAGTAAAGATGTTGGCCGAGCAGAATCCGGCTTCATTTGTGTTCTTCGACGTGCTTTGTCTGGGTGACCGTGATCTCCGCAAGGAACCCTTTGTAACTCGCCGCCAGGAACTGGAACGGGCGCTGGGCAAAGCGAAACCACCCATTCACGTTACGCCCTCCACGCAGGATCGCGCTCTCGCCGCCGACTGGTTTCGCCGCTTCGAAGGAGCCGGCCTCGACGGAGTCGTCGCCAAGGCACACTCGCAAACCTACGAACCCAACAAGCGCGTCATGCTCAAGGTCAAACATGAGCGCGAATGTGACTGCGTTGTCGCCGGATTTCGCTGGCACAAACAAGGCGACCGCAACGCCGTTGGCTCGTTACTGCTCGGTTTGTACGATAACTCGGGCGCGCTGCAGCACGTTGGCGTATGCGCCAGCTTCACCGCAACAAAGCGGAAAGAGCTCGTAGACTTGCTCGCGCCCTACCGCAAGAATGCGCTCGCCGGTCATCCCTGGAAAGCCTGGGCCGAAAGTGAAGCCGGAGAAGGTTCGGCTGGTCACCGAATGCCGGGCGGCCAGAGCCGCTGGAGCCAGGGTAAAGATCTTTCGTGGGAGCCGTTGCGGACCGAGCTCGTCGTTGAAGTCGCGTACGACCACATGCAACGCGACCGCTTTCGCCACACCGCACCGTTTCGGCGCTGGAGAAAAGATAAGCAGCCTAAAGACTGTACCTACGCGCAGCTCGAAGTGGTTCCGCCGCAAGAACTGGCCGAGATTTTTCCCGCTGGTCGTTAGAGATTAGTGTTTCTTTTTCGCCACGGTACGCTTGTGCGCTGCTCGAAATTCCCGAGTCGGATCGTCGTCCGGACCAGGAGTCTCTTGCGGCGGTCGCAAGTCTTCCGGCACGTTGCGCAGATTCACCCGAATTCGAGTCCAGGTGGAATACTGACCGCGCATGGCATCGACCAGTACATCATCGACGGCGAGATGCTTTGCGGCTTTAGCATGTTTACGTTTCCACCGACCAAGTCCTTCCAGCGCGGCTGCCTTGTCGGGCGAATTCGCCACGACAATCAACGGCATTTTGACCCGTGGCGCCTTCGCTGCTGCTCTCGCGCGCGATGGCGCCACGCGGGGAGCTTCCGAATCCGTCTTGCGAAAGTGCGGCGGCCAAGGAGCATCCTTCAGACCCGACGCCTCATCTTTCGCCGCCATTTCCAGCAACTCTTCTAGCGAGCCAGCTGCCTTGTCCATATCAGCATGCGGATCACCAATCGCCGCAAACCGCTGCGGCACAGTAAACAGCGTGAAGTCCGCCGGATCGCAGACTGGAACCTCCGCCCACGTCAGAGGTGTCGAAACGCGCGCGTCGGGCACCGGACGCACGGAGTAGGCAGAGCAGGTCGTCCGGTCCTTGGCGTTTTGGTTGTAATCGAGGAACACGCCGTGGCGCTCTTCCTTCCACCACTTCGACGTCGCCAGCTTCGGCACGCGGCGCTCCACCGCGCGAGAGAATGCAACCGCCGCACGCCTGACCTCCGTGAACGTCCATTTTGGATGGATACGGACATTCACATGCATGCCGCGTGACCCGCTGGTCTTCGGCCATCCGCGAAGCCCAACTTCTTCCAGCAACCCACGTACCTCGAGCGCGACCCGTCGCACGTCGGCCCACTCAACACCCGGGCCGGGGTCGAGATCGATGCGTAACTCGTCAGGGTGTTCGAGGTCCGCAGTTCGAACCGCGTGTGGGTGCAGCTCGATGCAGCCTAGGTTGACAACCCATGCCAGTCCAGCTTCCTCGTCGACCACGATTTCTTCCGCTGCTCGGCCCGACGGAAACGACAGCGTCACCGTTCGTATCCATTCCGGACGCTGCTCGGGCGCGCGCTTCTGATAGAACGCCGGAGCTTCTGCTCCGTTGACGAATCGCTTGAGGACGAGGGGCCGGTCCCGAATTCCCGCCAACGCGCCCGGCGCAACCGAAAGGTAATAGCGCACGAGTTCCAGCTTCGTGACCTTTGCTTGTTTAGAGAAATACAGCTTTTCGGGATTGGTAACCGGGACTCTGTGCCCCGAGATCGTGATTATCTCGACTTGTTTCGCCACGGTAGCCAGCCAAACGGAAAGGAGCAGATCGAATGGGCGCTTCCGGTATCGTATCCCAGCGGACTGATTCCTGCCGTTCAACCGGCACGTTCGGGCACTACCTTTCTCGCCCGAGTGCAACACGCTGCCTTTACGTCGGGATCGCGGCGCACCGGCCATCTAGACCTACGAGCGTCTTCGCGCAAATCTCATCAGGCATTCCCCTAGCATCGACCTGCATGAGCAAGCCGAGGCTCTGGTAGAACTCGATCAATGGCGCGGTGCTCAGTTCATAGGCTCCCAGGCGGACTTTGATCGACTCCGGCCGGTCGTCGTCGCGCTGAAACAGCCTGCCCTGACACCGGTCGCACACTCCTTCGACTTTTGGCGGACGTTCGGTCACGTGGAATACGGTCCGGCATAGCTCGCACGTCCGCCGGCCGCTGAGCCGGGCAACAATCTCAGTTGCGGGCAGGTCATAGTTCACCACCGCAGTCAGCGGCAGCCCCTTTCCCTGCATCAACTGCTTTAGCGACTCGGCCTGCGACAGCGTGCGCGGAAATCCGTCGAGGATGAAACCTCCGCAACAGTGCAGGCATCCGCTCCGCTCCCGAACCATCTCCCAAACCGTCGAGTCCGGTACCAGCGCGCCACTGCGCATGTATTCGGTGGCCGCCTTCATGGCTAGACTCAGTTCACACTTTCTGCGGGCTGCCGCCGCCCGGAAGACGTCACCCGTGGACAGGTGACAAGTCCGCAGCTTCTGGTGCAATAGATCGGCCTGGGTTCCTTTGCCAACTCCCGGCGCTCCCAGTAGGACAAGCCTCCAGGGTACCTGCGAGTGCGCAGGTTCCTCGCATAGCGCAGATGGGCCCTGCAGCCATGCCACGCGATCGCTCGGCTTTGCGTTAGTCATAATCCTGAAGGTATGAAAGGAAGCCCTTTTCGGCGGTGACGAGCATCACACATCTTTACCGGAGCAGGTCACAGCCGCGAGAGCCCGCGCCGCGAATGCTACTCTAATTACCGATTACCAGTCGCCAATTGCCTCTTCATGATTCTCGACGCGCTGCACAAGATCGCCAACCACGGCTCCTCGCTCACTCGTGACGAGGCCCGCGACGTTATGGCCGAGGTCCTGCGTGGCGAAGCCACCGACGCCCAGATCGCGGCGTTACTGGTCGCGCTGCACATGAAAGGGGAAACGGTCGAAGAGATTGTTGGATTCGCGCAGGCCATTCGCGCCGCAGCAACACCCCTGCTCACCGAAGAGGGCGACGCCGTGGACGTCAGCGGCACTGGCCGTGATGCATTGGTCGACACCTGCGGCACCGGTGGAGACGCATCCGGCACCTTCAACATCTCCACGGCCGTTGCTTTCGTGACCGCCGGAGCAGGCGTGCGGGTCGCCAAGCACGGCAATCGCAGCATCAGTTCCAAGTGCGGATCCGCCGACGTTATGGAAGCTCTCGGCGTGAACATCAACCTGCCGCCCTCGCGTCTTGCCGCCTGCCTGCGCGAAACCGGCATCGCGTTTCTCTTCGCGCCCGCCATGCATTCGGCGATGAAGTACGTCCAGCCTGCGCGCCGCGAGTTGCGGCTGCGCACGGTGTTCAACCTGCTCGGCCCACTCACCAACCCGGCTCGCGCTTCTGCACAAGTTGTGGGTGTCTATTCGGCCGACCTGGTGGAGAAACTCGCTGAAGTCCTCAGCGAACTCGGTCTGCGCCGCGCATTAGTCGTCCACGGACGCGACGGCCTCGACGAGATTACGATCACCGGACCCACCAAGATCGCCGAGGTGCGCGACGGCAAGCTGCGCAGCTACGAGGTCACTCCCGAAGAGTTCGGCCTGAAGGCAGCCCCCCTCGCGGAAATCGCCGGAGGTGACGACGCGCCCGCCAACGCCGCTATCATTCATGCTGTGCTCGACGGGGAACGTTCCGCCCGCCGCGATGTTGTGGTGCTGAACGCCGCCGCCGCGCTGGTCGCTGCCGGACAAGCCGACCACATCGGCCAGGCGGTGCCGCTGGCTGCTTACGCTATCGATTGCGGCCACGCACGCCAGCGCCTGCAACTGCTGGTAGAATTCACCAACCGCACGTCATAGCAGTCAAATTCTCAGCATTGCAAGGAGTCGACGCATGAAGCTCGCCCCCCTACTTATTCTGTTGGGAAGCACCGTTATGTTCGCGGGCGCCCTGCTCCACATCGTGGGTGGATCGGTGGGCGTCTTTCCAGCACTGGCGAAAGCCGGATTGGATCCGCTCGTCGCGGGTGCCATCAAGTGCGTCTGGCTGGTTGTTTCCGCCCACGGAATTCTTCTCGCGCCCGCACTTGTTTGGATCAGCCGCCAGGGGACGCGTTCGCTGCTTCGCTACCTGGCCCTCATTCCCGCAGTCGATGCCGTGCTGATGTATTGTTTCGTGGGCTTCTTCGCCGGCTTCTACATCGTCTCGGCCTCTGCGATCTTGCTTCTCGCCGGGGCATGGCTGTTGCCCCGCAGCGAAGCTTCCGCAGCCTGATCAGCAAAAAAGCAGCGCATCTTGCGATGCGCTGCCCTTGCGAGTCAACCTGGCGTTCCGCCTACTTGGCGGTGGTGTTCACCACCGGAATGACGGCGGCCAACTGCAAATTGATCAGCAGATCGATCCGGTGATCGATCTGGTACCACAACGCAGTCTTCTTGGCTGAGATGACCTTCTCGAAGACCGGAACATACTTCATACGCAGAGCTAGGAGCTGCTGGTCGACGGCGGTCGACCTCTTCATGTAATCCTGCGCCTGCGCCTCAGTCATGGTGTCGTAGTTCGCGGCATAGTCTTTGATCAGCGCCCAGCGATCGTCGTTGGGTTTGATGGCTTCCTGTCTGTACTGGTCAAAGATCGGCCAGAATTTGGTGGCCTCGTCGGCGGTGAGGGTCATGTTCTGCGCGGTGATCTCTTTCCTTTGCGCGCGAATGTCGGCCCGGAGCATCTCGATGTCCTGGTCGGTCACCGAGTGCGGCTGTGCGCTTGCGCCAGGCACGCTTTGCCCGGCGGCCTGGGCAAACATCGATACGCTGGACAGCAGCAACGCGCCGGCCACAATTAGAACTGCAACGATACTTTTCTTCTGCATTCTCTCTCCTTGGAACGAATTGGTCGCACGTGTCCGTGCGCTGGGTTAATTGCTGAGTCCTGCCTTCGTGATGCGCAAGCCGCCGGCCAAATGCTGCGAGTCGGTCGTCCGCGCTTCCATCCCCTACACCCGGCCCGGGCACATGTCTGGTGTAGTGGCGCAAGTCAAAAGTCGAATCGAGGGGATTGGAATTGCCCTGCCATTATAGCGAAACGCGACCCCCATCTCGCGCGTCGGGCCCGCAGCAGCATCACCCCAACACCAGCTTACGGTGGCGGCTTCACCAGCCACCAGTAGTCACCAGCAACCAATATAACCAGTTACCAGGTTCTTGGCCTGTCTTGGGCTTCGCTAATTGCTAACCGCTTATTGCCAATTGCTCACTGCGGTTGCGTCTGATCAGGCGGAAATTGCCCTCCGGGCGTGAGCTGTTGATTTGGCTGCTGGTTTTGCTGCGGATTCTGTTGGCCGAAACCGCCCGGCTGCTGGCCCTGCCCGCCGGGCTGCTGCCCAAACGGACTCTGATTGCCCTGGTTCAACTGGCCGGCGGGAGTGCCTATTTGCGCTCCGCCATAAGTTTGGCCATTGAACGGCCCGCGCAACAATGTATTGCTCGCCGTATCCATCGCCGGGCTGTAGATGAAAACCCACTCATCGTAAGTTTTCTTCTTGTTATAAATCCGGATGGTCTTGTCCTTGTCCTTGCTGGCAACGCCCACGATGGCTCCGCCTCCGAAGGTCTGACCACCTACGCCGCTGTTTCCGAAGATGGAGTTGTTCGTGCCGGTCTGGCCCGTCGGATTCTGTCCCTGCGCTCCGCCTGCACCACTGCTCTGCCCGACTCCCGGCGCCAGCGTGAAGCCCGACTGCCCCGCCGCGCCTTGACCCGCCGCGCCAAACGAAGAAGTGCCAGTGCCCGTTTGCGCGCCGCCCGGCGACTGGTTCCCAAATCCTGCACCTGGCTGTTGCGGCGACAACTGTGCTCCCTGCGGTGCGGTGGCGCTCTGATCGCTGCCGGTCGCGGCGGCAGCGTTCGCGCCAGACGACGGCGAGGTCAGAGGGTTCGCAACCTGCAGTCCTCCCTGCCCTTGCAAGCCTGCCACCCCCTGAATCCCTGTCCCGACCCCGGCAATTGCCTGGATGTCGCCATAGTGCAGCAGCTTCCAATCGCCTTCCTTGGTCAGCGGGTCCTTGAACCGCCGCCGCAGAAAGCGGATCTGGTTAGTATTTTCCAGCTGCTCGAGATTGGCGGGATAGCGCCCGAACTTCTTGTAGTACTTCTTCACGGCGCGCGCATACTCGGTGCCGCGGTGGATCATCTCCTCTTCGCGATCGCGCTTCGCCTGCTGAATGAAACTCGGCGCCATTACCATGGCAACGATCACCATGATCGCCATCATGAACAGAATCGCCAGCAGCATCGCACCGCTGTCGCGCCGCCGACGGGTAGTGCTGGCCTTCAGGCCAGCGTTCACGCCGATCTTTTCGAGATTCTCCGCGCGGACTTCAGTCCGCGCGAACGTCGCGCCTCGAACCTCGGCTTCTCTTGCCGTCTCACTAGATCGAATGGATTCCGCCCGCTGCATACTGCTATCCCGCGACCAGCGGAAGCGTCTGCCGATTGTTGGTCAGCACGTCTTCTACTTCCACCGAGTTCGGGCCGATCTTGAGGATCCTGTAGCGCCGGTCAATGATCTGCCCCTCCTTGGCGATAAAGATGTCCTCGCCCTTGGACAGGAACACCTGTTTCGGACCGCTCTTATTGCCGCTGAACCCGTAAAACTTCAGCGGAATCGGCGGAGGAGGTGGCGGCACCGGCGGACCAGTATCGATCACTGGCTTGATTGTGGTAACAGGCGGCGGTTCCGGCTGGTTCTGGAAGATGTCGCGCCCCGAGCCTTTATACGTCACGTCTTCGCTCGACTTCAGCACATCCAGGCGCAGTGTGGGATCGAGCGACTGCGCCAGCAGTACATTCCCACCTTTGCGCGCACCCGTCTTGCCCGGTTTCTGCGAAGCTGCTGAAGTGCCAGCCACGGTGGCTGCGGCCGTCGCAGTGTCAGCGTCCTGGTTCGAGAACACCCAGTTGTAGAGCGCGAACGCCGCGACGATCACGAGCCCAGCGGCGATGGCGGTCTTCGTCTTGTTCTCGGTGCCGAGTTTCATGACGTAGCCGCTCCACTGCGCAAATAGGTTTCCACCTTGAGCTGCAGCCGCACATTACCCTGCTGCTCGCCAAGCGTCACGCCGTCGATCACAAAAAACAGCTTGTTGCGCTCCAGCGCGTTGATGAACTTCGCTTCCTGCAGGTAGCTGCCGGAGAGCGCAACCTCGATGTTCAGCTTGCGCAGCCCTTCCACCGGCGCATCCTTGTCGTCGTACTTCACGGCGGCGATCAGCACCCCGCTCTGCGCCGCCAGCTTGCCCAGCTCTTCCGACACCGAGGAGTACTGCGTGGGAAAGCGTTCCTTATAGAACGCGTCGATGTCCGTGGAAGCCTGTTTCAGCTTCCCATCCATACCGCGCGTGGGCAGCACTTCCTGGCGTTTGGCAGCCAGCTGCAATTGCAGGGCGTCAAGATCGCGCTGCCGCGCCTCGCGCGAACGTCCCGCCGGAGACAACAGGTATCCGATACACGCCAGGTCGAGCACGACCAGCCCGATCAGCACGGGCACCAGCGTTTTGCGGACTTCGCGAATGCTAGCCATCAGCGAGCGCCTCCCGAAGCTGCGGAAGACTTCTGCGCCATGCTCACGCCCACCGGCTTGACCGCCGACTTCGCCGGAACGCCTGTCTTCTTGTCTTTCTCTTCATCCCTGCCTGCCCCGGTGTCCGAATCTTCCGCGAATGGCACATACACCGCCGCAATCTCAAACTGAATGTTGCCGCCCATCGGCCCCGCTCCCTCGCCTACGGCGTTTTCCGCCTCTACCTGCGGAGTGCGGAAGTGCGGCGACTTCTCCATGCGCTTCACCAGCTCCACCGCTTTGTCGCGCGCAGGGGTCGTCACCACAACGTGCAGCACCAGCTGATTGTCGCGGTTGAACTCCGGCTTCATCGAAACCACGTGGATGTTCGGCGGCATCAGCTTTTCCATTTCCGTGAACACGCGCGTCCACGAGAGCGACTTGCGGACGAACAGCTGGTTCAGGAATTGCGACTGGTCGACGACTTCGCGGTTCTGCGGCTGGTTCAGAATGGCCTGCGCCTGCGCCTTCTCGGCATCAAGGCCCGCGATCTCCTGCTTCACAACCGCAATCTTCTGGTTGATGTCGCGAGTGTGCGACCGCTGATACAGGATGTATCCCAGCAGTCCCACGGTCAGCACCGCCAACGCGGCCACCACCATCCCCATCCGGCGGGTGTACTCCCGCGCAGCTTCGTATGGGTTAGACGCAAGATTGATGTTGATGCGCATCAGGACACCAGCGCTCCCGCTACTCCCGCCAGCGCCGCGCGCGCCACGTTGCCCGCGCCCACGCCCGCCATACTGCTGGAGATCAACTCCTCCAGGTGAATGTTGCTGGTCGCGCTGAACGCGGCCTGCATCGCTTGTGCCGATTGCACTCCCGTCACCAGCACCCGGTCCACCGAAATGCCGTAACGGTCTTCGAAGTACACCAGCGAGGTGTTGACGTCGTCCACCAGCGACTCCCCGGTCACAGCCGTTCCGCCATTTTCCAGTGCGCGATACAGCAGCAATTGGTTCTGGTCCACGATGGCGAAGGTGGTGGTGCCGGGCTCAACCTTGATGACCATGGTGGGACGCGATGCGTCCACCACGCCCAGCGCGGCGATCATCGAAGGCAGCACCGCGCCGGGATTGTAGCCCGCGTCGCGCACCACCGATTCGTACTCCTCCAGCACCGTTCTCGGTGTCACCGCTGCCACCACCCGAATGCCTTCGTCGGCAGGCTGGCGATCGAACGACACCGAAGACGTGTCCACATCGAACGGCAATGACTTCTTCAGCCGGAACCGCACCACCGCATCGGCGTCTTGCGGCTTTTCGGGCAAGGTGTCGAAGTCGAGCAGCAGAATGCGCGTGCTGGCGTCAGGGATGATCAGCGTAATATCACGCGAACGCCCTGCAACCGGAGCGAGCGAATCACGCAGCGCCGTCACCAGCGCATCATGCGAACTGACGTTGGCGTGCTGCAATCCGGGAGTAACCGTACCCGCGGGCAGGGCCTGCGAATGGACCGCTTCCAGCGCCTGCGCCGCTTCCGAGGCGCGCGCCGCCACCACGCGCTCAGCCGACACCTCGCACGCTACTCGCGGCCGCGGACTGTGGTTAGTCGCCATCTCTGCTATCGCGCTTCCTGTTGGTAATTAGTAATTAGTAAATGGCAATTAGTGATCGACAAATTCGCGCTTCAGTCTGCCACGCGGGTCGCGACCATGGCGAGCCGCGGTTCGCCCATCGCCAATATTACTAATTACGAATTACTAATTACCAGCGACCCAAAGCTAATTGCTAATCGCTAATTGCTTTCTACCGCGTCGTCTCAATAAACGTGACCTTATTAATCTCTTTCAACGTGGTTAATCCACGCTTCACTCTATCAATTGCCGACTCGCGAAGGAAATGCATTCCTTCCTCGCGCGCCGCTCGCCGGATTTCGCTGCTCGGCCGCTTCGCCAGAATCATCTCCCGCACGCTGTCGGTAAGTTCCAGCAACTCGTGGATGGCGGTACGTCCGCGGAATCCCGTACCCGAACACTCAATGCAGCCTTCGCCCTCGTAAAACGGCACGTTGCGCCATTCCTCGGGATCCATTCCGCTCGCCTCGAGCTCCTCGTCGGAATAGTGCACTTCTTTCTTGCAGAATTCGCAGATCAGGCGCACCAACCGCTGCGCCAGGATGCAGTTCAGCGCCGATACGAAGTTATAGGCCTCGACGCCCATGTTCAGGAAGCGCCCCAGCACATCGACCACATTATTGGCGTGGACCGTGGTGAACACCAGGTGTCCCGTCAGGGCCGAATTGATCGCAATCTGTGCCGTCTCGGTATCACGGATTTCGCCCACCATGATCTTGTCAGGATCGTGGCGCAAAATCGAGCGCAACCCGCGCGCAAACGTCAGTCCCTTCTTCTCGTTCACCGGAATCTGCGTGATCCCCGCGATCTGATATTCGACCGGGTCTTCAATGGTGATCAGCTTGTCTTCATCGCTCTTGATCTCGTTGAGCGCCGCGTAAAGCGTGGTGGTTTTGCCCGAGCCCGTCGGCCCGGTCACCAGCACCATCCCGTACGGCTCCTTGATGTAGCGGCGGAATTTGTGCAAATCCTCTTCGTTGAACCCCACAACGTCGAGCGTCAGCTTGTGAAACTTTTCGCTCATCGACTCCTTGTCGAGCACGCGCAGCACCGCGTCTTCGCCGTGAATCGACGGCATGATCGACACGCGGAAGTCGATGGAACGCCCGTTGTAGCGCACTCGGAAGCGGCCGTCCTGCGGTACGCGCCGCTCGGAAATGTCGAGTTCACTCATCACCTTGATGCGCGAAATGATGGTCGAGTGGTGTTCCTTCGCAATCGGCGGCATGGCCTGCTGCAGCACGCCGTCGATGCGGTACTTGATGACCACCGAATCGTCACGCGTCTCGATGTGAATGTCGCTGGCCCGCCGCTGCAGGGCGGTAAAGATCATCGTGTCCACCAGCTTGATGATGGGGCTGATGTCGCTTTCCGCCGTCAGCTTCTCAATCGAGATGGTCTCGTCTGCGTTCTCGTCTTCGTGGATCACGTCGAGCGCGAAGTCCTCGCCCGCTTCCTCCAGTACGCGCTGCGACTGTTCCGTCTTCTTCAGAACGTCATTGATCTGCGTCAGGGTCGCGACCTTGATGACGATGCGCCGCCCCAGGTTCAGGCTGATCTCGTCGATCATCATCAGCTGGCTGGGATCGGCAATCGCGATCACCAGGCGGCCCTCCTGCGTCTCCTGCAGCGGCACGAAGTTGTAGCGGAACATCAGGTCCACTTTGATCTTGCGAAACAGCTCATGCTGGATGTGGAAGTTCTTCAGGTCCACGTACTCGCAGCGATAGCGGCGCGCCAGGTCATGCGCCTGCGTCAGCTCGTCCTCAACGGACATCGTGCTGCCATTACCGCCATTCACGAAAATCGATTTCTTATCAGCCATTCACCAACTGCCTTTCGAACCCAAACTGCCCCGTCTTGCTTTCGCTAGCCACTAGCCACTAACCACTCGCCACTTTCTTAATGTATCCCTCCCGCCCCCAAACTGAAGATCGGCAAATACAGCGAAATCAGCACAAACGCTACCACCACGCCCATCACGATCAGGATCAGCGGCTCGATCAGCGCCATGGCCGTGGCCAGCGCGTTTGTCACATCCTCTTCATAGAATTCCGCCACCGAGTTCAGCATCGCCGGCAACGCGCCCGTGGACTCGCCGACCTCGATCATCTCCACCGACATCTCCGGAAACACAGTGGCAGTCTCCAGGCTGCGCGCCAGCGGCTGGCCTTCGCGCACCATACGCGTGGCGTCGCTGACCCCGTGCGCGATCAGGCGGCTTTGCATCGACTCACCGGCCGTCTCCAGCGCCGGAACCAGCGACAATCCGCCTGACAGCAGCGTCGAAAGCATGCGCGAGAACACCGCCACCTGGTATTTCAACCAGATGCTTCCCAGCAACGGAACCTTCAACCGGATGCGGTCCATCTGCGTCGCCCCGGAGTCGCTCTTCATCCAGCGCCACAGCAAAAATCCCGCAATCACCACCGCCACCACGACGTACGGAGCGTAGCGCTGCGCATTGCTGCCAATGGCCAGCATGATCATAGTCATGGGCGGCAGCTCCGCGCCAAGCTGGTTGTACAAGTTGGCGAATTGTGGCACCACGTAGGTGATGAGAAACGTCAGCATCACCACCAGCATCGCCACCAGTAGCACGGGATACACTAGCGATGACACCAGCTTCTTGCGAAACGTCACCGCCAGTCGCTGAAACGCGATGTAGCGTCCCAGCACCTCTTCCAGGTTGCCAGACTTCTCGCCCGCCAGGAGCGTAGTCGTGTAAACCTTGGGAAAGACCTTTTGTTCCGCGAACGCGTCCGAAAGCAGTTCCCCGCCACGCACCCGGTCGCGCACGTTTTGCAGCACGCTGCGGAAAAACGGGTTGCGCTGCCGCTTCATCAGCAGCTCCAGCGACTGAATGATCGGCAGGCCCGCGTGAATCAGCGTCACGAACTGCTGATTGAAGATGACAAACTGGTCTTGCTTGACTTTGCGGCGGCGCGGCAACCGCACTTCCGACGACAGCAGGCCTTTGGGCTTGACCGAGTAGATCAGGAACCCCTGCTGCGAGAAGCGCTCGCGCACCTCGCCTTCCGAGTTCCCCAGCTCAACTTGTTCCAGGACATGGCCTCGTTCGTCGGCCATCCGGATCGTGTACTCGGCCATGAAAGTAACTGATTCCTTTGGGTATCTGGCCCTAGTTTAGCAGTTGCAGGTGGTTAGTCAGTATGCGAAAACTCGCTAGGCCCTTCGGGCTACTGGCAACTGACTATGGACGACCAACTCTTTGCCTATCCACTATCCACGAGACACCAGCCACTATTCCGTCAACTCCGTCCCCTGCACCACTTCCACTCCCGGAGGCGGCACGAAGTGAAACCGCTGGTCAGGTACTTGGACGTTCTCCTTCTGCTGAAGAAAGCGAAATTCGGTCAGTGACCCATCCAGCTGATCGATGACAATTCTGCGAATCAGGCCATCGGGAGTCACCTCGAGCAGCGTATTGGCAACACGGTCGGCCAGGCTCTTCGGAATCCCCTGCAGCACAATGTCACCGTCATACAGCGGCTTCTGCTCGCTGGCGAGGCTCAGCCCCACGAATTCTTTCTCCAGCTTGGTCTTGCCCAGCATGTAGCGCAGCGGCGAACGCAGGTCATCCAGTTGCTTCACCGGAGCGCGCCGCACCTGCCGCTCGCCCGGCACATAAAACCACGCCGTCGTTCCATCCGTAAGAAACATCTTCGGACGCGGCTGCTCGTAGTCCCAGCGCATCCGTCCAGGCTTCTTCAGCGTCAGCGTGCCACTCTCCGTGCGCGTCAACCCTGCGCCGGAATACGTTTCAGCAAACTGCGCTTCCAAGGTCTGCATGTGGTTGTAGCGCTGATCGACCTTGTCCGCAATGGCGTGCACGTCGGACTGGGCGGAGAGAGAGCAACTCAGAAATCCGACAACTATGAGCGCTGCAGAAGCGCGAATCGACGGAAACGACATGCTGTTTTGATTTTAATGGATTTGTTTTATGCAGGTATGCCTGAGTCGGATAGGGGCCCCAAAATGTATTATAATTTCTCCGGATAGCGAAATCGCTGGGGGTCACGCCAGCGATGGACGCGGTCCCGACCGGCCCACATATCGGCGGTTCGGGAACTGCTCTTATAAACCCTGCCTGCGCTCTACCTCGCCAATTTTTCTGAGACTGTGCCCGGAGAGCCGCTATGTATCCGCCCTCTATTGCCGACTTGATCGAACTGCTCCAAGCAACGCTTAAGCACTCGGAACAAGACCAGGACGACCTCAGCCCCGAGAATCTGTCGTTTCTTGAATTGAAGCGCTCCATTGTGTGTGTCCTCGCCGAACTGGAGCTCACGAGGTTAAAGAACGCCGCTTAGCGATGCTGCTTTAGGACATTATCTGACCTCGCACCTCACATAAAAGACTTGTGACTCAGGGTATAATCCACCGCATCTATGCCACTGGTCGCGGGCACCCGGCTCGATTCCTACGAAATCATCGCGCCACTAGGCGCCGGTGGAATGGGCGAAGTCTATCGGGCCCGAGACGGCACGCTGAAGCGCGAGGTGGCGATCAAGGTTCTCCCTGAGTACTGGTCGCGCGATCCCGAGCGTCTTCGCCGTTTTGAGCAGGAAGCTCGGGCCACCGCCGCCCTGAATCATCCCAACATCGTCTCGATTTTCCACGTCGGCCAGTGCGACGGCTCGCCCTACATCGTCACCGAGTTGCTGCAGGGCGAAACCCTCCGCGATCGCCTTCGCAAAGGTCCCATGCGCCTTCGCGAGGTGCTGGACCATGGCGTCGAACTGGCCCGCGGACTCGCCGCCGCTCACGATGCGGGAATCGTCCATCGCGATCTCAAGCCCGACAACATCTTCGTCACGAAAGATGGCCGCCTCAAGATCCTCGACTTCGGACTGGCCAAGCTCGATCCAGCCAAAGCGGCAAGTTCGGACGGGGAAACCGTCACCGTTCAGCCTCAATCCCATCCCGGACACGTAGTTGGCACGGTTGGCTACATGTCGCCCGAGCAAGTGCGGGGACAAGCCGCCGACGCGCGCAGCGACATCTTTGCCGTCGGCGTGATTCTGTACGAGATGTTGACCGGCAAACCCGCTTTCCGAAAGTCGACATCGGCGGATACCATGAGTGCGATCCTGAACGAAGATCCGCCAGCCGTTTCGCAAATCGCGCCGACCGTTCCTCCTGGGTTGCAGAGGATTGTGAACCGCTGCTTGGCCAAGAACCCGGCCCAGCGACTTCAGCATGCTTCCGATCTGGAGTTCGCCCTGGAAGCCTTGTCGGACTCGAGCGGTTCCACCGTCTCAGGTGTTCACGAAGCCCTGCCCGACAAGAAATGGATCTGGCTCGCAGCAGCGCCGGTCGCGATCGCTGTCGCCGCAGCTCTCGTACTGTGGTGGCGTCAACCACCAGCGGCTCCCGTCGTCGAAGGCGTCACCCAACTCACGGATGACGGCGAGCCTAAGTGGATCTACGACAATCTGCTGACTGACGGCTCGCGCGTTTACTTCAACGAGGGTACGAACTTTAGTCTTAAGATTGCTCAAGTCGCCGTCATCGGCGGACCCACGGCCATTCTTCCCGTTAGGCTTGAGGCGCCAATCATCGTCGGTCTGAGCCAGGAAGGGGCATCTCTGCTGGCTTTAGCCGGACCATTCACCGGGCCTGGTTTGCTTCCTTTGCGAACGATACCGTTACCTACAGGAGAAGTCCGGCGCCTCGGAGATATCCAGGCTCTCGATGCCAGCTTTGCGCCAGAAGGGCGCATCCTCTTCTCTCGCGACAAGGTTCTCTACCTTGCCGACATGGATGGCGCAAATCCTCGCAAACTGCTCAGTGTGGATGGGGAGATTTGGGGGCCCAATATTTCTCCAGACAACAAGCTCATGGTTTTCACGGTTGCTGGATCGGCTCGATACACTTCCATTGTGGTCTCCAACCCAGACGGTTCAGGCCAGCGCGCCATCGTGGACTTCAGCGAACGGCGGGGCGTGTGCTGCGCCCGATGGACCCCGGACAGCAGGTACATTGTCTTTGAGGATCGCACCCAAGGCCGGGTGGATCTTTGGGCGGCACAAGTGCAGGCTGGGTTTCTGCAACGCGCGCACCCGCCGGTTGAACTCACCAACGGACCTCTGTCCTACGCGGGCCCCAAACCAAGCAGCGACGGGAAACAGATCTTCGCCATTGGCACCAAGCGACGCGGTGAACTCGTCCGTTATGACATGTCTTCGAAGCAGTTCGTTCCTATACTCTCCGGCATCTCGGCTTTCAATCCCACCTTCTCCAGTGACGGGAAGTGGGTCGCCTACGCCTCCTACCCGGACCACACCTTGTGGCGCAGTCGCACCGACGGAACGGATCGTTTGCAACTCACTGATCCCCCCGCGAGGGTGTCCTTCCCATTCGTTTCTCCGGATGGAAAGCAGGTCACGTACAGCAACAACCGCATGGGAGAGATCAATGTGATCAGCATGGATGGAGGGCCGCCGCGCAGAATTGCAGAGAAGCAGTCATGGGCTGCCAGCTGGTCTCCGGACGGGAACCGGGTAGTTTTCGCCAATTACACTGACTATCCTCATAACATTAAGTTCGAGATTTACGATCTGCGTACGGGAAACCGTTCCTTCGTGCCCGAAGCTGATGGACTCACCGGCGTGCAGTGGGTTGCGCAGGACCTGTTGGTCGCCGCATCCAACGACCGTACCAAGCTTGTGGTCTTCGATCTCAAGACGCAGAAATGGTCGGACTTGGTGCCGGGTCCGATACCGGGAGGTGTCTCGAACTGGGCCCATGCGCCGGATTTCAAGTACGTGTACTACAGCACCGGCGGCGCTGATCCGCAGGCTCTGCGTGTGCGGCTCGCCGATCACAAGATCGAAACCATCGCCAGCTTGAAAGACCTGCCCCGCGCAACCGGCCCCGACGGCAACACGCAAATCAGTGTCTCTGCCGACGACTCCGCGGTCTTCACCCGCGACATCGGCACGCAGGAAATTTACGCGCTCACCGTGAAGTGGCCGTAATCAGTTTCCCCGCAGCGCTTCCACCGGATCCACTTCTGTTGCCCGTCGCGCCGGAAGATAGCTCGCCAGCAGCGCAATCCCCAGAAATACCAGCGGCGCGAGAACGAATGTCCACCCGTCGCGCGTTCCTACGTTGTAAAGCAGGCTCGACATCAACTTGCTCGCGATAAGCGCGGCCAGCAGGCCAATGACGATTCCCGAGATAACCAGCGCCATTCCCTGTCTCAGCACCATCCGCACGATGTCCCTGCGCTCCGCCCCCAGCGCTAGCCGGATCCCCAACTCAACTCTGCGCTCCGCCACGAAATACGCCAGCACGCCATAAATTCCAATCACCGCCAGCGCCAGCGCGGCCGCCGAAAAGAAACTCAGCAACATCATGGTGAACCGTGGCTGCGCGCGCGATTTGTCCATCAACTCATCCACCGTCTGAATGCCCGTGACCGGCTGGTCCGGATCCACCGCCGAAATCTGCGTCCGCACCGCCGACGATATGCTCAGAGGCGGAACCGTCGTGCGTACCAGCAGGTTCATGTTGCCCCACGGCAGTTGCGGAAAAGCCACGTAAACCTGCGCCTGAGTGTCTTGCGCCAGTCCCTTGTTCTTCACATCCGCCGCGACTCCGACCACCTCCGCCGCATCCGGCCAGCGTCCCACCACAACATGTTTGCCAATGGCATTCTGGTTCGGCCAGAAGCGCCGCACCAACGTTTCGTTCACGATGACGACCTTCGGCGACTGCGCATTATCGGCATCCGTAAACTCACGGCCACCACGCAATGGCACGCGCATGGTCTGAAACCACTGCGGGCTGATGGCCTCGATATCAAGAAACGGCCGCTGCGACAGCGGCACATTCGGCTGCCCTTCCGGCAACATGGGTGTGATCCGCTTCCAAGTGAGCGGCAACGTCGCTGATACGGCCGCGTCGCGCACGCCGGGCAGTGCTTGCACGCGTCGTAGCAACTCGTCAAAGAAAGCGATCTGCCGTTCCGGTTTCGCATACTTCACCGTAGGCAGCGACACGTTCATCGCCAGCACATTGTTCGCCTCAAATCCGGGTTCGACCTGAAGCAACTTCCCGAAACTGCGCAGCAGCAATCCCGCACCGATCAGCAGCAGCAACGACAGCGCCACCTGCCCAATCACGAGCAGGCTCTTCATCCGGACGCGTCCGTGCCCGGCCGAACTGCCCCGCCCTTCATCGCGCAGTGTCGATTGCAGGTCAGTTCGCGAGAGCTGTAATGCAGGCACCCTCCCAAAAACGATTCCCGTCACTAGTGAAATTCCCACCGTAAACAGCAGCACCCGCAGGTCGATACCCACCGGAATTCCCTGCGGCAGTTGCCCTGCTCCCCATCGAGTCAGCGCCCGAGTCGCCAGCCAGCTCAGCCCAATTCCCAGCACGCCGGCGACTGCCGCCACCAGCAGGCTCTCTGTAAGCAGTTGCTGCACGACGCTGCCGCGGCTCGCACCTAACGCGGTACGCACGGCAATCTCCCGACGCCGCGCCAGCCCTCGCGACAGCAACAGGCTCGTCACGTTGGCACAGGCAATCAGCAGCACCACCGCAACCGCCGCCGAGAGCATCAGCACTTTCCCCCGGACGTCGGCTACCACCTGCTCACGCAGCGGATCGACCGTCATCACCACGCTCGGATCGGCATCCGGCATGTTGGGGTTCTGCTCGCGATATTGCTGATTCAGCACCGCCAGCTCCGCTTCCTCGCTCGCCAGCGTTGCTCCCGGACGCATTCGCGCCAGCAAGCCCAGGTAGCCGACTCCCATGCGCAGTCGCTGTGTGCTCATCAGCGTGTATTCGAAATATCGCGGCGACCAGATGTCAGCTTCACCGACAAACGGAAATTGCAGATTCGCGGGCAGTACCCCGACAACGGTATGCGGCGTGGTGTCGAGCGTCACGGTCTGCCCGACGATGTTCGGGTCACCGTTGAAGCGGCTGCGCCACAGCGATTCGCTCAGCATGACCACCGGCTTGCCTTCCGGCCGCCCTTCGTCTTCGGTAAATGTCCGTCCTAGCTGCGGCTGCACTCCGAGTAGCGAGAAGAAGCTCGCTGAGACCCGTGCGATCGGCACCTGCAGCGGTTCTCCGCGTCCGGTGAGATTGAAGTTGTCAGTCGTGAACGCCGCCACACCTTCAAACGACTGGTTGCGGTCGCGCAGCATTTCGTAGCGCAGCAGCGTTCCCCCGAACTCTTTGTTCTGGTCTTTCGCGCTGACACTCACCAGCCGCTCCGCTTCGCGATACGGAAACGGCCGCAATAGCAGGGCGTTAGTAACCGTAAAGATCGCCGTGTTGGCACCAATCCCCAGCGCAAGTGTCAAGATCGCCGCAATCGTGAACGCGGGATTCTTGCGTAACACCCGCGCACCAAAACCAATGTCTCGAAGCAGAGACTGCATGATGCGCAATTATAGGTTTCCGGCCGAGCTTATCGACAGGCAGCTTGACTCACTGAGGAATCGATATGACTCAGGGTATAATCCGCTTCACATATGCCACTAGTCGCGGGCTCTCGTCTGGATTCCTACGAGATTATTGCGCCGCTGGGTGCGGGCGGAATGGGCGAAGTCTATCGTGCCCGCGACGCCACCCTCAAACGCGACGTCGCGATCAAGGTACTTCCCGAATTCTGGTCGCGCGACCCCGAACGTCTCCGCCGCTTTGAGCAGGAAGCTCAGGCCACCGCCGCTCTGAACCATCCCAACATCGTTTCGATCTTTCACGTCGGCCAGTACGACGGCTCGCCCTACATCGTCACCGAGTTGCTGCAAGGCGAGACCCTCCGCGATCGCCTTTGTAAGGGCCCGATGCGGCTGCGCGAAGTGCTGGACTGCGGCGTGGAACTGGCCCGTGGACTGGCGGCCGCTCACGACACCGGTATCGTCCACCGCGACCTCAAGCCCGATAACATCTGGCTGACGAAAGATGGGCGGCTCAAGATCCTCGACTTCGGACTCGCCAAGCTCGATCCGACCAAGTCCGCCACTCCCGACGGCGCAACCGTTACTCTCCAGCCTCAGACCAGTCCGGGGAACGTGCTAGGCACAGTCGGCTACATGTCGCCCGAGCAGGTGCGCGGAGAGGCCGCCGACGCCCGCACCGATATCTTCGCAGCCGGCGCGGTCCTCTACGAGATGCCGACCGGCAAACCCGCTTTCCGCAAGGCAACCTCGGCCGAAACCATGACCGCGATCCTGAACGAAGACCCGCCGGCATTGTCGCAGATTGCGCCCAGCGTGCCTCCCGGGTTGCAGAGATTGGTGAACCGCTGCCTCTCGAAGAACCCGGAGCAACGCTTCCAGCATGCCTCCGATCTGGGGTTCGCGCTGGAGGCGCTCTCTGAGAGTGGCAGCACGGTAGCTCAACCCGTACAAGAACGAAGAGCCTCGAACAAAAGGCGGATTGGGGTTGCGTTGGGCGCCTTCGCTGCCGCACTGATAGCGGGGTTTGTCATCTGGTGGACGCGTCCGCCAGCGGAGCCGGTGGTAGAGGCGATCACCCAGATTACGGATGACGGGCGGCCCAAGGGTACATTCAACAGCCTGCAAACCGATGGTTCCAGGCTGTACTTCAATGAAGGCAGACGAGGGGACTTGAAGATTGCGCAGGTCGCGGTCAGCGGCGGTCCAGTTTCGACCATTCCGACGCCGCTGATTGATGCGCAGCCCGGTGGAGTCGCCCCGGATGGGAGTTTCCTGGCGGTCTTGCAAGGCGGAGCGGCGCCGCCGGGTCACCCGATTTGGAAGGTTCCGCTGCCTACGGGAGAGCCGATACGGCTGAGCAACTTCAAAGGGCAGGATGTGAGCGTCACGCCTGACGGACAAATCCTCGTTAGCGATGAAGGCGACCTGTACATCGCCAATAGCGACGGTGGGAACGTGCGCAAGCTAATCAGCGGGATGGATGGATGGGTGGGAAATCCCGCCGTTTCTCCGGATGGTAAACAGGTCGCGTTTTCCTTTTATTCTCACGCCGGAGGGGTCGCCATCTACTTGGCCAAAAGCGACGGGTCGGCGATTCATGAAATAGCGACCCACCCAGACGGCTTCTGCTGCCCGGCGTGGACGCCAGACAGCCACTACCTCTTGTTCGAAACCCGGGCGAAGGTCATGCAGGACCTTTGGTACCTCCCGATTCAGAGAAGCCGGTGGCAGCGTCCCGTCGAGCCGAGAAAGCTCGCAGCTCTCCCGCTCTCCCTGCATAACGCCACGCCCAATCCACGCGACCCGAAGACAGTCTTTGCACTCGGTACAAAAGAACGCGGCGAACTTGTCCGTTATGACGAAAAGACAAAACAGTTCTTGCCATTTATGGGAGGGATATCGGCCGAAGACGTGGTCTTCTCGAGAGACGGTAAGTGGGTAGCATACCGATCGTTTCCAGATGGAATCCTGTGGCGGAGCCGGGTTGACGGTTCGGATCGGTTGCAACTGTCGTACGCTCGTGTGGGCGAGAGCATTAGCTTTACGCCCTACGGAAACAGCGTGACTTATGACGCCAACGGAACCATCGATACGGTGAGTGTCGACGGCGGCGACCCAAAGGTGATCGTCAAGGACCGAGGGGCATTCCTGGCGGATTGGTCACCCGACGGACGCAAACTGGTGTACTCCGGCGGCGGGGGAATCACCGTTGTTGACCAGCCGAGTGGCAAGCGGACAGTTGTCGAATCGGCGGGCGGGAACTGGGGATTCCGCTGGATCGGCGAGGACCATCTCGTGGCTGCGTCCGGCCTTCGGTCAAAGTTCACGCTCTTTAACCTTAAGAC
>Ga0070765_100000369_pt1 | contig 26921 bp, 19 predicted proteins | sample HubBroMetageWFT5_FD_71516 | JGI IMG/M metagenome (GOLD analysis project Ga0070765, IMG submission 71516) | Warmed and freeze-thawed soil microbial communities from the Hubbard Brook experimental Forest, New Hampshire - Hubbard Brook CCASE Soil... | ecosystem: Environmental > Terrestrial > Soil... | reverse complement strand
ATCAAGCCTGCTTATGCGGCCATGAACATCATCGAAAAGTCTTTGACGCGATACAAGGCGATGCGCGAGGAACTTCGCGCGCAATCCCACTATTGAGGAAACGACACTGCACCCCTGGCTAAAGTGGAGCGTGATTGCGTTTGCGGTGCTGGTGGTGGCCGCATTTGTTGGCTTGAGCTTGATGGCCGGCAGCCCGAAGGACGCGTACTACATGGTGCGGTACGCACTGCCGTACATGCATACGGGAAAGCTGAAGGTTGGGGATGAAGCGCCGGATGCGCGGCTAGTGGCGTTGGATGGCACGACGCGGTTTCATATCCGGGAACGAACGAATGGCCGGCCGCTGGTGCTGGTGTTCGGGAGCTTTACTTGACCGCCGTTTCGTCGCCAGGTTGGCGACGTCGCGCAAATCTACAACGACTATAAGGATCATGCGGACTTCCTGACGATTTATGTACGCGAGGCGCACCCGACAGATGAGTGGCAGATGAAATCGAATTTGAAGGACAAGGATGATGTTTGCTATGCGCAGCCGAAGACTTTGGAGCAGCGGCTGGCGATCGCCAATGATTTTACGAAACGCTTCAAATATGACGTGCCATTTGGCATCGATGAGATGAATAATGCGGCGAATGATGCGTATGCCGCTTGGCCGGAGCGGTTGTACGTTCTGGATGAGAACGGGCGAATTTCGTATAAGGGTGGAAACGGGCCATTTAAATATGATCCGAAGGAAGTTCGCGCGTGGCTGGCGCAGCGATACGGCGAAGTGAAACATCCAGAGGCCACGCCTGCACCCGCACCTGCAGCGGCTTCGGAAAAGAAAAGCTAGAAGTAGAAATTAGCCGTGAATCATTTCTCACGCAAGCCGGGTAAATCCACGAATAAGGCGAAAAAGACGGTCGGGCTGGCGCGAGCGCTGTCGAAATTGGGACATTGTTCGCGATCGCAGGCGTTTGCATTGATACGCGCGGGGAAAGTGCGGCTGAATGGGGCGCGTCCGCGCGATCCGGAGACTCCCGTGCGGATGGGTGTGGACCGGATCGAGATTGAAGGAGCAGAAGTTCGAGCGGCGGAGAAAATTTATTTGATGATGAACAAGCCGCGCGGGCTGGTAACTACTGTGGCTGATGAGAAGGGGCGCGAGACGGTGTATTCGCTTTTGCCGAAGGATTTGGCCTGGATTGCGCCGGTGGGACGGCTGGATAAAGCGAGTGAGGGTTTGCTGCTGTTTACGAATGATTCGGAGTGGGCAGCGCGGATTACCGATCCTGCTTCGCATTTGGATAAAACCTACCATGTGCAGATCGATCGGGTTGCGGACGAGGAGTTGTTGAATCGGTTGAGGAGTGGCGTGAGCGTTGGCGATGGCGAGCGGCTTGGGGCGAAAAGCGTGCGGATTTTGCGGAGTGGGGGGAAGACTTCGTGGCTGGAGATTGTTTTGGATGACGGAAAAAACCGGCAGATTCGGCGGATGTTGGAGGCGAATGGAGTTGCGGTGTTGCGATTGGTGAGAGTGGCGATTGGGGTGGTGGAGTTGGGGACGTTGGCGAAAGGGGAGCAGCGGGTGTTGACGTTGGAGGAGAGGGAGAGTTTGGGCTGAGGGGTATTGGGAGAACCCAAGAGCACAAGCAAGAATCATCTCGCTAACTGCGCGAGATAAAGAAGAGTTGGCTGTGCCACCCGGGCCGCGAAGATTTCGGCCACAACGCGCGTCGGTCGGCGCGCATTCATTGAGCGGACCGCCTCGGAAGGCGGTCCCTACAAAGGCAAGAGAATTTCGGCGAGTGCATTTGATCTTGCGGACATGGGACGCAGCAGTGCTGCGCCCCTACGGCAGATGGGTTACACCATTGAGCAGGCGAGATTATTTTGATGCGTCTTGTTCGCTACTGCCGTTTAGGGGGGAATCTTTGGGGATGGGTTCGTTCCAGATGTAGAAGTTGAACCAATCGAGATTGGATTGTTGGAGGGCTCGCAGGGATTTTGGTTTGTTGATGCCGTGTCCGAAGCCGGTATAGAGGACGAGTCGCGAGGGGACACCCTGGTCTTGTAAGCCGCGATAGAGTTCGAAACTGTCGGGAACCGGAACGCGCTGGTCGTTACTTCCCTGCTGAATGAGCGTTGGCGTTTTTGCTTTTTTGATGGTGGTGATGGGAGAAGTTTTTGCGTAAATCTCCGGGTCGTCCCACGGCGTGGCGTGGAGATACTGCCGGGTGAACGGCGTGATGTCCGTGTTCACGTAGTAGGTCATCCAGTTGCTGATCCCGGCGCCGACGGAGATGGCTTTGAAGCGATCCGTGTGGGTGGTCAAGAATGCAGAGATGTAGCCTCCCTGCGACCATCCCATCGAACCCATACGGGTTGAATCGACAATTCCCTTCCCGATTAAATAATCAACGCCGCTCATGACGTCCCACATATCGCCGACACCGAGATTGCGAACGTTCAGCGCACGAAAGACGGAGCCGTAGCCGGCGCTGCCGCGATAATTCGGCTCGAGGACCAGCGCACCTTTGGAAAGGAAGGTTTGGATGGGGTAGGCGTATTCGCCGGGCGAGAGCGTGGGCTCTGACGTGCCCGTGGGGCCGCCGTGGATCATAACGAACAGCGGATACTTTCGCGCGGGGTCGTAGTCTGCCGGTTTGTGGAGAACGCCTTCGATGATTGTGCCGTCCTGGCTTTTCCAGGAAATCACGTCGACGGTGCCGAGCTTCCAATCTCTTACTTGCGCGGTCATATCGGTCAGTTTTCGCGGGGCGAAGGGGGCGACGCGGGAGATATAAATCTCCGTCATGTGCGTGGCGTCCTCGGTCATGAAGGCGAAGGTCTTGAAATCCGCGGTGGCGGAAGCGTCTTCGACGAGCAAGGAGTCTGGGGAGGTGATGCGCCTAATTTCGCGAGTTTGCGGATCCACGCGATAGATATGCGCACTGGTTTTTTGTTGCGCACCGAAATAAATCCCATCGGGACCCCAATCGGCGAGATCGGGATCTTCGTCGAACGCAGCGGTGAGGTCGCGGACGTCCGCTGGAGTGGTGGCCGGTTTGCTGAGCACAGCCGAGAGATCAACCATGGCGATATGTTCGTTCGCATAATAGTAGTAAGGCTGCGCGAGAGCGGTGGCGAAGGCGAGTTGCTTGCCGTCGGGAGAAAAAATGGGATTGGTGTCGGGTCCGGGGAGGGCAACGATTTTCGTTACCGAATTGTTGTTGGAGAGGTCGAGGAGATAGATGTCGCGTTCGCCGCCGGAGGAGAGGTTTGGATTCGGTGCAGCGCTGAAGGCGATTTTCGTGGAATCCGGCGACCAGGAGAAGTTGTGGACGTTGAGAGAGAGATCGGTGATTAAGCGCTTGGCATCCACGGGGAGGAATGTTTTTGTGGCCGCGGTTACGTCGACTTGCCAGAGTTGATTCTGGCGATAGTCTTTTTCGAAGACGCGGTAGTCGCTGTATTTTTCCTTGCGATCTTTGGACGCCTTGGTCTCCGGTGCGTTGGCGGCGTAAGCGATGAACTTGGAGTCTTTGGACCAGCGAAAGTTATCGATATCGGTTTCGGATTTGGTGAGCTGCCAGGCTTCGCCACCGGAAGGCGAGATGAGCCAGATTTGGCGATCGGCGGGCTTGCCGGGAGCTTCGGCGTCTTTCTTGTCTTTGCCTTCTTCTGTTTTCTTTTTGTCTTTGTCTTTTTCTTTGTCGTCAGCGGAAAGCGGTTCGATGGCCACCGATTCGCGTTCAGTAATAAAGGCGATCCAGTTGCCGTCCGGGGACCAAGTGGCGTCATCGGCGGATTTCTTTCCGCGGGTTAGCTGAAAACTTTTTCCGGTGGAAACGTCGACCAACCAGAGTTGATAAACAAACGCGTTGTCCTTCCAGTTGGTTTCGCGCTGGGTGTAGACAACGTAGCGGCCGTCCGGTGAAATTCTGGGCGAAAACACGAGATGCAGGCTGAGAGCCTCATCCAAAGTTTGCGTGTGTGTGGATTGGGCGCGAACGGGATTGGGCTGTGTACCTATGGCAATGAGAATGGCACCGAGCGAGAGAATCCACTTTTTCACGCATTCCTCCGGAGTTTGGCCGATTTGCGAGCGGGCAGAGTTGTCCGCACAAATAACTACGCAAGACAGGGTACCGATGTTCCGCCGCTATCATAAACCATTTAGGTGAGTGGCTCGCGGCGCGGTCGGGGCGGCGATTGTGAGACTTGGGATGTGGCTGATACCATCGGGCCTCCGAACTGTACGGTGAGGTACTGTGCCTGCGGGATTTGTAGTTATTGGGAACGAGTTGAAGCGAAAGGCGAATTATCGTGCGTAATTCACTGTTTTTGTTTCGATTGTTTGGCGGCGCACTGTTGCTGGCAGCGTGTTTCGGGCCGGGAGAGGCACGCGGCCAGTCGGCGTCAACGAACAAGACCGCCGACGTGATGCACCAGATGAGCGATTCGTTTGAGACGCTGGTTAAACGAGTTTCGCCTGCCGTTGTAGAGGTGATGGTGACGGGCTACGGCTCTCCCGATGAAGAAGACGATGACAAAGCGCCCAGCACAGTGGGCCGCCAGCGGAGCCTGGGCTCTGGGGTAATCGTCGATCCGGAAGGCTACATTGTGACCAACTATCACGTGGTGAAGGGTGCAGACCGCGTGCGTGTGATTTTGACTCCACGGGGTAACCCAGAATCGCAACCCACGGCATTGTTGAAATCGCACGGGCAAAATCTTCCAGCGCGCGTTGTTGGCTTTAACAAATTGATCGATATCGCGGTGCTGAAGGTGGACGCCACGGGATTGCCAACTCTGCCGCTGGGGCGCTATGAACGCATTCAGAAAGGGCAGGTTGTTCTGGCATTCGGAAGTCCGGAAGGGCTGGAGAATTCAGTGTCGTTCGGCTTGGTGAGTTCCGTTCTGCGGCAACCGGATCCGGATGACCCGATGGTGTATATCCAGACGGACGCGGCGATCAATCCGGGAAATAGTGGCGGGCCGCTGGTGGACGTGGATGGAAACGTGGTGGGCATCGACACGTTTATCTACACAAAATCCGGCGGCAACGAGGGGATTGGATTTGCGATTCCCAGCGGCATCGTACGCTACGCCTACGAACAGATTCGCAAGTACGGCCGAGTGCGACGGCGGACGATTGGCGCTGAACTGCAATCGCTTACGCCGGATATGGCAGAGGGCCTGGGGCTTTCGACTGATATTGGCGTGATCGTGTCCGACGTTTTTCCCGGGAGCAAGGCGGAGCGCGCCGGGCTCAAAATTCAGGACGTGATCGTCAGTATTGATGGTTTGCCGGTGGACAATGTGCCGCTTTTTGCGCTGAGTCTTTATCTGTTCAATGCAGGCAATTCCGCAAAGCTGCAGATTTTGCGGGATGGAAAGAAAATCGAACTGGACGTTCCCATCTATGAGCCTAGGAACGAACCGAGCCAGCTTTCGGAATTAGCCGATCCAACAAAGGATCTCATCCCACGACTGGGGATTCTTGGCGTGACGATTACGTCGGAGGTGATGGCGTCCGTTGGGGAGTTACGCATCCCGTCGGGTGTAATTGTGGCGTCTTTGGTGGCGGATAGGTTGGCGGTCGATTCCGGGCTGATGGAGGGCGACGTGGTGCACTCGTTGAATCACACGCAAATTACGAGCGTGGATGGTTTGCGCGCGGAGTTTAACAAGTTGAAGCCGGGGGAACCGGGCGTGATGCAGGTGGAGCGCAACGGCAAGTTGACGTATGTGACGTTCGAGATGGAGTAGGGGTTGAAGGGCATTCTGGGACCTCGAAAACCAACCTCAGGGGCCAAAGCCCGGTTGGGTTGGGAGCGCTTACGGCACGACTAAAGTCGTGCCCTCCCAAGAGAGTGCGGTATGATGTGGCGCCTCAAAACGACAGGTGGCAGGAGATGATTGCGCATGAAAAATAACGACGGTACACAGGCAGATTTTGGCAGGAGGCAGTTTATTTTTAGGGCGGCTTCGGGCGCGGCTCTTGGAGTGGCGGCACAGACTGGAATCGAGCTGGCGCTTCCGGCGAGGCTCGAGGCGCAGACGAATTTGAGCCCGGATGCAGCTTTGAAGGAGTTGATGGAAGGTAACAAGAGATTCGACGCAAATCAGATGACATCTTTCGACCATGATCTGGTGATTTTGAAAGAGCACACGGTAGACAAGCAGGAACCGTTCGCGGCGGTGCTGGCCTGCGCCGATTCGCGTGTTCCGGTGGAATTGATTTTCGACCAGACGATTGGACATATCTTTGTGGCGCGAGTCGCGGGAAACCTAGTTACGCCAGAGATTATTGCCAGCCTGGAATATTCCGTGGCGGTGCTTGGAATCAAAGTTCTTTTGGTACTGGGACACGCGAATTGCGGGGCCGTAAAAGCGGCGATGAAGGCTGACAACGTGCCGGGGCAGATCAGCTCTTTGTATCAGCACCTACGGCCGGCCGTAGTGCAGTCCGGGGGAAGTCTTGAAAAGGCGATTGAAGCGAATGCGCAAATCCAGGCTGATTTGCTGCGGACGTCGTCTACCGTTATTCGTGATGCGGTAAAGGCCGGTACGGTGATTGTGAAGTCTGGAGTTTATGATTTGGGGACCGGGAGAGTTACGTTGAGTTAGTAACGCAGTTGCTCGACCGTGGCGGAAGAAAAAACCAGGCGCTCGCCTCCCTTCCTTCGTCAGGGCAAGCAGAAGGCGGCCGCTACAAGAGCCGGGAATAGTTGCGAGATTCTGTGATCGCGCGGACTTGCCTGCGGCAAGCAGGCATGGGGCGCACCAGTGCTGCGCCCCTACAACGAGTCGACCGAAGAACCACACGTTCAACCCAAGAGAGCCCGCCTCGGAAGACGGCCGCTACACAGGCAAGAACCAGGGCGCTAGACCTGGAGGATGTCGCCTTCGCGGGCTACCAGTTCATATAGGACTGGGTTGACGAAAAAGCCGAGCAGTAGGCGAGAGAGAAGCCCTGCGACGACCACGATGGCGAATGGCTTTTGCGTGTCGCTGCCTACACCGGTGGAGATGGCAGCCGGGAGTAACCCAAGGCAAGCGACCAGCGCGGTCATCATGATGGGACGCAAACGCAAGAGAGAGGCTTCCAGAGTGGCGTCGCGCACACTCTTCCCTTCGAGACGCAGCTTGTTGATGTAACTCACCAGGATGACCGCGGTTTCCACGGAGACGCCGAGCAAAGCGAGAAGTCCCAGCGCGCTGGAGACACTGAGCGGCGTGTGGGTGAGCTTCAGGGCGATCAGGGCGCCGACGGGTTCAGTGAGAATGACGCCGAGCGCGATGGTGATTGGAAATTTAAAATTTCCGTAGAGCGCGAACAGGATCATAAAAATCAGAAAAATCGCGAGCGGACCGATGACGTACAACTGCGCCTTGGCTTCGAGGAGCTCGGTGTATTCACCGCCCCAATCGAGCCTGTAGCCTTCGGGGAGTTGGACACTTTTGGCGATGTTTTTTTGCCCGGCTTTCACGATGCCTTCGAGATTGCGTCCGCGAATCGAAAACTGGATGCCGATGTAGCGGGAATTGTTTTCGCGATAGATGAAAGAAGCGCCAGAAGATTCCTTGATCGTGGCGAGCTCGGTAATCGGAATCTGCTGGCCGCCCGGCGCGGGAACCAGAAGATTGCCGATTTCCTTGGCGTCGGAGCGGTATTTCGGGTCCATGCGGACAACGAGATCGAAGAGTTTTTCTCCCTGAATCACCTGGGTGGCGGCCTGTCCGCCGACGGCAGCCTGCACGACGGCTTCGACGTCGGCAACGTTGATGCCGTAACGCGCGATTTTTGGGCGATCGGCTTCGATGAGCAGACTGGGCTGGCCGAGCTCGCGCACGACGGTTAGTTCGGTGAAGCCCGGCGTTTTGTCGAGGATATTTTTGATCTCGACGGCTTTGCTTTCGAGGACGTTGAGATCGGGGCCAAATATTTTCACTGCCAGCGCCGATTTGAGACCGGTGAGCGCTTCGTCGACGGCATCTTCGGCGGGTTGCGTGAAATTGAAAATCACGCCGGGATAGGAATCGAGCTTCTTCTCCAAGTCTGCGACGAGTTGTTCTTTAGTGTGGACACTTGTTTGCGACCAGGATTTGTCGTTGTACGGCTTCAGACCAACGTAAAATTCGCAGTTGAAGAAGCCGGTGGGATCGGTTCCGTCGTCCGGGCGTCCAAGCTCCGAACCTGTAACGGTCACCATCGGATATTGAATAAGCAGATCGCGGACTTGCGGGGCAAATTTAGCCGCGTCTTCAAAGGAAATGGTGTACGGCAAAGTGGCGCGAACCCAGACAGCGCCCTCGTCCAAATGCGGCAAGAACTCTCCACCTATCAGTGGGATCAGCAGAAGCGTGGCTCCGAAAATGAGCAGCGAGAGAACGATGGTGATCGTGGGATTGTTCAAGCACCACTTCAAGCCTCCGGCGTACTTGTCTCGAACCCAATTGAAGACGGGATTTTCTTTTTCCTTTACCCCGCTCTTGAACCAGTACGAAGCCAGCACGGGAACGACGGTGAGCGTAAGAATCAAAGCGCCCAGCAACGCAAAGCCCATGGTGTCCGCCATGGGGTGAAAGAGTTTTCCAGCCGGACCGGTCAGCGCGTAGATCGGCAGGTAACCCGCGATGATGACGGCGACGGAATAGAAAATCGGGCGGTCGACGTCGCGAGCAGCCTGCAGGATTACGTCGTTCAGTTTGTATTCGGTGCCGTGGCGCAATCCGAGTTCACGATAAATGTTTTCCACCATGACGATGGTGCCGTCAATGATGATGCCGAAATCGATAGCGCCAATGGAGAGCAGGTTGGCGGCTTCGCCGGTCAAGTGCAGAAAAATAAACGCAAAGAGCAGGGCCAGCGGAATGGTAAGAGCGGTGATGACTGCGGCGCGGAAGCTTACCAGGAAAAAGATCAGCACGATGAAAACAAGAGCCATGCCGCGAAGAAGATTGCCTTCGACGGTGTCGGTGGTGACGCGAACGAGATCGCTGCGGTCGTAGTACGGACGAACTTTCACGTCCGGCGGAAGCAGGGTCTTGTTGATCTCTTCGGTCTTCTTTTCGACGCCTTCGAGGACGTTTTGGGTCTGCTCGCCGCGCCGCATCAAGATGACGCCTTCTACCGCGTCGTCATCCTTTTTGACTTTAGTCTGAAATCCAAAAATGCCCAGGCGCGGGGCGTGGCCGATCACGACGGTGCCGATGTCTTTTACGCGCACGGACACGCCGTTTGCTGCGCCGACGACCACTTCGCCGATATCTTCCACGTTCTTTAAGAGGCCGATGCCGCGCACGTAATAAAACTGGCCGCCTTGGCTGTAAAAACCGCCGCCGGTGTTGGCGTTGTTCGCAGTTAGCGCGCTCACGACTTGCGCCACGGGAATGTGATAGTTGAGGAGCTTCACGGGATCCAGCAGGACGTGATACTCCATGGTCGGGCCGCCAAAACCAGAGTCGTCGGCCACGCCCGGCACGCTTTTATAAGCCCGCTCGATGATCCAGTCTTCGTAGGTGTGCAGCTCCATCGGGGAGCGGTCTGGACTTTCGATCACATAGCGATAGACGAGGCCGCTGGGACTGAAGAGCGGCGCCATGCTCGGGAGCACTCCAGTGGGTAACGTAGCGTCGCTGATGCGCTGGAAGATTAATTGGCGCGCGAAATAGGGATCGACGCCTTCATCGAAGGTCAAGATCACATCGGACAGGCCGTAAAGGGAGATGGAGCGCATGACGCGAAGGCGAGGCGCGCCGTTCATGGCGAGTTCGAGAGGTAGCGTTGTGAGCCGCTCGACTTCTTCGGCCGCGTGACCCGGCCATTGCGTGATCAGCTCGACCATCGGCGGCGATAAATCCGGGTACGCGTCCACGGGCATTTGTTTGAAGGACCAAACGCCAGCCACGATCATCAGCACGGTGAGCATCAGCACCAGGAAGCGTTGCTGAAGGGCGAGCTGGACAATGCGATGAATCATCGAGATTTCTCCAAGGCGCTCCCCTTAGTGCTGAATGGAATTCTTGAACTGCAGGAACAAGCTGCCTTCCCCGACAACTTTTTCACCTTCTTTGAGACCGTTGGTGATCTGGATGCGGCCCTTGCTGGACTGGCCGACACTGACGAGACGCCGGGCGAATTGATTCGCGTTAGTCTGCACGTAAACGAAGGGTTGGTTTTCGGTGTCGCGAAGCACGGCGGTGTCCGGAACGGTGATGGCATTGGGAATCGACCCCGCGCTGACTTCAGCAGTAACGTACATGTCTTTTTTTAGTTTTTTTCCGGGATTGTCGGTGACGATGCGAGCTTGAAGAGTTCGTGTAGTGGGATCGAGCGCGGGTGCAATATAGGAGATTTTCCCGTGAAACATTTCGGGATAGGAATCGGTGTTGATTTCGACGGAATCGCCCGAGCGCACGTACGGAAGATCACTCTGGTAGACGTTGACCAGGACCCAGACGGTGTTGGTATTGGAGATGGTGAATATTTGGGTCGCGCCCGCCTGAAGTAACTGTCCGGGTCCTACGAGACGCTCCACAACCTCCCCGCCTACCGGCGCGGGAACAGGGATTTGCGCGGTTGATTTGGCGGTTTGGAGCACGGCTTCCGGATCTTTCATGCCCAGTGCGATGAGGAAGTCTTTGGTGGATTCGAGATCGGCGTGAGCTTGCGTGCGAACGGATTCGGCTTGCTCCAGATCCGCCTCGGAGATGGCACCGTGGGCGTACAAATCTTTTGCACGGGCGTACAGCCTGTCCGCGAGGGCGTAGGCGTCGCGGGCTTTGAGATAGCTCGACCGCGAAGAAGAGTAGTCCGGGCTGGTGACGGTGAGGAGGGGCTGGCCGGCATGAACGACCTGGCCCGGCGCCACCAGGATTTCCTGGACAGGGCCGCCAATGGCGGAGAAAACCGGAGTGGTTTCGAAGGCGTTGTAGGCGACGGTACCCGCCAGGCGAAGCATACGCGGAAGAGAGGATTTTTCCGCAGCCACAATCTGAAGGCGGGCCATCTGGTCTTTCGGAACGGTGAAGAGCTCTGCAGTGTCGGACTTGGATTCGTTGGAAGTGAACGAGGTCATGTTGGATTCCGATTCACCTGGGCCGGAGCTGCCGCAGCCGGAGAGCGAGACCGCCAGCGGGACAACGATCACGCCGATGACGGAAAGGATGATGTGGCTTTGCTTGTAATATTTCATGGCAGAGTCCTTGTACCGACGGCTTGTCGCATTTGTTCGAGAGCGAGCATGTAATTTGCGAGTGCCTGGCGGTAGGCGAGCTGATTGGCACGATAGGTTCTTTCGGCGTCGAGATAATCGAGAAGACTTGCGGCTCCGCGGTGATAGGCGTATTCGCTGATGTCGCGGGATTGTTTGGCCTCGTCGGCGTAGCCGCTTTCGTAGAGCTGAACGATTTCGTCGTTCATGTGCAAGTTTTCGTAGGCTTCCAACACGTCGGTGGAGACCTGCTGAATGGTTTCGCTGGCCTGTTGCTGGGCCTGCGTAATGGCAAATTGCGCGCGAGAAATTTCACCTTGATTGCGATTGAAGATGGGCAGGGGCATGTTGTAGAAAAACGAGCCAGTGCTGGTGCCGGCGGTGTGGCTATAGTCGAAGGTGCCGGTAATGTCCATCTTGCCGTTGGCCTTTTGCAGGGCCAATTGACTTTCCGCTGCGACAACACCTTGTTGCGCGGCGCGAAGATCGGGGCGGTTAATTGCGGCCATGGATTTCAAGGATGGAAGATCGGCGTGGATTGGCTGGTAGCTTAGCGTTCCGTCGAGGTCGTATTCTTCCGGCACAGATTCGTAACCGAGCAGTTGCCGCAAGGCCGCGGAGGCTTGCACTCGCGCCAATTTAGCGGCGGAAACGTCGGTCTGGAATTGGAGTAGCTGGAGTTTAATTTTCAGAAAGTCGCTTTCGCTCATGTCTCCCAGGCGAAATCGCTGATTGCTGATATCCACGGCTTTCTGAAAGCTCTCCAGGTCTTGTTGCGCGAATTCGAGGGTCGATTCGGCGAGCAACAGGTCGACGAACTGCTGACCGACATTGAAAACGAGTTGACGCTCGCTGTCGGAAACCTGCGAGCGCACCACTTCGGTCTGATCCTTGGCCGCTTGCAGGCGGTGCTGACGCTTCTTGCCACGTTCAAACAGATAGCCGATTCCCGCGTCGAACTGCGCTGACTGATCGATGTAGTCCGAATTGAACGTTTTGGGCTGAAAGATCGGGATGAACTGAGCGTCGAGGCCAAGCGTGGGATTGGGGCGAAGGTTGGCGGTGACTTCCTCGGCCAGGCTCTGTTGAATGGTCGAGCGCAAGGCTTGTAGTGCGTGGTTATGCTGGAGCGCAAGGCGAATGGCATCGTCGAGCGAGATGCGCACGGACCCAATCTGCACGGGGCGGGCTTGTGGGGGAGTGGCTGGCGTCGACGGCGCGGGCGATGGTGGTTGCACGATCGGAGCCGGCGGACTTTGCTGGCTCTGCGGGGGGCTTTGTTGGCCCGGTGTGGCTGCCGACGAGGCAAGCAGAACCGAGACCAAAAGCGTTCCTTTCCTCAAGTGAAAACTCCTCGTGCGCCCCTGTCGAGGGGCGTACAGCGATTGTGTTTGGAGAATGAAGGGGTAAAAGCAGCGCTACGAGACGGGAGGGGCTCGAGGGGCGATGTTGCGAAGGACTACAACCGGAACTAAAGGCGTAATGCGGAACACTTCCAGCCGGTTCATTGCCGGCACCATAGCCAAGTTCAGCGACGGAGTAGCGATCGCTGCTCCGGCCGACGAGCAGATCGGACAGACGTGCGAATCCAGAATATTTGCGTTTAGTTCACCGCAACAGCAGTGCAGTTGCGCGGCCAGGACAACAGCCACGAGGAGCAACGCCAAGAGGTAGACGTACTTTGATTTGCCAGGCATCTAGTCCGAAACTTGACTCATATTATAGGAAACACCGCGAGAATGCACGTATTAGACGGTATGAAGCTGGTCCAATATTCTCAGTCTTAGCACTCCGAATTTAGATGCAACTTATGCCCCAAGCGCAAATGAGCCGCTTGAGCGGCGACGAAGGGGGAAACTACTGTAGGCCGCGCCGGTTTGGGGATGGATTTGCTGAAGCTAGATAGGGCTTCCTGCAAGTGCATACGGCTTCGGTGGAAAAGAGCGCGTACAACACTCCTGGAGGCTGGCGGCGTCTGATAAGTACCAGTCATACTGTTGGTCCGAGGTGCTATGGTGCGGTTGCCAGGTCTGCATACTGTTTCGAGCGTTGCTGGAACGTTTTTATGGGCGATAGTTCCCTTTCTGCTGTTACCACCCGTTCTGACTGCCACTTCCGCTTCGAGCGCCACGTCGTCGTCGTTGCAGATTGAAGATGGTTCTAGAGTTCCGCTGAAGGGGCATGTCCATCCCTTGATTCGTTCCGCGCAAGATCTCGGCGGAATCGATGCTTCGCAGAAACTTTCGTTATCGCTAGTATTCGCGCCTTCACCGTCGCAGCAAGCGGCGCTACAGAAGCTGCTGCAGGATCAGCAAGACCCGACTTCCGCGCAATATCACAAATGGATCACACCGGAACAGTACGCGGATGCCTATGGCTTATCAGCGGCACAGGTGGAGACTGTTCGCAGTTGGCTCACCAGCGCGGGAATTGCCGTGCGGGAAGTCGCGCCAAGCCGCAACCGGATTTCTTTTGACGCGACGGCGGCGCAAGCGCAATCGCTCTTCAACGTGGAAATCCGCCGCTACAACGTAAATGGCGAGTTGCATTACGCCAACAGCACGGAGCCATCCGTTCCTGAGGCGCTATCCGGCTTGGTGGTTGGCATCCGCGGTTTGAGCGATTTTCGACTGAAAGCGCGCTCGGTGCGCAGTCGCCGGCAAATTCCGGCTTCACTCAATCCGCACTTTACCTCCAGCATTTCCGGGGACCACTTTCTGGGGCCCGATGATTTCGCGACGATCTATGACGTGAAGGCGCTGTACAGCAGCGGAATCGATGGTACCGGGCAGAAGCTTGCCGTGGCCGGACAGACGGATATCAAGCTGAGCGACATCGAGGCGTTTCGGAGTGCATCGGGATTAGCCCCGAACGATCCTCAGATAGTTGTGGATGGAGCGGACCCGGGGACGCATACGGATGATTTGACGGAGGCGGATCTCGACCTGGAATGGTCTGGTGCCGTGGCGAAGGGCGCGACGATTATTTACGTGAATTCCAGCAATGTGATCAATTCGTTCGACTATGCGATCACGAACAATCTGGCGCCGGTGCTGGCCATATCGTATGGGAATTGCGAAGCGGACTCCACCACCAGTGACGTGCAAGCGATGTCCACCATGGCGCAGCAGGCTAACGCGCAGGGCATAACGATTACGGCGTCATCGGGGGACGATGGTGCGGCGGACTGCGAGTCTGCAACATCCACGACAGCAACAACCGGATTGTCCGTGGATGTGCCGGCCAGTATTCCGTACGTGACCGGAGTTGGCGGCACGGAATTTGTCGAGGGCAGCAACGCGAGCCAATACTGGAGCACGACGAACGACAGTTCGAATGGGTCGGCGCTCAGCTACATTCCGGAAGAAGCGTGGAATGATACCGCTGCGGACAAAATGCTTTCCGCAGGCGGCGGCGGGGCCAGCACGATATTCACAAAACCCAGTTGGCAGACGGGCAAAGGGGTTCCTAGTGATGGGCAGCGTGATGTTCCGGATGTTTCGCTCAGTGCGTCGCCGGATCATGACGGCTTTTTGATTTGCTCGAATGGAAGCTGCGTTACCGGATTTCGGGATGCCAGCAACAACCTCACAGTTGTGGGAGGGACTTCGACGGGTTCGCCCTCTTTCGCAGGGATTGTGGCGTTGTTGAATCAGAAAACCGGCAGTGCGGGACAGGGCAACATTAACCCAACTCTGTACGCTTTGGCGACGAGTTCGCCTTCGGCGTTTCACGACGTGACCAGCGGAAACAATATTGTGCCGTGTACTGCGGGATCGAAAGATTGCACCAATGGCTCGCTGGGATATTCGACCGGGGCTGGATATGACCAGGTGACGGGGCTTGGGTCCATTGATACGTTCAATCTGGCCTCGGACTGGCAGAGTTCGGGCACGACCGCGGCACCTGCGGATTTTCAACTTACTGCGAGTCCTACTGCGGTGACGATCAGTGGAACTGCTTCCGGGAGCAGCAAGCTTACGATTGCGCCGGTAAATTCGTTTTCGGGCCCGGTAACGTTGTCTTGCGTGGTGCCAACGGCGATTACATGTTCTATTTCGCCGGGAACCGTTACTGGGTCTGGGAGCACCACGGTGATGTTCGGGGTGGTGAGCGCGGCGTTGCGACAAGGGAGCGATTCTCGCTGGTCAGTTTTCGTTTTGCCGGGGATGGGTCGCGGATTTGGTACGGGGATGCTTGCCGCGTCTTTTTGCTTCGTGATTTTGGTTTTTCTCGCGTGGTCGGCGAGACGCGGCAGCGAACTTCGAACGCGGATGATTATGGGTGTCTGCGCGGTTTTGTTTGTTGGGATGATTGTTGGTTGTGGCGGAGGCGGCGGATCCAGTACGAAGACGGTGACGACGACCCCGACGCCTGTCGCGTACACCGCGCAAATCACCGCGCAGAGCGGGTCGTTAACACATACGACGAGCATACAGGTTACAGTTGATTGAGATTTACCACAGGCAAGACGGTTCCAACATCATGAGATCGTGCGGACATGGGGTGCAACAATGCTGCACCCCTACACGGAGAAAGCAGATCGAGCAAAAAAAGATCCGGGTGGCTTAGGTCGGAAGGCAATTCCTCAGCGGCTAAAGCCGTAAATCATAAGACTGGATGATTTCGGACCTAAAGGTCCGATCCCCGTTGCCCTCACTTCTGTTCCGCACTACAGGTCGGCACATCCGGAGAGACTGCACTCGCACTCCAAAATCGCTGTGCCACGCTACAGCGGAGAGATTTCGGGACACGGTTATAGGACGTCAGCCCAGGGGGGAGAGGCGGCGAAGGCCGCGTGGATCAGGCCTACGTGGGAATACGCTTGGGGGAAATTGCCCCACATGCGCATGTTGGAGGTTTCGTAGTCCTCGGAGAGAAGTCCCAGGCCCGAGAAAACAGAATGCACGCGGTCCATGACGGCTTTGGCTTCGGCGGTTTGTCCGGAGTCGGCTAGCGCTTCGATCAGCCAGAAAGTGCAAATAATAAAAGCGACCTGCGGCAAACCAAATCCATCGTCCAACTGATAGCGAAACAGCCAATCGCCGTTTGCTAATCCCTTGCGAATTGCCTTTATGCTTGAGGAAATTCGTTCGTCATCTAACGGCAGGAATCGCAGGTACGCCATCTGCAACAACGAAGCATCGAGTTCCCGCCCTCCGTACGTTGCGGAGAAGCTATTGATCTGCGGGCACCAGGCCTTGGCGATGATTTCTTCGCGAATTTTTTCACTGGCGGCGCGAAACTCCGCTTCATTGGCGGGCGCGTGCAGCGAGTACACGCGAGCCATGCGGTCGGCTGCGGCCCAACACATCAGGTTGGAGAAAGTTTGGGGCTTCCATTCGGTGCGATATTCCCATATACCCGCATCCGGCTGACCGGCGACGGAAATGGCTTTGCGTGCAAGGCGTTCGATGAGTTCGAGAGCCACAGGAGTGCGGTCCGCGCTGAAACGTTCATCAAGAAATATAGGAACTAGCGCTAAAACCATTTCTCCGAAGACATCGTTTTGCGTGTGCGTTGCCGCGCCATTGCCGACGCGCACGGGTTTTTCGCCGTTGTATCCCGCCCAATTTTCCAGAATTCGTTCCTCCGGGCCGGGCGTCCCGTCCACACAATAGAGTGGCTTGAGATTCAGGTCGGGCGAGCCTCCGGCGACGTTCAACAGATAGTGGATGAAGTCTTCGCGTTCCTCGAATTGTCCGAGGAGACGGAAAGCGCTGAGCGAGTAGTAGGCGTCTCTCAGCCAACAATAACGGTAATCCCAGGTGCGGCCACTGCCCGCTGCTTCGGGAATGGAGGTGGTCATTGCGGCGATGATTGCACCGGTATCTTCGAAGCAGTGCAGCTTGAGAGCGAGCGCGGAACGAATTACGGCGCCCTGATAAAGTGGCGGCACGTTGCATTGCTTTACCCAGCGCTGCCAGTAGCGGTGCGTTTCCGAATAGAAGCGAGCGCTCAGCGGCCGCAACGGTTCCTCTACTGGAGTGCCCCAGGTCAGGACCAAGTGTCTTTGTTCGGTGAGGGTAAAGGCCTGACCGCCGAGATAGGAAATAGGAATGTTGGTTGTAAGGCGAAGCTGGCTGTCGAAGCCTTCGAAGCGCACGTGATTTGAGCCGGCGACGCGCGTGGGTGTGGCCTTGCTCCAACCCAAACGCGGATCACAGATCACGCGGATACGCGGCGAACCTTCGAGCGGCTCCACGATGCGAAAGATTTGCGTGGGGCGAAAGGTGCGGTCGTACTGAACAAAACGCGGCGCGAAATCGAGGACGCGAAACGAACCGGTGGGAGTCTCGAAACGAGTCTCCAGAATATTCGTATTTTCAATGTAGGACTGCTCGCCGGTTTCGCCGTCGGCGGGGCCGACGAGGAATTTGCCGCCTTCTTTTTCGTCCAGCAGCGTGGAAAAGACGGGTTCGGAATCGAAGCGCGGCAAGCAGCACCACACTATTTCGCCTTTGCGATCGATCAACGCCGATAACTGACAATTTCCGATGAGGCCAAGATGTTCGAGTTGCATTCTTCAAGCGTAGCAAACTCCCACAATAGCCGACACCAGCGGTGTTCATGTTGTGCTACAGGGTTTGGGGTATTCGTCGAATGAAGAATAAGAATTAATGCGGAGACCGCCGAGGAAGCGCAGAGGTCACAGAGACTGTTGGTTCACTCCGGGCAAGCAGCGCCGCCGTCGATCCAAGTCTTCAATTGGGCCACGGTTTCGGCGCGATTGAGCGGCGGCAATGTCCGGCCATCGCCCGGATACCAGCCCCATCCGACCAGATCGTCCTTGGCAACATGATTGAAGAGCGCTTGCAGGCTTCTGCCGCCATTTTGCTTGGGATCTTTGATCTGCCTGCAGAGTTCTGGAGCCGAGCGTCCCACAAAAACCATTTTTAATTCGGGCGAAGGCAGCGACCACTTGGGATTTCCGGGAGGCATGTGATCACCAGGAAGATTGGTTGACTGGTGGCAGGTATCGCAGCGCATGCCGTAAACTCCGTGTCCGTCTTTGCCGCGCTTTACGTCCTGAAGGTGAACGTGGCTGTCGTCCCCTTGAAGCGGAGCGTCCCCCGCAGGGTGGCAATTCTGGCAACGCGGGGAAACGAGCACACGATATACCTGTAGGAATGCAGCGCGAGACGCAGCGGCGTCCGGTTTTGGTTGCGGCTTCGGCGGGCCGGCGACGATCGATGCGGCGACCAGAGCAGTGCATCCCGCAAATCCCAGAACCGCGAGCACGCGGCGCAGCCTCCCGTGGAAGCTTTCAGAGTTTGGGGCTGCGATTTTGGAAATCTCGTTCATCGCTCTCTCCTCTAGGACGCGAGATCGCTCGCACGAATCGGCAACCTTCGAACGCGCTTGCCGGTAGCGGCAAAAATGGCGTTGGCCAATGCTGGAGCCACCGGAGGCACGCCGGGTTCGCCGACGCCCGACGGATTTTCGGTGCTCGGGACGATATGTACTTCGATTTCCGGCGATTCGAACATACGCAACATCTGGTAGTCGTGGAAATTCGTTTGCTCGACGCGTCCGTTTTTCAGCGTAATTTCGGTTTTTAACGCGGCAGTGAGACCGAAGATAATTCCGCCTTCCATCTGGGCCTTGACGGTATCGGGGTTGATCACGATTCCACAGTTCACGGCACAAAACACTCGATGCACGTGCACGGTGCCATTCTTTTCCACGGATGTTTCGACAACCTGCGCAACGTAGCTGTCGAAAGAAAAGTGCGTGGCGATGCCGCGACCGACGCCTGGCGGAAGCTTTGATCCCCATTTTGCTTTCTGCGCGCACAATTCCAGGACCTCCAGCATTCTTGGCTGGTTGGCCAGGAGCTTGCGCCTCAGTTCGTATGGATCTTTGCCTCCAGCGTGGGCGACCTCATCGAAGAAAGCCTCGACGGAGAATCCGGTATGCGAGTGGCCGACGGAACGCCACCACTGGACTGGTACGCCAATTTTCGGAGAATGTAGTTCGACGCGCAGATTTGGAATGCCGTAAAGGAGGTCGGCAGCACCCTCGACGGATGCGGCGTCGACGCCGTCCTTGACCATCAACGGCTCAAACGGTGTGCCTTCCGCGATGGACTGCCCGACGATGGTATGTTTCCATGCCACGGGTTCGCCACTGGCGTCTACGCCGGCGAAAAAGCGGTCGTGCCACATAGGGCGGTACCAGCCGCCTTTCAGGTCGTCATCGCGTGTCCAAACGACTTTTACGGGGGCTTTGGCGACTTTCGCGACATGCACAGCCTCGACTACGAAATCGGACGCGGGATTTGCGCGTCTTCCGAATCCGCCGCCAAGCAAAGTGGTGTTGAGTTTCACTTTCTCGGGCGGCAAACCGGCGACTTTCGCGGCGTTGGCGCGATCGACGGTTTCAAACTGCGTGCCGGTCCAGAGTTCGCAGCTATCGGCGCGCAAATCGACGACGCAATTCAAGGGTTCCATCATGCAGTGCGCGAGATAGGGCACGTCATAGGTGGCGGTAATTGTTTTTGCAGCGGTCTTCAGCGCTGCATCGGGGTCGCCAACTTTCTTGGCGAGGTTGCCAGGTTTCTGCGACATTTCGGCGAAATCGCGGAGCATCTGCTCGGTCGATAGACTGGCGTTGGGACCAAGATCCCAGTCGACTTTGAGCTTGTCGCGTCCTAATTTCGCGGCCCAGAACTTCGTAGCGATGATGGTGACACCGGAAGGAATTTTTTCCACAGCTTTCACGCCTGGAACTTTCAGCGTTTCGCTGGCGTCGATGGAGCGGACCTTTCCGCCGAACACCGGTGGACGCATCACCACGGCGTAAAGCATTCCCGGAACGCTAACGTCCAGACCAAACTGCGCGGCGCCGTTGGTTTTCGACGGAGTATCGAGGCGCTTGGTGGATTTGCCGACGAGCGTGAAGGTTTTTGGGTCCTTCAACGGGACATCTGCGGGAGCGGTGAGTTGTGACGCGGCATTTGCCAATGAGCCGTACGTGGCGCGCTTCTTGCTTTCGTCATGGATCACGACGCCATTTTCCACGCGGCAAGTGGATGGGTCGACCCCCCATTGCTTTGCGGCGGCTTGCACGAGCATCACGCGGGCAACCGCGCCCATTTTGCGGTAGCGCGTCCATTCCGCCGGCGAGGTGGTGCTTCCCCCGGTCATCTGGATACCAAAGACCGGGTGATTGTACGCAGCGTCGACCGGCGCGGGTTCGACGCGAATCTTTGCCCAATCTGCTTGCAACTCTTCGTTCAAAAGCATTGGCAAGGAGGTGTAGATTCCTTGCCCCATTTCCGAGTGCGCCGCGATGACCGTAACGCTTTCATCGGTGCCGATGCGAACAAATGCGTTTACTGCATAGCCGTCTTTACCAGCGGCAAACGAGTGGCCGGTTTTTTGCGAAAGCGGCATATTCCAGGTCACCAGCAGGCCACCGCCTACGGCTGCACTGGTGCGCAGAAAGGCGCGACGGCTGACCATTGCCGGGGCGCTCATTTGCTGCTCCGATCGCTGGCCATTTCAGCAGCGCGATGAATCGCTTTACGGATTCTGGGATACGTTCCGCAGCGGCAGATATTGCCGCTCATGGCTTCATCAATATCTTTGTCGGTGGGTTTGGGATTTTCGGTGAGCAAGATGGCTGCGCTCATAATTTGTCCCGACTGGCAGTAGCCACACTGCGGAACGTCCAGTTCAATCCAGGCTTTTTGCAACGGGTGAGACAGGTCGGGCGAGAGTCCCTCGATGGTGGTTACGTGCTTGCCTTCAACGCGCGACAGCGGCGAAACACAGGAGCGAATCGCCTGGCCTTCCAGATGCACAGTGCAGGCGCCGCAGAGCGCCATGCCGCAGCCGAATTTCGTGCCGGTCATGGACAACGAATCTCGCAAGACCCAGAGAAGCGGAGTGGAAGGGTCGTCGTCGACCTGGACCTGTTTTCCGTTTAGAAAAAAACTTGTCATTTGGAATCTCCGTCTAAGGCGATGGAGGTCTCGTCTCCGGCTTGGATGGGAGAGTAAGCCTTGCCGTTACGTGGGATTTACAAAAAAACGAACGGCGAATGGTTCTCGTGGGTAGGAATATATCGAAAAACTGTACATTTCCATACTGAAAATTGAGTACCTGCGCAAAGACGAAAGATTAGGAATTAACACAGAGGACACAGAGGAAGAACGGAGAGACCACGGAGGGTGAAGAGGCACAGCCAATTTGTCTACGACAGATAGCCGGTGGTCCCGCGGATTGCCGAGATTAATTGTTGCGGCTTGATCGGTTTGGCGAGGATATCGAAGCTGCGACCCTGTAAACGGGCTTTCTCCAGCAAGTCCACGGTCGCAGCTTGCCCTGAGAAGAGAATGATTCTGCAATTTGGAGAGACTTCCAAGATTTTGGTTCCCGTTTCAATGCCATTCAGGCCGGGCATAATGACATCGCTCAGGACTATATCCGGGTGCCAGGTCTTGGCGAGTTCGATGGCGGAAGCGCCGTTGGAGACGGCGGTGGCTTCAAAGCCTTCTTCCTTGAGGATTTCCACAACTGTTTCGGCAATCAGGGTTTCGTCATCGATAACGATCACTCTGAGCTTTTTGTTTGCGTCGGTGCGCTCGCTTTTGTCGGCATAATCAGGGCTATTTCCCGGAATCCATTCGGGTTTCCCGAAAAACGGGATGATTTGCGTATTTGCGGTTTGCCATCCGGTCATCATGTCGGCTTCAGACTCCCTGTGAGTTAGACTGTCTCGCTGGCTAATTACGTTTCGGGCTCTCCGGCAAGAACACCGAAAAAACCGTCCACGTTTTATCCGTCCGAACGCTGCTGCGCACCCGCAACGAGCCCTGATGCTTCTCGACGAGACCGAGCGTTAGCCACAATCCCAGCCCAGTGCCAACATCCTTCTTCGTCGTGAAGAAAGGTTCGAAAATCTTCTTGCGATGTTCGGGAGCGATTCCGCTCCCGTTATCCGTAAAAGTGATGCGAACGCCGGAGCGATCACTGCCATCCCACGCGCGTCCCCTTGCGGTTTTGATTGTAAGGCATCCACCGGCCGAAAGCGCCTCAATTGCATTCGAAATTAAATTAGCAAATATCTGGCGAACTTCACCAGGGTATCCGAGGACTTTTGTGTCGGCCCCATAGTTGGGACGGAGAGTAATGTTCTTGAAGCTGAGCTTCCTGCCGTAAAGCGCCAAAACCTCCTGGAGGACCTCGGAAACGTCGATTTCGGTGGGAGAAACACTGTCCCGGTAAAAGCCCAGGGTATTTTTGGTGATTTGCGCGATGCGATCAAGTTCCTGGTCGGCCAGCTTCAGGTACTTTTCTACATTGGGGGGTTGCCTTCGCGCCAAGTAGACGAGATTGGTCACCGCTTCCAGGGGATTGTTGATTTCGTGAGCGATACTGGCGGCTAGCCTTCCGGTGGCTGCCAGCTTTTCGGTCTGCCGGAGTGCTTCTTCGGAGCGCCGCTGCTCAGTAACATCTGTGTTGGTGCCGAACCATCGCACGACCTTGCCAGAAGCGTCGCGGACCGGCATGGCCATAGTCAGGAAGTGACGGTACGTGCCGTCTGCCGCACGCAACGGGTAGGTCATTTCGAATGGCTCGCCCGTAGCGAACGATGTACGCCACCTAGCGAGGACAGCAGGAAGCATCTCGGGATCGTGAACGGCCTGCCAGCCCCAGCCAACCGCCTCTTCCGGGGTGGTGCCCGTGTATTCATACCAGCGCTGATTGAACCATAGCCTGCGGCCATCGGACTCCGCCATCCACGCCAATTGCGGAATGGAGTTGGCGAGGGTCCTGAATTGCCGTTCGCTTTCCTGTAGGGCGGAGTCGCGCTTTTGAATCTCCACCAACATGCCATTGAAGGCGTCGACCAGCAGTGCGACCTCGTCCTGGTCACCAGAAATAGGAGCACGGACGCGAAAGTCCTTGTCGCGCGAGACCTGGAGTGCGGTGTCCGCCAAGTTCAAGATTGGCCTGGTGACCGTTCGCTGGGATACGCGCGATATCAATAGGGCGGCAATCAGGGAGGCGCCGACGATGACGAGCAGGATGATGCCGTAGCTTCGGAGACGATCGTAAATGGCTCCCAGGTCCGAGCGGATATAAACAATGCCAACGGGTTTGCCGTCGACTACGATGTTTTGCACCAGCGCGAACTGTCCGTTCTCGAACCAGTGGCGATCGGTTCGCTGATCCGGTCCAATGGGCAGCAGAACCGGGAGCCACGCGCCAGGCTGGCGCCAGTAGCCCGCGAAGAAGTGTCCCCGTGCGTCATAGATCCCGGCATAAACGATGTGCTGCGAGGCCCGCAAGGCCGACAAGGTCTTTTCCGCCGACTGCGGATCGTTGAAGATCAGCGGAGAAACGGCGTTGGAGCCGATAATCTGTGCTTGAACGGAGGTATTGCTGATGAGGTTGGTGCGAAAAGTGATCAGGTCGTAGGCAAAAAAAGCCGCGGATGCCAGCAGCAGCGCCACGCCGCTGACCAGCATGTTCATGGCGGTGAGCTTCTTCGAGAGTGAATCGCGTAGCTGAATCATCATTCCACGTCTTTATTCCACTTCTTCATTCCACTTCTTCATTGGGCGATTCTCTTTTGATCTCGGTCGCGACTTTCAAGAGTTGCGAACTGATGGTGAGACCGGCCTTTCCCGCGGCGACGAGGTTCACTTCGAATCGCACTTTATTGTCCTTCAAAACAAATTGGATGATGCCGCCGTTGTTGAGGAAATCGGGCATCTCGCTAACGGTCAGAGCGCTGGATTTTTCCAGGGAATTCAGAATTTCCTTGATGCGCGGCGCTTCCGATGAACTGATGAAAATGATTCGGCAATGGGTGCCATCGCGGGTACTGGTGATTCGCTTGGCCACAAATTTCCGGCCGTCGATTACTTCGCCTGCGAGCGTGGCGTCGAGAACCGGACCGAAGGGATCGCGGCCAAGGACGCATATCGTAAACGAATCATCCGCCGCGACCGGGGCAGCCGCCTGCGTCGCGGCTGGACTGCCGGCTGGACTAGCGGGCCACTGCACGAATCTTCCGAAGTTATAAAGATAGACTGCCTTCACTTCATATTCCTGCGGCTTGGATTGCTGCGGACTTAGGGAACGAGCGAAGCATACGTTGGCAGCGAACAAAACGATGCACAGTCCAATGCGGCACGGCCGCCGTATGGATAGAGTTCGGCGCGAAAATGGTCCAGGAATAGAGCCGCGATCAGGCTTCACGGGTCAATTTTCCTTGCTTCTCCAGACCAGCTTCCCGTAGACACTTCTCTTGATCTCGACGTTGGGGCCCGGGTCGCTGGCGAACTCAAGATGGTGGGGCTGAAAAAGATTTTGCCCAACGACGGATATTTCCCAGTGATGGCCAAAGCTCCAGGCGAGACGCGCGTCGGCGGTGGAATACGCGGGCACCGCGAGGCTCGGCAATTCGCTCACAAAGCGGTAATCCAGGTCAAATGTAATGCTCTTGGGCAAGTCCAAGGACGATTGAAAGAGTACCTGATGCTGCGGGCTGGAGCCGACAATCTGAGGTCCCGAGCCGACATCCTGCGAGCCGGGGCTTTTCTTAATGACCATGTGGAGGAAGGAATACGATCCGCGGAAACGCAAGAAGCTGGTGGGCCGCCATTCAGGAGCGACTTCCCCACCCATAGTGGCGCCCTCCAAGCCGTTGCCGAATTCCGCGGGGAGCAGGATGTGCGTTGGCGCGGGAGAAGTCTCGACAAATGGAGGACCGGTTATGTCCTCGCTGAACAAGTCATAGTATTGGTTGTAAAAGCCAGCAAGATCGATGTAGACATTTTTTCCGATCAAACGACGATAGCCCAGTTCGTAGCCATTGAGTTTCTCCGAGAGGAAAGTTCGATTGGCGTTGAACCGCGCGAAGTACGGCAATCCGCTGGGCGAAGTACCGATATATCCGGAAAGGAAAAAGTCGCGTTCGCCATCGGAGGGTGTGCGCAAAGCGTGGGTGACGGCGAGCCAGATGGTTTCCGTATCGTGGGGCGTCCACAGCAGCCTGCCGCTGGGCTGCAACTCCACTCCGGTGTAATTGGTGTGCAGGATCTTGGTGCCGACTTCGACGGTTAAGCGGTCGGGCACGAGCGTGATGCTGTCCTGTATGAACGCGGTATAGAGTTGATCTGTTCTCGTGCTGGGATCGAAGTAAAGTCCGGTGGTAGTTTGTATTTCGTGACCCTGGCTGGCGCGCGCACCCAATCCCCAGGAAATATGATGGCTCGGGCCGGCGTGGAATCGCTGCAGGAAGTCGATGTCGAAAGTGTTGCGCAGGTCGCCGAAGTTCGGTTCATGACGGTTGGTGCTGTCATAGTAGGCTTGGACTTGAACGTCATTTCCCTCGCTGAATGTTCTGGTCCAACGAGCCATGATGTTTCCACCGGACAGCAAGGCGTTTCCATAGACGATTTGTGAGTATGGCGGCGCGTAGTTGATGAGCCGGACGCTTTCCCCCGCGCGCTCGTCGTACAAGTCGCCCTGAACGGTGTAGGAGTCTCGCGGGTTGGCGGCCCAATCCACGCGGAAGCCACCCTGTACCGCGGCCCAGCGGTCGTAGTTGTTTCCGTCTGAGTGATATTCAGCGGCGCGATTAAACGCTTTTGCATAGACGCGATAGCTGACGCCTGTTGCGGTGGTCGCTCCATACCGCGTGGTAAGGAAGCCTTGCTCTTCGTTTCCGCCGCCCAGGGCAACCAAGGCCCCTTGGGTTTCCTTGCTGCTCTTGGTGATGATATTGATCACGCCATCGACGGCATTTGGTCCCCAGACGGTGCCACCCGGGCCACGGATGACTTCAATGCGATCGATGTCTTCCATCACGGTGTCTTGCACTTCCCAATAGGTACCGGCCAGCAGGGTGGTGTAGAGGCTTCGTCCGTCCATCAGCACGAGCACTCCGCGATTCAAGCGGCTGCCAAAACCGCGAATTCCAATGGACCATTTGTCGGCGCTGATACGCGCGACTTCCACTCCGGGTGCAAGACGTAGCGCTTCGGGAATGCTTGTAGCTCCGGAGCGCCGTATGTCCTCCTGGGTGATTACGTAGACGGCCGCAGCAGTCTTCCAAACTTGTTCCGGGGCTTTGGATTTTGAGGTGACTTCGATATCACCCAATTGTTCCAGGCTGAGTTTTTTCAGTTGGTCCTCGGGCGGATTGTTGGTTTGTGGAAATGCGGAGACGGCAAGAGCTCCGGCGAGGACTGCCAGAGTAGACATTTTGCGCACGTTTTTGCGCGAGCAAATCCTGGTGAGGCTAGGTCGCATGCCAGGTTCTCCGTGAAGTCCGAAGCGCGAGTACGCCGCGGACCTAGTTGCACATAAATGTGAAACGAGCCCAGAATGCGGCCCATGCGATTGCAAAGAAGATCGCAGTAAACAGCCTTCTAATCACTCAAACCGGCCGACGTTCTAACAATGTGCTGATACTTTCCAGAAGCTGTTCCGCCCGGAGACTGCCTTTGATAAGCCATTGATCCACAACCCCAGCTGCTTCTCCGGGGAGGTCGGACATTCCTGAGAGGACAATGATGGGAACGGTGGGGTTGATGCGTTTCAGTTCAGACGCGACCGTGGTTCCCTTCATCCCCGACATCCAGTAATCGAGAATCACTGCGTCCACCTTTTCGGATTGGAAGAGCCGGATGCCTTCGGGGCCGGAGCGGGCTTCGAGAACGCGGTGCCCAGCGGATTCCAGCAGAAGCTTGCG